>Ga0129333_10005385_pt1 | contig 12011 bp, 7 predicted proteins | sample CPB6_08_DNA_FD_94474 | JGI IMG/M metagenome (GOLD analysis project Ga0129333, IMG submission 94474) | Freshwater to marine salinity gradient microbial communities from Chesapeake Bay, USA - CPBay_Sum_0.6_0.8_DNA | ecosystem: Environmental > Aquatic > Marine > Coastal | place: USA: Chesapeake Bay... | reverse complement strand
TAGAGGTCAGAGTAGTATTCGTTGTGTCCAATAAGGAAAATTCGGGCAGCGTTTCCCAAACTAAATTGGCAATGCTGGAGTAAGTAAATCCACTGGGGACAGGATGAATAGCATACTGTACAAGAGTTTGCCCAGAAACCGTTACTCTACGGAAAGTTGTCCGATAGGTGCTACGGGTTTGAATGGCTTGGGATTGGGCTAAACGAATAGCGGCAAAACTTCTCTCGTTAGCATCCTTAGCCCGTTGAGATGACATATAACTGAGCCAACTGGGAGCAGCGATCGCTGATAAAATTCCGACCATAAATACAACCACTAAAACTTCGAGGAGGGTAAATCCTTCAATAGAAGTGTGTGCTGAAACATCAGGTTTCAAAGTTGATTGAGAGAATGATCGCCGCCAATTAGACCCAAACATAAGCTAAGAACCCGCTTTATGATTTCAATGTTTTCAATAAAACAAACTAGATCTATACTCTTTTAGAAAGATTATGGACCAATGATAACTGGACTACCACAGAGAACACGTTCACCCGGTGCAGGATTTTGAGTGGTTACGTTAGCGGTGTGAGTAAGAATGGAATAGGAAAGGTTGTCATTTAAAATTTGTGTCGTTGCATAAGTTGAAGTTCCTCCCGTGTAAGTGCCAACGGTACAAGTATTAAACGCTACTAAAGCGTCTTCTTCTTCGCCTCGGTAGACACTAGTATAAGCTACTGCAATAGGTTGTTCTGGCTTGCCCCGACCAGAGGTAAAGCCCAATTGTTGCTGGGAGTAGGTGAGAAAACCTAATCTATTAATAGCATCTACACTGTAGACTCGAACCCCCATTTGAAAGCCGATGACTTCATCACTAACGGCTGACAGAGTGTCCGCTGTACGAAACATCTGCACATAAAAATCGGCAGCCCCATCTTTGTCTAAATCATAACCGAATAATTGGTTTGCGGTGCAGGTGACACTGTAGCTAGGGCCAGTAATACCACAATTTGCGGTAGGGGCTGGTACGTTGGAGACGCTACTATAGCTGGCGGTAGGCAGGGGCGGAATGGATCCAATGGGTGAGTAGCTTAGAGTAGGATTGGCATTACTAAGACTGGGGGTTGTTCCGCTGTAAGTCCAGGTATCGATTTGGCTCATTAAAAGACGTGTTTCTTCTGTAAAAAACTGGGCAATTTGTTGCGCTTGTTCAGCTTTACGGTTTTGTACCCGACTAGCCGTTGTAATGAGAATGGGAGTTGCAATAGAACCCAAAATAATCGTTAAAACAACGATCGCTACTAGGGCCTCTAACAAAGTCAGTCCCTCATCTGGTTCAGCAGTTGAAGCAGGATCTGATCTTCTAGATTGGTTTTGTCGAAGACGAAGCCAATGATTTAAAAGTGTCAAGTGTGGTTTCATAACAAAATCTCAGTAGCTAGAAGAATTAAGGTGATTTATCAAGAACACCTCGTAAGGTTACACGGGTTTGTAGGACAGCAGTAGTCAGATCTTGACTGATTCCTGAGCGTCCGTTGGCATTACCTCGCAGGAAAATGGTCAGATCTTGATTCTGTCCAACTTGATCTGCGCTACGGATGCAGGCATAGAAGGTTCGAGATAGAGCATTTCCACTGGTATCTTGAGGGGTGAGACGATAACCCGTTTCACAGGTTGGAACAGGCAAGTCGGAAGCATCGGGTTGATCCACAAAGTCTGTTAACACCCGATTGGGAACTTTAACTCCATTGACGGATGTGGCATAGGAACCAACTAAAGCTCCTGCTACTGAACTGCTACACCCTGTTGTAGTGGAGGTAGTAGAAACAGACTGCAAGTTACAAGGCTTACCCGACAACTCGGTAAAGGGCCAGGTTGGAAAGATCGATACCCCAGTAATAGTCGGATCTACATATCCCACATTGGGGGTTAAGCTTGCCAGGTTATCATAGCGAGAGAGTTCAAAGCGCTCAATAACACTTTCTCCAGCCCAGGTATTGGTAGGATCCTTATCTTGGGTATACACCACTAGGCTATAGACATGGCGACGCTTTTTGAGATCGGTACATTCGTAGGAGAGATTACCAGCGTAGGTACTACAAGTACTTAACTGAGTGTCTACATCCACATCATCGGTTTTCCAAAAGGCCAAAACGGGATAAACATTATTATCAGCAACCCAACTGGGTAGAAAGCGGTTAGCCTTATTTCCACCGTAGTAGTAGGGGGGACAGACATCATCAGTGGTAGCAGTAGTACCATAGCCCTCACAACTGCCATCGTAGATATATACAGCTTCCTTGAGATCTGCCACAATGTAGTCTAGGGCCCTTTTCATATCCCGTTCTGTTTCGTTCAAGGCACTTTCTCGGCGTTCGGTACCAACCAAATTAACCAACAGCCAGAGCAAACTGGAAATGATGATGCTGCCAATGAGTGCAGCAATTAAAACCTCAATGAGGGTAAACCCTGCCTGACTGGGTTGGAACTGGCGCAGAAGCCAACGTTTAAGGTGGTTAGGGAATGAAACTTTCATGGAAATTCACCAGAGAGCAAAAGAACGTGGCCGAAATAGAAAATACACCTTAGAAGGGACAAAGGCTGGCATTTACATTGGGATCAATACGAGTTGTAGTACCAGGTTTATAAGCACAACGCAAATTGATCACGTAGGGATCATTTGTGGAAAGCTCGCGGTAAAACTCGCTGCGGGTATTGCCGGATGCCACAAAACGACGGGCAACGGGCCCAGCCGGAGCATATTGCAGTGCTGGATCGTAGCCCCAGTTGCGGGTTGGTTCTAGATAATAACGATTCGCGGTACCAGAAACATTGTTTTGAGGTTCCCAAGAATCTTGATCAAAGCTTGCTCCGTAAGTACGGAAGTTAAGCTGGATCATCGATCCACTAAAATCTAGGTTAACGCTATTCTGTGTCCAGTTCTCAATTAAACTCAGAAAGTTGTGTAATCCACCATAATTTTGGTTTTGCCGAGAGGGTGAAATTCCACTCACAAGCACAGTAGAAACTTGGCTCGAACTTGCAGCAAGTACTGCCGTAATTCGACTTCGAGCGTTATGGCTATCATTGCTGTAGGTTAACGATTCAAGGTATTCGTTAGCTTTAGCTTTGTTGGTGCTCGTTAAGCCGTACACTACAAAATCCTCAGTTGCAGTTGTACTTTGGTTGTAAATCGGTAAACCACTGCGGTCTATTTTGATGGGAGAGGTAATTGCTCTCCAGCCACTGGCATTAAACGTGTCTACCGCATTTTCACCGTCTTCCAGAACCCACTTTGTAACTCCGACAGCACTTGTATTGGTGCTATTCGTCTGTTCACTAGCTTTTTGGTTACTAGTCGGTTCAGCAGAGCCAATCCGGGGAATACGCATTGCACCAAAGGAATTTCGTTTGGAATAATCGGTCTGCCACAATAGCCCTTCAACAATGAATCCGGGTTCAAAATTAGCAGACAAGACGGTAACGGCATCACTGATGATTTCTACAACTCGCCAGCTATCGTTAGCGGGATCCGCAAACTCTGCATTCAAGTTTGTGCGGGTGTAGAAATTACTCCAATTACTAGCCAAAAGGTCACTCCCCTTAAACTCTTCATGAAGTGTAGTTGTAGTACCATCTGTACTATTTCGATCGTAATGAACGTTGAAATCGCCTTTGATATAGACCGGGTTATCGGAGATAAAGGACATCCCACGGGACTCCGTATCGTAGTTGCTACCATCGGTGCGACGGAGATCGGATCCATTGGTTAACATAAACCCATGGGGACGACGATCGGGATCGGCATAGAAATCTACAGGTTTTGGACTGACTCCCGTGCAGGGGTTCTTGGGGGGATCAAAGTAACCTGTTGCCCCAACAGCATCCATTAAGAAATCGTCTATGGCCAAAGCGTTGTTCGCCCTGGTCGCACTGGTGGGTGTGGTAAATGAAGTTGCTGCGACATAACTAGACCAGAGGGAAAGCCAGCGTTCATCATCTTTGGTGCCGAGGGTCTTGTCTGCATCGCAAGTGAAGCCAGTTGTATCAGCAGAGGTGGGACGGGCGATCGCGTCTTCTCGGACAGCATCTTCCCGGAAAGCATAGATGATGGCACCGGAAGTTGTGTTACCGCCATTGTCTTCGAGTAAAGTCGGCAGGGGTAACCAGCACTGACCATTAGCATCAGTAGTATCACCACTGGGGGTGTTGAGAGTACAGTTTGCCACTGCACCACCTGCACCGCTATTGGCAGTGGGATCGTATTTATAGCGACGTAATAAATCCAGGTCAATACTGAGGCTGCGAATGCCCATTTGTTCCCGTCCATCGAACATCCCCACATCCAGGAAGGCTGGATAGTGATCCGTTCCATTGATAGTAATGGTATTTCGCACTGTGGATGTGGATGTTGTTGTTATGGGGGTTGCCCAAGTAGTAGTAGGACTTGTTCTAGCAAGAATAGCAATTGAACCAATCCCATCTTCTGAAGAGTCAGAAAAGCCATCACTGTCTGTATCATTTAAGACTTTGTAGGTATACCCAGTGTTTACCGCAGTGGTATAGTACGAAGTCGTACTATTATTGTCATTGTCTATATAGCCCTCCGTCAAGGGTTGAGTATGATCCCAAAAGCTAGACTCATTAGCACCATCATGATCGTGATCCCTCATCGGAAAGATATAATATAGGGAGGGATACTGAATATTTAATTTCTGACCACAAACCATCAGTGTCAGAACAATAGCATCCCGTGCAGATGCTCCTGTCCCGCCTCCTGTGAGTTGACTAAATAAGTCTGGATCGCAACCAATTTTAAATGCAACGCTTGCACCCGTCCGCAAACTAGTTTCTACTGTGTATCCCGTAGTAGAATCCCAGGCAACTCCATTTGTAGTTCCAAGTACGTTGGGCAACAAACCGTCCTTAAATCCCAGAGCACGATCACGAGTTAGGCTAAACCCTACTGCAATTGCGCGTAAACCAGTCTCTAACTGTGCAGCCGCTTCATGGGCATTCGCAGCGTTACCACCTTTGTTTAATAAAAATCCAGTGATTATCTGATCGAGGGTAAATCCCGCAGCATACTCGCCAGTATCACAGTATTCTTGGAAACCAGCGGTATCTGTAATACCCCCTGGACCACAAATGTAGTCACTGGGGTCTGATGTTGATAAGTCTGGTATCTGAGTGTTAGGATCTGGGTCTACCCAAGCAGCTAAGATTTCCTCCTCATTATTCGTCGCATTGTTGCCATCATTTAAGTTAACCTTGGCAACATCGTAGTAAGGGTTTGTTGAGCCATTGGGAAGTGTAGATTGTGTATAAATTTTGTTAATTGAGCCAGTTATAGTAAATAATGAAGCAAGTGTTTGTCCATTACTTGTAAAAAAGCCCGTGGTAAAAGTGCTGCTAAGTGCTGCGTTTTGTAACTGTGCATTCTGAATATTGTACGCTAGGATACCTAGGGTACAGCTTGCAGTTTGTAAAGTTGACTTGTCGGCGGGACTAAGATTAGTGTAACTAGTCCCCCCTTCCATGAGAGCAATCACACGGCGTAAAGCCGAAAAATCCCCCCACATACTCATATAGGGATATGGATGAACGACTGGTCCAATATTGCTTTGAGCGTCGTTGGTATTGTTGCTGTCATTGGAATCTTGGCTGAGGGGAAAGGAAGGCGCACCACCATAGGGATCACCAGCAAAATAAGCAAGGTTTTTTAATGCGACACGCAATGGACTTGTTGAGCTTGCAATATCTGTTTCAAAATTGCTCTTACTTCCCGCTGGAGGTGCAAATTCAAAACCATTCGTACCGTTTCCAGGAATATCCAATCTAGTGTTAGCATTCAAGTCCTCTCCAGAATCAAGGGTACCATCTCCATCCGCATCTTCATTTAATTGCCCGAGAAAATCAGTCAGTACCCGCGTACTACCCCCAAGGGTAGCAGTATTAAATGTCCTACTCCTCGTATCTGTCACTTGTGTACCAGGGTGAGCCGTAAGTGCTAAACAGGCTACGGGATAGTCCCCATTGTTGGATTTGTAATGATAAACAGCAGCACTTTGAACAGATGCTAAATTATCCCGTAGCGTCTTCCATTGACGCATCTCATGGGCACGATCGGCCATGTTACTACTCGCATAAGCGTTGCTCTGCGGTGGGTAGAGGGGATCGCTCGTTGACCACTTATCTAGATTGCCCAACTCCAAGCGCTGCCCCACAATAATCCGCACCCCAGTACGACGGGCGCGGCGTTCCCAATAACCATCGTAGCCGTAGCCCTCTTCATCCAGCGGATTACCAGCCATGGGATCTTGTTCAAGAAGATCATCGGTATTGCTTGTAATGGTTGCTCCGTATTGAGATGCACTGGGAACGCTAAGTTCATCCGTATAGAGGGGCTTGGGTCCCCAGCGGTTATCGGCACGGTAGGTATCATCCAGGAATGGGATGGGTGTTTCACTATTGACAATGCGATCGACTGCGCCGATTGCGGGGCGATCGTCACTCCAATTTGTGGCACTATCACGGGCATCGGTGTTGTCTTCCAGACCGGTTAAAGCCGCACTGATACCATCGGTAAAAAGTCTAATAGGGTTTAGGGCAATTTCAGAGGGCAAATTTTTACCCGCAGCATTGTCTAGAACAGAGTCTTTATTTGCAGTTGCAGCAAGGGTCTGATTGGGGGTAAAGGAAATGCGATCTTTTGTATCGTCAAAGGAGTTTGCGACGTAGCGATCGACAAACAGCTTGTAATCTTCATCCACGGAGTTATCAGCAATAGCACCAATTAAAAATTGCCCCTGAAAGTCATCACTTTCTGCCATAGAAATATCGGAAGCATCTGAGGTATAAATACAAGACTCAGGGGAAGAAACCAAATAGAGATAAGAAGAGTCAGTCGGCGCACTACCATTTACAGAATCAGTTCCGCGAATGATAAAACTCCCCTCGGTGTGCATTGCACCATTAAAATTAAACCGAGATCCTGCATGGAGTTGTAAATCATAACGGAACCAGGCTCCCCATTTATTCCCCAGGTTTGCTTCCCGATCCTGTTGCATTTCTAGGGTTGCAGAAGTAGGCATTCCAGTATTAGATTGATCAAACACAACGGCATGAACTTGGACAGCTTTGCGCAGTTTACTAGAAGTTACCGGTTCCCAGCCTGCGAAGGGAGAGGTTTGAGCATTTTGGCAGGTGCTCCCCGCTGAGCTACTGAGGTTAATGGGGCCATTGCGTACCACTAGGGACTGAGCTTTGTTTTGATTAACTGTGCTTTCCAGGACGTAATCAGTACTGTTATAGGTAGCACTGGCATTCGTTAAAATCGAATAAGCAATGGTTTCGTTATCGTTATCGCCGTCTACATCTGCGGAATAGTACCAAGCATTATCTAACGTTCCATCATTATTAATATCAAATCGTGTTTCTGCACTCGCACCCCCTACGGCTGGAAGATCGTAGGAATCTCGGTTTGCTAATTCGGTGTTGATGTCAGAGTCAGATGGTAAAGGGGGAAGGGGAGACTGGGTAAAGAGGTATTCAATCTTAGCCTTGGCGCGATCAACGGCGGGAGAAGCGGCATTGTAGAGAGCCGTTTGTTGTCGGTTGCCAATAACCTGGGCTGTTCGGCTGTAGGTACGAGAAATCAGCAAGCCAATGATCAGGGATACCATGAGTAACAGTAAGGTTACTGTGGGTAAAATAAAGCCAGATTCTGCCTGGGCGGTGTGCTGGGTGACAAACCAAATACGCCATAGTCTATGGACAGGTTGCTGTCCTTTAGAGGTAGGCGTGGATGTAGATGCGCCTAGGGATGACTGCCGGACGGACTGTTCTGAGCAAAGCTGCTTCAGCCAGTTGCGGAATACGGTTTGAGTAGAAAGTTGCTTAGCCATAGGTCAATCCCCAGAATGGAGTCTAAGTTGATCAGTCAATAAAAATATCAATAGGGTCGCATCCAGGTGTTAAAGGATACCTCTGTTTGCGGTCTATAAGCCTTTATAGGATACCCAAATTTTGCCCCAACGATAGCAGGAGCAGTGTAGCTTAAGGATATTTTGTCTCCTCCAGTGTTTCCGAGAGCCTCGCAGTGTCAGCCCATAAGGACAGAGGGATGAAGGGGGAACTCCCTAATCCTGTAGGAATGATACAGTAATCCATCCTAAGTCAGTTGTATGATTTCTATCGCTGAAAGCCTTACGGAGTAAGAGGCAAAATGTTAGATTCAAGCCCTGCTTATCGAGTAAAATTGAGTTTATCTCTTCAAAGGTATCTAAACTTTTCCGAAGTTGTGTGATGCTGGGAGACTTTTTGTGTGACACAAAACACATTTAGGATTCTTGTTCTCTGCGCTGATAGCCTCTCATCTGAAGGTATGATCTCTCTGCTCTGTCCTCCCTTTATGAAGAAGTGACTAGAAAATAAGATTCAGGTTATCCAGTTGGGCCGCAGCTAATTTCTCTAAAACGTAGGATTGCTGCTCCGGGGTGAGTACCCTTGAGAATTTATCTGAATGAGGGGACTGGATTGATGCTTGAACTCCGGCTTTCCAGGATTCCCGATTTCTGACCAGGCTGGTGCTGGCGGTCTGGTATGAGGTTAACATTTCTGGATCAAATTGTATGCCCATGAATACACAAAGTTGTTCTAAGACAGAGGATGTCTCGCAGGCAAGTTGCTCGTACCTGGCGATGATATGTTGAGGATGATCTCGATAGGCTTGAGAAATCCGAATCTCTTGACTCCATCGATTGATACAGTAATCGAGGTTTCTTTCGCCATATCCCCAGGTTTTGGGATATTTTTGAACTAATTCATACATAGATGCTATGGTATCTTTCCCAGAGCGAACCAGATGAATGACCTTGGCTTGGGGAAGGAATGTTTGAATTTGTTCTAAATACCGAAGATGTTCCGGGGTTTTTTCTAAAAAGATTGTTTTCCCCTGAGCTTCGGTCAACTGACTCATTTTCTTGAAAAAATATTGTGTGTAATTCTTTAAGGGGAGCGGAAATACAGGTAAGGTTTTTCTATAGTCAGGATAGCCAATCTCGTTAAAAAAGGTTTTGAGCCAGGGTTTTAAACGGCGTGATGCTATCCCAATGCGGAGACGCTTGGCTTCATGGACGGGATCTGCATACCAGAAGAATTTAGACTCTGGCACAGAAAAAACTTGAGGATGGGCGGCCAGTAAACTTTGTAAGAGTGTTGTTCCCGATCGTGAACATCCCACTAAAAAAGTAGTTTGTATTGTTTGCATTGCTTGTATAACCAGGTTATTGAAATTGTGATTTTAAGGTCAGTTCAATTTTATCTAAGGTTTGAATACTGCTAAATTGCTGAAAGATGTGTACTCGACACTGGTTCCCCAATAAAGGGCGTTGGTTGCGCCAGTCAATAAAGTCTATGAGCTTCTGATGCAAAGATTTAGGGTTCTTCGGTAAAAATGTTAAGTCGCTAAGGGTAGACCCAAAAATTGTAGGAATTCCCCCGACTTGACTCGCTAAGACTGGTGTGGCACAAGCCATAGATTCAATAATAGAGCGTCCAAAGGGTTCTGGATAGGTGCTAGGTAATACGGTTACGTCACTAGCCTGAAACAACACTTGAGGATTAGATAAATGTCCTAAAAATATAACAGTCTGTTTGAGGTTCAGTTCTTCACACAGTTGGTACAGGTGCTTTTTATAGGCTTGCCCTTGCTTTGCTGTTGCAAAACCACTAGGTTCGCCAGCGATCGCTAAGTAAACAGGCTCCTGAATGGCTGTAAGGAGTTGAGCAAAAGCTTGAAACAGCACTTCTAAACCTTTATCGGGAGAGAGACGACCAATATAGCCAATTAACTTTCCCTCAATGGGAAGTTTCAAAATTTCACGAGCAGCGCTTGGTTCCTGAGTAGGCTGAAAGCGATCGAGATCTACGCCATTGTAAATGACGGTCAAGCGATCGGGCTTTAAACTAAACTCTTTACTCCATTCTCCTGCTACGTGTTCTGATACGGCAATGTAATGGTCTATCTGGCGAATTGACCAGCGATCTTGCTGATGAAAAATCATGACTGGCGTTATGGCAGTCCGAATATGTAAAACAACTGGTAGTCTTAAAATCTTACTGAGTAATACCCCAAATAATGCACACTCATGATTACTCAGGTAGATAATAGAAGGCTGCTTAAATGATCGCTTCCATTGAAGAATAACCTGAGCTAAATCAGTTAGCATTCTAAATCCAGATCTGAGCAAGATCTCTCGTTGTAAACGTTGGGGAGGAAAGTTTAATATCTGTTGACAAAATTCACGGTAGCGATCGATTAAATCTCCTTCTCCTAATGCCAGTAAGCTAACCTCATACCCTCGTTTAGATAGACCTTGGGAAACTTCAAATGTGCTCAAGGATTGACCACCATGGTAAGAACTTGGTAAAGGCTCTAGCACTAAAATATTCATAGATGATATTTTCATAAACCTAAAACTTTAATATAGCGATCGGTTGAGGATTTTATGGAAAATTTTTGTGCATAAGCTTTGAGAAGCTGGCGATCAGGTGACCGAGTGATAGTGCTGATCATGGCTTCTGCCAGAGCATTCACATCTCCTACGGGCACTAGGGTACCATACTGACCGTTCTCTAGAATCTCTCGTGGTCCATAGTCGCAGTCGGTGGAGATTACGAGGCAACCACAGGCTAGGGCTTCAGCTAGCACATTGCCAAAGGTTTCCCAGATTGATGATAAAACAAATGTATGGGCTTTAGCCATATAGGCATAGGGATTGTTGATAAAACCAGGCATATCAACACTATTCTCTATATTCAGATTTTTAATTAAGGTTTCTAGTTTTTTTCTTAACTCGCCTTCGCCAAGAATGAGTAGCCTGGCTTCATGGGTTTGACAAACCTTAGCAAAAGCGTTGAGTAAAGTGGGGTAATCTTTTTGTTTAGAGAGCCTACCCACCGCTAAAAATACAGGTGGCTCTCCAGATTTAAACCAGGGATGTTCAACGGATAAAACCGCTTGTTCAAAAAGACGATCGTTTACCACTGGATTATAGATAACTTGAATCTTTTTATCACTCAACTTAAAGCTATGTTTTAATTCATGGGCAATACCAGAAGAGACAGCAATTACTTGATTTGATAATGGATATAAACATTGTCCTAATAGTGGAGTTATTTTTCCAATCCAGCCTAGTTTTCCTTGATCTTCAAGTTTAAGTAAACGATGAGGAGGTAATGTATGTTCTGCTAAAAAGAGTTGACTGCGAATACCTGATAACTTCCAGGCAATAACTGTTATAAAATTTAGACCTGGAAACTGTGACAAAATTAGATCGGGTTTTTGCTGTTGTAGACAAATTTTTAGTTGAGCGATGATCTTATAAATTACTTTTAGTCTAAATTCATAGGGAACATTTAAATTAACAATTGATAGCTTAGACGAAAAATCATCTAAGAAATGCCCTGTTTTCTGGGTGACGACTAAGGTTATTTTAACGGAGGTTTGATCTTTCAAAGCATCAATTAAATTTAAGGTGACTTTTTCGATACCACCTCCCTCTAAGCTTTTAAGAATAATCAATAATTTTTTCATAATTAGAAAGTCCTGCCCTTCTGTTTTAGTTATTGCCGTTGATCTACAAAAGTATTCAGAAGGTTAAAAATCTCTGATTTTAGGTGTTCGATCGCTTGATCTAAGGTTTCGTGACACTCCGTACTCAGTAAATATGCATCCCCACAATCAGCACTAGACCAAAAATAAGCAGGCTGCCCCACGGTTAAGTATCCTACCCACTGATCGGTGTAGGCATCGAACGTGATAAAAAAGTTGGTTTGGGACAAGGGATCGGATCCGTGGGAGAATATCCCCCACACAGAAAATCCTTTATAGTCTTCATCAATGCAGTTATTATATTCCCACTCTTGAAAATGGGGAAATGCATCTTTAACGATAGCGATCGTGTCTTCAACTTGATCTTCCGGTAAAATCATAAACCCCTCAAATTCGATCGTTTTCCACAGTAGAC
>Ga0129333_10005383_pt1 | contig 12013 bp, 9 predicted proteins | sample CPB6_08_DNA_FD_94474 | JGI IMG/M metagenome (GOLD analysis project Ga0129333, IMG submission 94474) | Freshwater to marine salinity gradient microbial communities from Chesapeake Bay, USA - CPBay_Sum_0.6_0.8_DNA | ecosystem: Environmental > Aquatic > Marine > Coastal | place: USA: Chesapeake Bay... | reverse complement strand
GGCATGTGCTTTCACGCGACCGTTTCCGGGGCCATCCTGCCCGTCTGGACCAGAACCGCTTACGACGAAGTGATGCTGCGCTGCGCGCGCATCGGCTTCAAGCCCTAGGCCGCCGCCGGCCTGTTTGACCTGTGCAGCCGCCGGCAGGGCGGCGACATCCAATTCCAGCGGGGAGACTGTCCCATGAACGTGCTCAACAAGAACATCGACATTGCCGAGGTCGTCCGCCGCGACATCGCGCATCACTTCCACCCCTTCACCGATCACAAGGCGTTTCATGCCGAAGGCGGTCCGCGGGTGATGACGCAGGCCGACGGCATCTACATCTGGGATGCCAAGGGCAACAAGATCCTCGACGGCATGTCCGGCCTGTGGTGCGTGAATGTGGGCTATGGCCGCAAGGAGCTTGCGGAAGCAGCCTACCGCCAGATGCTCGATCTGCCCTATTACAACACCTTCTTCAAATCGACGACGGTGCCCACGACCGAGCTGGCCGCAAAGATCTCCTCGGTGATGCCCGAGCGCTTCAAGCACATCTTCTTCACCAATTCCGGCTCTGAGTCGAACGACACCATCGTGCGGTTCGTGCGCCATTACTGGAAGCTCAAGGGCAAGCCCTACCGCCAGCACTTCATCGCGCGCATCCGGGGCTATCACGGATCTACCATGGTGGCGGCCAATCTCGGCGGCTTCCAGGGCATGCATGAGCAGGTGGGCACCGAGTTCCCCGGCTTCCATCACGTGCAGCAGCCGCACTGGTTCGATTTCGGCGGCGACAAGACACCCGAGGACTTCGGTCTCGAAGCGGCAGCCGACGTCGAGCGCAAGATTCTCGAAGTGGGGCCGGAGAACGTCGCTGCCTTCATCGGCGAGCCGATCCAGGGCGCGGGCGGCGTCATCATTCCGCCCTCGACCTACTGGCCCGAGGTGCAGCGCATCTGCCGCAAATACGGCATCCTGATCATTTCCGACGAGGTGATCTGCGGTTTCGGGCGCACCGGCAACTGGTGGGGCTTCCAGTCCTTCGGCTTCGAACCCGACATCGTGCCGATGGCCAAGGGCCTGTCATCGGGCTATCTGCCGATCGGCGCGGTGGCCTTCGCCGATCACCTGATCCGGGACTTCTTCGAGCTTGGCGGCGAGTTCTACCACGGCATGACCTATGCCGGGCACCCGGTCGCGTCAGCCGTGGCGCTCCGCAACATCGAGATCATCGAGCAGGAAAAGCTGGTGGAGCGGGCGCGCGACCTCGGTCCCTATCTGGCCGAGGGCCTCGCCTCGCTGCGCGATCATCCGATCGTCGGTGAAACAAGATCCCTGGGGCTGATCGGCGCCATCGAACTCAGCAACGACAAGGCCAGGCGCGGGCGTTTCGCCAAGCCGGGGCGGGTGGGCACCATCTGCCGGGATCACTGCATCCGCAACGGCCTCATCATGCGCGCCTGCTGGGACACCATGGTGCTGGCCCCGCCGCTGGTGATCTCCCGTCAGGAGATCGACCGCCTCGTACAACTTGCGCGTGTATCTCTCGATGCGACCCATGCGGACGTAAAGGGCGAAGTCGCCTGACATTGCCTTGGGTTAATTCGTTTTCAGTTGCACGGGCTCCGGTTGCCGTTAGTCTTGACTACGATTGAACCGCCACGGCACCGGGCGGCTGTGGTGACGGTGCAGTCATTCTCCAGAGGGTAAGCCCCATGCCGACTTTCCGTCCGCGCTACCGACCCAACCGCCGCTCGCTGCTGAAGGCGGGCGGAGCTGCCGTTGCCGGCCTCACCTTCCTGCCGCGCCTTGCACTGGCGGAAGAAGAGAAGAAGCTCAACTTCTACAACTGGGACACCTATATCGGTGAGAACACGCTGACCGATTTCACCAATGCCACGGGCATCGAGGTCAAGCTCGATCTCTATGCCGACAATGACGAGCTGTTCGCCAAGCTGAAGGGCGGCAACCCGGGTTACGATGTGATCGTCCCGACCAATGATACGCTCGAACGCATGATCAAGGCGGACATGGTGATCCCCATTGATCACGCAAAGATCCCGAACATGGTCAATATCGACGCGCCGTTCCAGGACTCGACCTTCGATCCGGGCCGTAAATATTCCATCCCCTACATGTGGGGAACCCAGGGCATCGGCTATCGCAAGTCGGCCGTGAACGGCACGCCCGACAGCTGGAAGGTGCTGCTCGACTCGGATGAATATGCCGGCGCCATCTCATTGCTGGGCGACCAGCAGAATGTGCTGGGTGTTGCGCTCAAATATCTCGGCTTCTCGTGGAACTCCACCAATCCCGACGAGCTGAAGAAAGTCGAGGAGCTCCTCATCAAGCAGAAGAAGAACATCAAGGTCTTCGCCAATGACAATGGCCAGGACCTGCTTGCTGCCGGAGAGGTGAAGCTGTGCCAGGAGTGGAACGGCGACATCAAGCAGGTGATGCTGGAAGACGACGATGTGAACTACATCGTCCCGAAGGAAGGTTCGCTGCTCTGGCAGGATACGCTGGCGATCCCGAAGGGCGCCCCCCACCCGGAGAATGCGCATGCCTTCATGAACTTCGTTCTTGATGCCGAAGCCGGCAAGGAGATCGTCGAGACCATCATGTATGCCACCGCCAACAAGGCGGCGAAGGAGCTCATGCCCGACGACTACAAGAACAACCCGGTCGTCTTCCCGCCCGCCGATATCATCGCCAAGTGCGAGCCTGGCCTGTATCTGGGAGAAGAGGCCACCAAGCTGCGCGACGAAATCTGGACTCGCATCCGCGCCTCCTGAGTGCTCAAATGCCGGGGCGGGGCCTGAGCAAGGCGCCGCCCCTTTTCCTTGCTCGGAGTGGCCTGATGCTGGATTCGCTTCGCCCGCCGGAGGTGCCGCTCCCCGTTCTCGAAGCCTTCGCGGCCGAGGCCTATGGCCTCTCAGGCCAGTGGAGCCGCCTCGAGGGCGAGCGCGATCTCAATCATCGCATCCTCCTGGCTGGTGGCGGCAGCGTGGTCTTCAAGCTGTGTCAGCCGGCCGAGGGCACGGCCATACCGGACTGCCATGCCGCCGCCCTGCAGCACATCGCCGCGGTGGACCCGGCCCTGCCGGTGCCGCGCCTGATCCCGGCGCGGGACGGCCGCCGCCTCGGTTGCCTTGTCCATGCCGGCATCGATTATCCGGTGATGGTGCTGAGCTGGCTGGAGGGCCAGGTGCTCGGCGCCGACACGCTCCCGCCAGCGCGGCTTCATGAACTGGGTGCGATGCTGGCCCGGCTGGGTCGGGCCTTGCGCGGCTTCGTGAGCGGTGCCCCCGCCGGGCGGGACCTCGTGTGGGACACATGCCGCGCCGAAAGGCTCGCTCCCTGCGTCGCGCAGCTTGGCGAAGGCGACCGCGGTCTCGCGCACGACATTCTCGCGCGCCATGCGGAGGTCAGCATGCCCGCGATGCGCGCCATGCGCAGTCAGATCATCCATGGCGACATTCACCCCTACAACATGCTCGTGGACGCCGCAGGCGGTGTCAGCGGTCTCATCGACTTCGGCGACATCGTTCATGGTCCGCTGATTCTCGATCTGGCCAATGCGGCTGGCGATTTCCTCTCCCCGGCGCAGGATGCGGCGCTGACGATTTCCGCATTGGTGCGCGGCTACCACAGCGTCACGCCGCTCGAGGAGGCCGAAGCCGACGCTCTCCTTGAGCTGATAGAAATGCGGCTTCTGATGACGCCGCTGATCGACGCGCTGAAGCAGGCCAATGGGATTGCCTCCCAGGGCTATTTCGAGAGCTTCAATGGCCGCAGCCTGCCGATGATCCGGGAGTTGCGCCGCATCGGCGCGGGCAAGCTCCGGGGACTGATCCGGCGTGCGGCCGCCTTCCCGGCCGAGCCGGTCCGGCACGCTGCCTCTCTCGAGGAGGCCGTGGCGCGGCGGCGCAAGGTGATGGGCGAGAAACTGTATGTGTTCTATGACCCGCCGCTGCATATCGTGAAGGGCGAGGGCGTGTGGCTCACCGCCTCCGATGGGCGGCGCTATCTCGACTGCTACAACAATGTGCCGCATGTCGGACACTGCCACCCCTATGTGACAGCCGCCATCGCGCGCCAGGCTGCGGTGCTCAACACCAACACGCGCTACATCACGGACCAGGCGGTCGAATATGCAGAGCGCCTGACAGCAATGGCGGGCGAGGGACTGTCCTCGGTTGTCTTCGTCAATTCGGGCAGCGAGGCCAACGATCTTGCCTGGCGCATGGCCAAGGCCTTCACGGGCAAGTCGGGCGGGCTCGCGATGGACTTCGCCTATCATGGCGTGAGCGAGGCCATCGACGCCTTCTCGCCTTCCAACGCGCCGGAGCATTGGCACGCCCCCCACATCCGGCTTCTGCCGCCGCCGGACATTTATCGTGGGCCTTTCGGGCCGGACACGCCGGACCTGGGCGAGCGCTATGTCGCACTGGCCGACCCGCTGATCGCCGATCTCCAGACACAGGGCTTCGGCCTTGCTGCCGCAATTGTCGACTCGGCCTTCATGACCAACGGCGTCCTTGATGCGCCACCCGGCTATGTCGCAGGGATCGTGGCGCGGGTCCGCGCGGCGGGCGGGTTGTTCATTGCCGACGAGGTACAGTCGGGTTTTGGCCGGATGGGAACGGCGTTCTGGGGCCATCGCCACCATGGCGTGGTCCCGGACTTCATCACCATCGGCAAGCCGGCGGGAAATGGTCATCCTGTGGGCGCTGTCATCACCCGCCCCGAGATCCTGGCGCATTTCCTGAAGGCTGGTCCATTCTTCTCGACATTTGGTGGCAACAATGTCGCCTGCGCCGCCGGTCTGGCGGTTCTGGACGTGATCCGGGACGAAGCGCTGGTCGAGAACGCACGGGTCACGGGCGATTATTTCCGCAAGGGGCTTTCGGCGCTCAAGGGCAGTCATCCGATCATCGGCGATGTGCGTGGCGTGGGCCTGGCGACCGGCGTGGAACTGGTGCGCGACCCTGTCACGAAGGAGCCTGCCGCAGCAGAGGCCACGCGTCTTCTTTCGCTCCTGCGCGATGAGGGCGTGCTCATCGGCGGCGAGGGAAAGCTTGGAAATGTGCTGAAGATCAGGCCGCCTATCGTGTTCACCTGCGGGGACGCCGATCGTGCGATTGCGGCTGTCGGCCGTGCGCTCGCGAGGCTTTAGGCGAGGGTTGCTGTCAGGGGGCGGGCTGGGCTAGTCTGACTGTCGGGACGGAGAGGAGCAGTGCCATCGTGGAGAGTTGGAAACAGAACCCGCGGGTGTTCTGGACCCTCGGTGTACCGCCCTCGGTCTGGCTCCTCGTGTTCTTCATCATTCCGCTGGGCTTCCTGTTCATCATGTCGTTCAGCGACAAGGCCGTCATCGACGGACAGGTATCGATCACCGACTATGACTACCTGACCGGGTTCGCGAACTACATCCGGTCCATGGACCCGCTCTATCTCGGCATCATGTGGAAGTCTGTCTGGATCAGCGCGCTCGCGACCGCCCTCTGCCTCGTGCTGGCCTATCCGGTCGCCTTCGGCATCTGTTTTGCGCCGGACCGCTGGAAACCGCTGCTGCTGCTGCTCGTGGTTCTGCCCTTCTGGATCAACCTTCTGATCCGCACCTATGCGCTGATCGCGGTGTTCCGTACCCAGGGCTATGTCAACAAGATCCTCGGCGTCGTGGGGCTGGGTCCCTATGAAATGCTGTACAACAATTTCGCGGTCATCTTCGGACTTGTCTATGTCTACATGCCCTTCATGGTGCTGCCGCTCTATGCCACCATCGAGCGGCTGGACAAATCCTTCCTCGAGGCGAGCCTTGATCTCGGCGCCTCGCAGTTCCAGACCTTCCTGAGGGTGACGGTGCCGCTCACCATGCCGGGCATCGTCTCCGGGATCATCCTGGTTTTCATTCCCTGTCTCGGTTCCTTCCTGACCCCCGATCTGCTGGGAGGCGCGAACGCGCTGATGATCGGCAATGTGATAGAGCGGCAATTCAAGGCGGCGAATGACTGGCCCTTTGGCGCGGCGCTGTCGTTCCTTCTGATGTACGCAACATTTGGCGCTCTGGCCCTGCGCTATCTCTTCAGTCTGCGCAGCAAGGGTGTGGACGTCTGATGGCCGCGCAACTCAAGCCGGGGCAGGGTCCTCTGGACTATGGCAGCCGGACCTGGCTCAAGCTGCTGTTTGCGGCAATCTTCTTCGTGCTCTATGCGCCGATCGTGACGCTGGTGGCCTTTTCCTTCAACACCGACAAGCGCGGTGTCGTCTGGCGCGGGTTCACCTTCGACAACTATACAAAAGCCTGGAAAAACGACGCGCTCATCGAGGCACTGACCAATTCGCTGGTGATCGCCCTCATAGCGACCGTATTGGCCACGGTTCTGGGTGCTCTTGTCGCGCTGATGCTCTGGCGATTCCGCTTCCCGTTCAAGGGCGCCTATGAGGGCTTCATGGCTTTGCCCATCGTTATTCCGGAGATCTGCATGGGCGTCGCCCTGCTGCTTTTCTTCGTGAACTCGGGATTGATGGCGTTCTTCGTACACATGCCCTGGCCGCTCAACCTCGGGAACATCATCTTTGCGCATGTCACCTTCTGCTTTCCCTTTGTGGCGGTGGTGGTGCGATCGCGGCTGGTTGGCTTCAACCGCCAGCTCGAGGAGGCCTCCAAGGATCTTGGGGCCAGCGAGTGGCAGACCTTCTGGTCGATCATCGTGCCCTACATGAAACCGGGACTGATCGCCGGTGCGCTGCTGGCCTTCACGCTGTCGCTTGACGATTTCGTGATCACCTTCTTCACCTCGGGCCCCGAGACCGTGACCTTCCCGGTCAAGGTCTATTCATTGGTGCGCCGCGGCGTCTCGCCCGAAATCAACGCCGCCTCGACGGTTCTGATCGTGATCACGGTGATTGCCACCGTCATCGCCATGAAACTGCAGGCGCCGCCCAAGTCAGATAGAGGCTGAAAGCCATGCCCGATACCATCGTTTCGATCCGCAATGTCACCAAGGCCTTTCCCGGCGGCGTCACCGCCGTGGACAATGTTTCACTCGACATCGCCCAGAACGAGTTCTTCGCGCTTCTCGGTCCCTCGGGCTGCGGCAAGACCACGCTGCTGCGCATGATCTCCGGCCTTGAGACGCCGACCTCAGGTCAGATCATCATAGGCGGCGAAGACATGGCGCTGACTCCGCCCAACCGGCGCCCTACCAACATGGTGTTCCAGTCCTATGCGGTGTTCCCGCACATGACCGTTGAGCAGAATGTGGCCTACGGCCTGAAGGTGACGGGTGTTCCCGCGGATGAAACGGCGCGTCGCGTCGCCGAGGCGCTCGAGATGGTGAAGCTCACGGCGCTTGCGGCCCGCAAGCCTGACCAGATGTCGGGCGGCCAGCGTCAGCGCGTGGCGCTGGCGCGCGCGCTGGTGAAGCGCCCGAAGGTGCTGCTGCTCGACGAGCCGCTCTCCGCGCTCGATGCGAAGCTGCGCGATGACATGCGCATGGAGCTGACACGCCTTCAGGAGACCGTCGGCATCACGTTCATCATCGTCACACATGATCAGGACGAGGCGCTCTCCATGGCGAGCCGCATCGCCGTGATGGACAAGGGCGCCGTGCAGCAGGTGGCAACGCCAGCCGAGCTCTACGAGCATCCCAGGAACCGGTTCGTGGCGGACTTCATAGGCAAGGTGAACCTGATCGAAGCGCGGGTGCTGCGCCAGATCGGCCGCAAGCTCGACTGCGAGGCACGCGGGCTGGGCCGTCTCGAACTGGTGAACGACGGACTGGTGGGCGCGCAGATCGCGGTCGCGGTCCGCCCGGAGAAGCTCAAGATCTCGGAGACTGAACCAGGTGCCGGTATCCGCGTGCGCGGGAAGGTCAGCGCTGTGGCCTATTATGGCGACACCAGTCATGTCGTGATCGAGACCACCGATGGGCTGAACCTGTCCGTCAATGTCCAGAATGACCGTCGCTCGGGCGCTGGCGCCATGGAGCGTGGCCAGTCGGTGTGGGCGCACTGGGCGCCGGAAGATTCAATCGTTCTGACGGAGTAGGCGATGTCGCTTGAGATGAACCCGAAGGGCCCCTTGCCCGGCGACAATGCCTTCCGCCGGGACAAGCTGAAGGGCACGCAGTGGGAGCCGACCTACGCGGGCGCACTGTCCTTCATGCGCCGGAAATATACCCGGGACCTGGCGGGCGTCGACATCGCCGTCACCGGCATTCCCTTCGACCAGGCGACATCGCATCGCGCAGGCACGCGACTCGGGCCCGAGGGCATCCGCAAGGCGTCGGCGGAGAATGCCTGGGGGCCGTTCTGGCCGTGGAACTTCGATCCCTTCGACACGCTGGCGGTCGTTGATTATGGCGATTGCTTCTTCGACTGGGGACGCAAGGAGAATTTCCCGCAGCGGCTCGAGGAGCACGCATCCGAAATCATCGCCGCGGGTGCCGAAATGATCTCGCTGGGCGGGGATCACTACATTTCCTATCCGCTGCTCAAGGCTCATGCCCGCAAGCACGGGCCGCTGTCGCTGGTGCATTTCGACGCGCACCGGGACGTGGAACCCGATGACGGCGGGCGCATCGACCATGGCACCATGTTCGGCTACGCGGTGAAGGAGGGGCTGATCGACCCCGCGAAATCCGTGCAGATCGGAATTCGGACGGTGTTCACGGGCGAGCGCACCTACGGGTTCCGCATCATCTATGCCGACGAGGTGCACGACACCACGCCTGCCGCCGTGGCCGAGACCGTGCAGAAGGTGGTGGGCGGCAACAAGGCCTATCTGACCTTCGACATCGACTGCCTTGATCCATCCGCCGCGCCAGGCACCGGAACGCCGATCCCCGGTGGCCTCACCTATCATCAGGCCGCCTCGGTCATCCGCCGTCTGACCGGCGTCAATTTCGTGGGGATGGATATCGTCGAGGTGTCACCGCCCTATGACCACGGCGAAATCACGTCGCTTGCCGCGGCGTCTCTCGTCATGGAGTATCTCTGCCTCAAGGCCTGGGGGCGTGGCGCCCGCGCGGCGCCCATCAATCCGTAAGGCCGAGAGCCTTGTCCTTGGCGCGCACGGCATAGCCAGCCTGCAGCGGCCAATGGCCGTAGCCCTCCGCCCCGATGAGGCTGCGCATGGCGTGAAGCGGCCAGTTCGGGTCATCGAGCGCCTGCCTCGCGAGGGCCACGAGATCCGTCCGCCCCTCGGCAACGATGTGCTCGGCATCTTCCGGACGGGTGATCAGGCCGACGGCGGCCGTGGGTATGTCGGCCCCCTTGCGCACCGCTTCCGCCAGCGGAACCTGGTAGAGCGGACCAACCGGGATCTTGGCGCCATCAAAGCCGCTCGATGAGCAATCGATCACGTCATAGCCCAGTGCCTTGAGGGCGCGGGCATAGGTGACGCTCTCCTCGACCGTCACGCCGCCCTCGATCCAGTCCGTGACCGAAATGCGCGCGAAGGCCGGCTTGTGCTCTGGCCATGCCTCGCGCACCGCGCGCGCCACGGACAGGGGGAAGCGCATGCGGTTTTCAAGGCTGCCGCCAAAGGAATCGGAACGTTTGTTGGCGACAGGCGAGAGGAACTGGTTCAGCAGATAGCCATGTGCCGAATGAAGCTCGATCATGTCGAAACCTGCGGTATCGGCGCGGCGAGCGGATGCCACCCAGGCGTCCCGGATGCGCGCCAGTCCGGCGTCGTCCAGCGCCTGCGGCATGGCATAGGAGGCCGTGTGCTTCTCGGCAGAGGGCGCCACGGGAAACCAGCTCTCGAAACCCAGCGCAGCCTTCTCCGCATCGGTTTCGTTGAAGCCGCCGCGCCACGGCACCGGAGCCGAGGCCTTGCGCCCGGCATGCGCCAACTGGATGCCGGCTGCGGCGCCGTTGCGTTTCAGAAACTCCACGATGCGCTGCAACGGGGCGATCTGGCCATCCTCCCAGAGACCGAGATCACCGTAGCTGATGCGGCCTTCAGGCGTCACGGCGGTTGCCTCGGCCATGACCAGGCTGAAGCCGCCCAGCGCGAAGCGCCCGAGATGGACGAGGTGCCAGTCGTTCGCGAAGCCGTGCCGCGCTGAATACTGGCACATGGGCGCGGCGATCACCCGGTTCTTGAGCGTGAGGCCACGATAGGTCACGGGAGAGAACAGCGTGCTCGTCATCCGAGGGCATCCTTCAAGCGGTAAAACAGCATGGCGGCGGCAAGCAGCGGCACGCGGACCGGCCCACCCGGGAAGGGAAGGTGGCGCATGCGGGCCAGCAAGTCAAAGCGTTCCGCAGTGCCACGGATCGCCTCAGCGATCAGCAGGCCGTAGAGCCCGGCGAGTGCGACACCCTGTCCGGAGTAGCCATGGGCATAATAGGCCGTGGGGCCGAGGCGGCCGCAATCCGGAATGCGGTTGTTGGTGATGGCGATGTAACCGCCCCAGGCGTGCTCGATCCGGGCGGAGGCCAGTTGCGGGAAGATGCGCGTCATGCGCGGCTTCATGTAGGCTCCGAGATCATTCGGCTCGAGCGTCGTATAGCTGGCGCGCCCGCCGAACAGCATGCGCGTGTCGGGCGTGAGACGGAAATAGTCGACGATGAAATTGGTATCGGCCACCGCCTCGCCATTGGGTATGAGCGCGCGCGCCCTTTCCTCGCCGAGAGGCTCCGTGGTGATGATGTAGCTCGTCACCGGCATCATCTTGGCATAGAGCTTCGGAACCAGGTGACCCAGATAGGCGTTGCAGGCAACAATCACAAAGCTTGCATCGACCCGTCCCTGCGCGGTGCGCACGAAGGGTCTGGGGCCGGTGTCGACCTCGATGGCGCGCGAGTGTTCGTGCAGGACAGCACCCGCTGCTTCCGCCGCACCCGCCAGGCCCAGTGCGTAATTGAGCGGATGGAAGTGACCGGCGCCCCCCTCGCGCAGCGCGCCATGATAGGCGCGCGTGCCGAGCCGGCTTTCGAGTTCACTCCTGGTGAGAATTGCCGTGTCGTCATAGCCCAGGGCATCCCATTCCGCCTTCCAGGCCTTGAGTTCATCGCAGCGGCTCGCCTTGGGAACGGCATGCAGATAGCCCCAGCGCAGGTCGCACGCGATTCGGTGGCGCGCGATGCGCTCGGTGAGCAGGCGCTTGGCTTCCTGCGCGAGGGCAAAGCACTTGCGCGCATCATCCTTTCCGACCTGCGCCTCGATCTTGGCCTGTCCGGATGAAAAACCGGTGCAGATCTGGCCGCCATTCCGGCCCGATGCCCCGAAACCAATGGTTTCGGCTTCCAGAACGACAACGCGATACCCCGATTCTGCAAGCGCCAGGGCGGCGGAAAGCCCGGTATAGCCTGCACCCACAATGCAGACATCGGCGGTGATGTTGCCCGAAAGCGCAGGACGCACCGGCGCGGCATGGGCTGTGGCCTGGTAGTAACTGCGCGCGGTGATGGAATGTCTCATAATGTAAAGGGTTTAGCTGCCCCCCTTTTGCTAGGTCAAGCTTCCGGGCTAGACTGCGGCCATTGCAACATTGTTCTGGATGTCATGACCCAAGCCCGATTTGAAGACTATTTTCAGGAACGAAAGATCAGCGAAGTGGAGTGCCTTGTCGCCGACATGAATGGCACGGCCCGCGGCAAGATCCTGCCGCCCAAGAAGTTTCTCTCCGGCAACCGGTCCCGGGGCCTGCGCATTCCGGAGGAGGTCTTCACCCTCACCATCAACGGCCGCTACGTGCAGGACACGCGCGCCGTCAGCGACAGTGCCATCGACATCTACATGAAGCCCGATGTCGAGACCATCCGCCTGGTGCCCTGGTATGCCGAACCCACTGCACAGGTCATCTGCGATGCCTTCCATCTCGATGACCAGCCGGTGGAGATTTCGCCCCGCCATGTGCTGAAGCGTATCCTTGAGGCATACCGCGCCAAGGGATGGAAGCCGATCGTTGCGCCGGAGCTCGAATTCTATCTCGTCAAGAAGAACATCGACCCGGATTATCCGCTGGATGCTGCCGTGGGCCGTTCCGGCCGCAAGGAGCCGGGCGGGCAG
>Ga0129333_10005381_pt1 | contig 12016 bp, 7 predicted proteins | sample CPB6_08_DNA_FD_94474 | JGI IMG/M metagenome (GOLD analysis project Ga0129333, IMG submission 94474) | Freshwater to marine salinity gradient microbial communities from Chesapeake Bay, USA - CPBay_Sum_0.6_0.8_DNA | ecosystem: Environmental > Aquatic > Marine > Coastal | place: USA: Chesapeake Bay... | reverse complement strand
GCCCAGCCGTCACCCGCACCGAGCACGTCGCCATAGGAAAATCCACCGCAGGCGACGAGTCCACGGAAGTCGGCGAGCCGTTTGTGACCGGCGATGAGATCGGTCATGTGTACATCGTGGGTCTCGAAGCCCGCACGATCGAACACAGCCGCCATCTCGGACTGACTGTTGACGCCCTGCTCCCGCAGCACGGCGAGTCGGGGTCGAGCACCGCGGTTGACGAAGGGCGCGGTGACGTCCTCGTCGGGGTCGAAGCCGAGCACCGATTGCAGCGGCGCCGTGCCGAGCGAGCATGCCGCCTCGAACTCCTCGTCCGCACACTCCGGATCGTCGCGCAGCGCGCGCATGCGATGGCTCGTCGATGACCACTCGCGCTTGAGCGCTTCCCACGACTCGTCGATGACGAACTTGCCCGCGGTGATACGGATGCGATCGGACTTCGGTTCGACTCGGCCGATGACCGCACTGCAATGCCCTACGCCGTGTTTGAAAAGCACGCCGAGTACCTCGGCGCAGTTCTCCGTGTGCACCTGCAGCACCACCCCGAGCTCCTCGGAAAAGAGCGCGGCAAGCGCGGCGGCTTTATTACCGAGTTCGCGCGGATCTTTGATGCCGATGTTGACATCGATACCGCAGTGGCCTGCGAAAGCCATCTCGACGAGGGTCGTTGCAAGCCCACCGTCCGAGCGATCGTGATAAGCGAGCACCGCATCGCGCACCCGCAATTCGGCGAGCGCCGCCGCGAGCCCCTTGAGCAGTTGCGGATCGTCAAGATCGGCGGATTCGGTGCCGAGCGCACCATACACCTGGGTGAGTACCGAACCACCGAGACGATTTCGCGCCTCGCCGAGATCGATGAAGATGAGCGAGGTGAATCCGCGATCGGTGCGCAGCTGCGGTGTCCAAACGCGGCGTACGTCACCGACGGGCGCAAAAGCCGAGACGATGAGCGACACCGGCGCTACGACCGACTTTGCGCTGCCGTCCGCCTCACGCCACGCGGTGCGCATCGAAAGCGAGTCCTTGCCGACAGGAATCGCGATGCCAAGCGCAGGGCAGAGTTCCTCGCCCACCGCATGAACCGCGGCATGCAGTGCCGCATCCTCGCCGGGCTCGCCGCAGGCGGCCATCCAGTTCGCAGAGAGCCTGATGTCACCGACTCCGCGCACATCGGCCGAGAGAATGTTCGTGATCGCCTCACCGACCGCGAGCCGCGCGGCGGCGCGCGCATCGAGCAACGCGACCGGAGTGCGCTCACCCATCGCCATCGCCTCGCCCGCGAAACCAAAATAATCGGCCGTGGTGACGCCGCAGTCGGCGACCGGCACCTGCCAGGGACCTACCATCTGATCGCGCGAGATCATCCCGCCGACTGTCCTATCGCCGATGGTGACGAGAAAGGTCTTATCGGCGACCGCCGGGAACTGCAGCACTCGACGCAGCGCTTCGCGCGGGTCGATCGTCGTGACACCGAACGGCAGCCCCCGCGGTGCGACCGACGTCACGTCACGCAGCATCTTGGGTGGTTTGCCGAGCAACACCTCGACCGGCATGTCGACCGGCGTCTCGCCGAGCAGCGAATCACGTACGAGAAGCCGTCCGTCATCCGTCAGCGTACCGATCACCGCGTGCGGACAGCGCTCACGCGCGCAGAGAGCCGCAAACTCCTCAACCGCCGATGCGGCGACGACGAGCACATAGCGTTCCTGCGACTCGTTGCACCAGAGCTCCATCGGCGACATTCCGGGCTCATCGTTCGGGATGGCGCGCAAATCGACGACGGCACCGCGACCGCTGTGGGAGACGGCCTCGGGAACCGCGTTGGATAGCCCGCCGGCACCGACATCGTGGATGAGCAGAATCGGATTACGCTCGCCGAGCGCCCAGCATCGATCGATGACTTCCTGCGCCCGGCGTTGCATCTCGGGGTTGCCGCGCTGCACGGAGGCGAAGTCGAGATCAGCCGAGGAACTGCCCGCGCCGACCGAAGAGGCTGCGCCACCACCGAGACCGATGAGCATGGACGGACCACCGAGCACGACGATCCTCGCGCCCGCCGGACAGTCACGCTTCTCGACATGATCGCGACGCACGTTGCCCAGACCGCCGGCGATCATGATGGGCTTGTGGTAGCCGCGATATCGCGTCGGCGGATCGCCGGGCGTCTGCATTTCGAGCGTGCGGAAATAGCCGTTGATGCCCGGACGGCCGAATTCGTTGTTGAACGCGGCAGCACCGATCGGCCCTTCTAGCATGATCTCGAGAGCCGAGACGATCCGCTCGGGTTTGCCGATGGCCGGCTTGCCCGGCAAGTTTTCCCATGGCTGCTCGAAACCCGGAATACGCAGATGCGACACCGAAAAGCCGACGAGGCCGGCTTTCGGCTTCGCGCCGATTCCGGTCGCGCCCTCGTCGCGAATTTCTCCGCCCGATCCGGTCGAAGCGCCGGGGAACGGCGAAATGGCGGTCGGATGGTTGTGAGTCTCCACCTTCATCAAGATGTCGATCGGCTCAGCGACCGACGCATAGATGCCGCTTTGAGGGTCAACATACCAACGCTCGCCGCACGAGACGCCTTCGATCACTGCGGCGTTGTCGCGATAAGCACTGAGCACGCCACGAGGCGCGTGGGCGTGAGTGTTACGAATCATCGCGAACAGCGATTTGTCCTGTGTCACACCATCGATGATCCAGTCGGCATTGAAGATCTTGTGCCGACAATGCTCGGAGTTAGCTTGAGCGAACATCATGAGTTCGACGTCGCTCGGGTCTCGCCCAAGCTCGGTGAACGCGGAAAGGAGGTAATCGATTTCGTCAGCCGAGAGCGCAAGTCCGAGCGCCGCGTTCGCCTCCTCGAGCGCGACTCGTCCGCGCTTCAATGAAATACGGCGTAGCGGTCTCGCCGGCTCGTTCGCGAACAGCACCCGCGCCTGCTCTGCACGCTCGACGACCACCTCGGTCATGCGATCGTGCAAAAGCGGAGCGAGCGGCCGCAGGGCGTCGGCCGCGGGTGCTTGGTCGAAAGTGATTCGGTACTCGACGCCACGTTCGATGCGACGCACGGCGACGAGACCGCACACGTGGGCGATGTCCGTCGCCTTGCTCGCCCACGGGGAGATGGTCCCGGGCCGCGGAATCACGAAGAGCACTCGCTCGCGCCCGTGATCCGCGAGAGCCGCATCACGCCCGAGGTCACCCGCATCTTCGCGTGGCCCGTAACGCAACAGCGCCTGCAGCATCGACGTCTCGGACGCATCGAGCTCGCGCGCCGTGTCTATGAAATGGACAAAACGGGATTCTACTGCGACTACCGCCGAAGTCGTTTCGCGGAGTCGCCCGAGGAGTTTGCGGATGCGAAAGGCGGAGAGCGCGGGGGCGCCGCGGAACAACATGGAGCGCAGCGGCCTACTTCTTCACGCCGTCGCCCGTCGGCGGCGTGTACACGGGCATCGGAAACTGCGAGACGTTCGAACCCTCGTAGTTACTGATCTTGCTCACGCCCTGCTTGCGCACCTCGTCGATACGCAACACCGAGTGCAGCGGGAGGTAACTGCGCTTAACGCCTTCGAACTCGGACTTGATGCGCTCCTCGCCCGGATCGAGTACCACCGAAGAACGTTCGCCGAAGACGAGCTCCTCGATCTCGATGAAACCGAAGAGGTTGCCATGCGAGACCTTGCGGGCGTAGACCTCGTAGATCTTGCCCTGATTGACGAACGTCACTTTGTAGATGTGGCTGGCAGGCATGCGGGTGTCAGGAAAGCTGGCGGAGAGGGTGAGATTCGAACTCACGTGCCGGGATTAACCGACCATCCGATTTCGAGTCGGCGCCGTTATGACCACTTCGGTACCTCTCCGGGGCCGGGTATTCTACCCGACATGACTCAATTCGGGACAGCCCTGCGCATCGCAGCCGCTCTGGTTGCATGTGCCGTCGCACTGGTGTCGACCGGCTGCGCACGCGGCACGGGCGCTCTGGAGGACATTCGACAGCGAGGCGAACTGCGCGTCGCCACCCTCAACGGCCCGACCACCTATTTCATCGGCCCGGAGGGCCCGGAGGGACCCGAATACGAACTCGCCGAAAAATTTGCTGCCGCGCTCGGAGTTCGTCTCGCGTTGATCGTCGAAACCGATCGCGCAGGACTGCGCCGCGCGCTCAGCGAACGTCGTGCCGACATCGCCGCTGCACAGCTCGGCTGGAACGCCGAGTGGCGCAAAGCCGCCTTGCCGACGAAGGTCTACTCGGACTCGCCGCTGTTTTTCGTCTACGACAAGACGAAGCCGCGACCGAAGACGCTCGCCGATCTCGCCGACCGGCGCGCCGTGGTACTCGAAGACAGCGCAGGGGTCGAGTGGTTCAAGCAGCGCTCCTCGGCGGCGCGACCGCGATTACGTCATACGGTCATCCCGCGCAACGTCGGTCGCGATCCGCTCGAACTCGTCGCGTCGGGTCGTGCCGATGTGGCGCTCGTCGACGGCCGCGAATTCGCCGCCGTGCGACCTCTGTATCCGACGATCGACGTCGCATTCGCGCTGCCAGAACTGCGCGCGCTGCACTGGATGATTCGCCGTGACGGACGGGATCTGCTCGCCAAAGCTGACCAATTTTTGATCGAGGTGAGAGAACGGGCACCGCCGCCGACGATGGAGATCGATGCCCTCACCCGCCCTCCCGCCCTGCCCCGCGCGAGTGCGGACCAACTCGCTATCGATATCGAGGTGCGACTACCCGATCTGCGCGCCCATTTCGACGAGGCCGCCGCAGCCACCGGACTCGACTGGCGGCTGATCGCGGCTCTCGGCTATCAGGAGTCGGTTTGGGAAGCGGCAGCGGTGTCCCCTTTTGGCGCGCAAGGCATCATGATGCTGATGCCGCGCACTTCGCGGGCGCTCGGGGTCGCCGATCCTTTCGATGCGCGCGAGAGTATCCTCGCCGGAGCGCGATATCTGCTGCAAATGCACACGACGCTGCCGTCACGCATCCGCGAACCCGATCGAATGTTGATGGCGCTCGCATCCTACAACATGGGTTACGGGCACCTCGAGGATGCGCGCATGCTCACGGCGCGCCAGGGCGGCAACATCGACGATTGGCGAGACGTACGCGAGCGCCTTGCGCTGCTGTCGGAAGAATTCTGGTATCTGCAGATGAAAAACGGCTACGCGCGCGGCTTCGAAACGAAGACGCTCGTCGACCGCGTTCAGCAATATCACGAAATCCTTAAGGAGCGGTTTCCGGAGCCCTTTGATCAGGCGGCAGGACCGACCCGCATCGTCGCCGAACGCCAACCGCCCGCAAGGTAATACGCGCTCGAGAGAACTGCGGCCACGATCGCCGAGACCGTGAAGCTCCACCACACGCCATCAGCTCCGTAGCGCGCAAAACCGAATTCTGCGAGCGGCGTACGCACGATCAGCAGGGCAATGAGCAGGATGATGAGCGGCGCCATCACCGCTCCCGCCGCGCGCACCACACCCGAAAGCACCATCGAGATGCCGAACAGGGGATAGGACCAAAGAATGATGTGGTTGACGTGCACGGCGATGTCGATCGCGGGGCTGCCCGGCGGCAGGAACACGCTGATGGCGACACCCTCGCCGAGGTAGATGAGAGCCACCGGCAGTCCGGTCAGCAGCAGATTGAAGAGGATGCCGTATTTGGCGATATCCGCCACCCGCTGCCATTGTCCGGCGCCGATGTTCTGTGCCGCCATAGAGGACACCGCAGCACCGAGGGCGAGTGCGGGCATCTGCACGTAGGTCCACAATTGCATGTCCGCAGCGAACGCCGCCGCGGTGTCGGAGCCGAAGCGGTTCACGACGCGCAGGAAGAGCACCATGCTCGATGAGAGCACGATCATCTGCAGGCCCATCGGGATACCCTTGACCACGAGGCTGCGGATGATCGCCCAGTCGATCCGCAGCAGCTGCGACTCACCCCGATGGATCGCGAGCGGGTTGCGCGAGACGTAGACATGACGCATCAGCGCAGCCAACGCCAAAGATTGAGCGACGAGCGTTGCGAGTGCAGAGCCGGCGATGCCAAGACCCGGTACCGGACCCCAGCCGAAGATGAACAGCGGATTGAGTGCAATGTCGAGCGCCACCGACATGACGAGGAACCTGAACGGAGTCTTCGAGTCGCCCGCGCCACGCAGCGCGCCGTTGACGAAGAAAAAAGCATAGGAGACGGGCAATGCCATGAACATGACGCGCAGGTAGGCGACGCCGTAGCCGAGCGCATCGTCGGGAGTGCCCATCCAGTGCAGTATGCCGGGCGCCGCAAAGAAGCCACCCAACGAGAACAGCAGGGAGAGCACAAAGAAAAAGGTTGCACTCGTCCCGGTGACGCGCTTCGCCTCGGCGATGCGCTGCGCACCGACGTTCTGCGCAATCAGGATGGTCGAGGCCATCGTGATGCCAAAAACCGCGCCGAGCAGCAGGAAGATCACGATGTTGCCGTTGTTAGCGCCAGTGAGAGCTGCACCGCCCAGGAACTTGCCGATCCACACCGCATTGATCGAGCCGTTGACCGACTGCAGCACGTTGCCGAGCAGGATGGGTAGCGCAAACGTGAACAACGTACGCGGGATCGAACCAGTGGTGAGCGTGGAAACCGCTTTCATGTACGCCTTGCGCGAAAGAACTCGGAGAGCAGACTGCCACAGTCCTCGGCTAGCACACCGCCGAAAACATCCACTCGATGGTTGAGCTCGCGAATACCGAAGATGTCGGCGATGCTACCCGCGCCCCCCGCTTTCGGGTCCCAAGCGCCGAAGACGAGCCGGGAAATCCGCGCGTGCACGAGCGCTGCAGCACACATGATGCAGGGCTCAAGGGTGACGTAGAGCGTTGCCTCGTTCAAACGGTAATCGCCCACGCGCCGACCCGCCGAACGTAATGCCTCGATCTCGGCATGCGCGGTCGGGTCGTGGGAGTGAATCGGACGGTTGGCGCCGGTACCGAGCACTTCGCCGCCACGCACGATGAGAGCGCCCACCGGCACCTCGCCGCGCGCCGCGGCATCTCGGGCGAGCGCCAACGCCTCGCGCATGTAATCGGCATCCGAGGGTACGGGCATGTCACTACTTTGCCATGCCGGCGAGCGCGGGGTCATCCGGATTCACCGCCAGCAACCGTTCCAGCGTCCTTCGCGCATCGGTGTCGCGCCCCGCTTCGCGCAAAAACGCGGCGAGCGCCACCAACGAGTCACGGTCGTAAACACGGGCAAGGCCGGTGTCGAGCAGACGGATGGCCTCCTCGCGCCGACCTGCATCATGCAACGCGAGCGCGTAAACGTAGCGGAATCGTGGTGCATCGGGTGCGGCGCGATACGCTCTCGCGAATTCACGCAAGGCCTCGTCCTTGCGACCCTGTCGTACGAGCGACAATCCGAGTGCCTCGCGCAGCGCGCCCCGCGAGGGGTCGCGCGCGAGTCCGTCGCGAAGCAACATCTCGAGCTCGACCTCGCGGCCGCCCGCCCGTAGCAAGTCCGCAAGGTTGACCCAGCCCGGAGCGAAGCCGGGGTCGAGACGAACCGCCGCACGCAAAGAATTCTCGGCACCGACGGTGTCACCTCGTCCCGACTGCCAATTGCCAAGGTTCACCCAAGCATCGGCGCGCGTGAGATCGAGACGCAGGCTCTTTTCGTAATCGGCCGCCTCGGTGACGAGCCGTACGCCGTCATCGGCTTTTAAAGATACGCCGGCGAGCGTCAGCTGCCGCGCGGCTTCGTGACGGTTGGCGCGCACCGGATCGTTCAGCATCGGCGCGATGAGCGTCGCAAGACGCGCGGGTGGCAGCGCCTGCTGCGCGAGCAGCGCCTGATGGCGTACGAGCGGGTCGGCATCGCTCAGCGAGCGACGGACGACACCCGCAGCGGTTTCACCCGGATAGCGCGCAAGCAGCTCGATCGCGCTCGCACGCACGAGCGGGCTTTGGTTACGGTCCTCGACCACTGTCAATAATTTCGCCACCGCACCGGCTTCCCCCCGCCGACCGGCGCTGATCGCGAGCGCGAAGTCGGTCTCGTCGGCAGCGGCGACGCGAACTGCGTCACGCCAACGGCGAATCGCCGCAGCCGCCCAGCTCGCGGGCCGATCGGCATGACAGTCTGCGCAGGCGTTCGGCACACCAAGTTCGGCGGTCAGATCGGGACGCGGCACGTGAAAACCGTGATCGCGCCGACGATCGATCACCATGTAGGTGTTCTCGCGCATATGACAGGCGACGCACTGCGCCGCAGCCGTCTGCGAGGCGTGACGGTGATGTGCGGCGGTATCGAAACGCGAGGCGTCATGGCATTGCGTGCACACGGCGTTTCCAGGCAGCCGGATTTTTTGGGTATGTGGCTCGTGACAGGCGCCACACGTCACACCAGCGGCATGCTTGCGGCTCTGCACATAGGAGCCCCATACGAACACCTCACCCTGCTGTTGACCGTCGGGGTGGTAGAGATCTTCGGCGAGCAGGCTCGGCAGATAGTGATCCATGAGCGGATCGTTCGGTCGCGCACCCTCGGCGAATTGAGCGCGACGCGCATGACAGGCCGCACAGGCATTCATCTCGGCTGCATCGCGATGGTCGACGAGGCGCCGATACGGCGCTTTCGGCGATGTGATGTGCGCAGACCCTGGTCCGTGGCAGGCTTCGCAGCCCACGGAGAGCTCGGACCAACGCGTTTCGTAGCCGCCCGTAGCTTCGCGATAACCGCGACGCACGCCCGTCGAGTGGCAGTCGGCGCACATGAAGTTCCAGTTCTGTGCAGGTCGGGTCCAATGCAACTCGTCGCGATAATCGATGCGCTCGCTTTCATAGAGATGGAACCAACGCTGCCCGCCCTCAGCCCGTGGCCGCGTGTCCCAGCTGATCGACAACGCCTGCAGACGACCGGCGGGCAGCTCGATGAGGTACTGCTGCAGCGGTTCGACGCCGAAGGTGTACTTAACCTCGAAATCGGCGAGTTTGCCGTCCGGGCCATCCGTGTGAACGAAGAAACGCCCCTCGCGCCGGAAGAAACGCGAACGCACGCCGTGGCGATCGAAGATCGCACCGTCGAAATTGCCGAGTACGGTCGCGTCGGTGGCGTGCTGCATCGCCCGCGCGTGTTGCGAGCCCTGCCAAGCCGCATGCTCGGCGAGATGGCAACTCGCGCATCGCCCGGCGCCGACATAGCTCGCCGTATCGAGCGGTTCGACGGTGGAGGTCACGGACGAGGATTGGAGCGAAGGGCGAACGAGTATCCACGCCGCAGCGAGTGCGGCCACGGACAAGAATACGAGTGTCCGCGGGATCCACCGACGCAGCATCGTGCGCGGTCTCGGTGTATCAGAGACCACGCCGATCGGCGTCCTGCACGATCAAGTGCGCGTCCGGAATCGCGGCGAGGACTCGTCTGTGGCCCGACTCAACCGACGATGACATACAGGGCGAAGGTGACGAGGCCTGCACTGCCCGCGGCGATCGCCTTGCGGCGATACGCGGGGACATTCCACGCCATCAGCAAACCCGACAGTAGGATCACCACTAGCCCCGTCGCCCAGAGCACGGAAATCGCCTTCGCCGCATCACTACCCTTGGCCTTGTGCAACTGCACGAGATGACGCCAAGGCGTCGTTTCTTTGATGACGAGCGTCGCCAACAAAGGGTCGGCCGTAGGCTTGAGCAGGACGTCGCGCGCGGCACCCGACCATTCGAGTTCGTAGGAGGTCCCCGCCTTCTTGATCGATGCGGCGCCGGATGGCACGTCCACACCCGCCACCGCGAGTTCCTGTTCGACGACGGCGGTGAGCGTGCTCAACTCGGACGACAGCGGCGCAGCAAGCGCGACCGTTCGCGTCGTTTCTTTGTAATTGCCTTTGATGGATATCGTGTAGAGCGCACCCGTGAGCGCGAACATCGCGGCAATCGGCAGGAAAAATGCCGCAAGTAGGAGATGGAGCGTGGTGAGCGTACGCTGCATGATGCAACCCTATTTTGCGGTGCTCGCCGCCGGGGTGAGCCTAAACAACTGCCCCAAAGATTCAGACAATACGTAGAGGGCGCCGTCGGGACCCTCACGAACGTCGCGAACACGACCGAGCCCGCCGATGCGCTCCTCGGCGGTGACCGAATCGCCGTTCAACGTCAGGCGAATCAGCATCTGCTCGCGCAAGGAACCGAGGAAGAGACTGCTCCGCCACTCGGGGAACAGGTTCCCCGTATAGAAGGTGAGCCCCGACGGTGCAATCGACTGCGGCAGCCAGATCTTCAGAGCTTTGGGAATGTCGTCGCGCTCCGTGCCCTCACCAATCGTGCGCCCGAGGCCGTAGGTACGTCCGTGGGTTATCACCGGCCAACCGTAGTTGCGACCCGAGCGCAGGATGTTGAGTTCATCGCCGCCCTGCGGTCCGTGCTCGTGCGCCCATAACTCGCCGGTGCGCGGATGGATCGCCGCACCCTGCACGTTGCGATTGCCGTAGGTGAAGATCTCCGGCATTGCACCCTCTCGCTTCGCAAACGGATTGTCCGTCGGGATGCCTCCCGTCTCGGTGATACGCAACACGGCACCGAGATGATTGCCGAGGTTTTGCGCCTCGTCTTGACGACCGCGATCCCCGAGAGTGACGAAGAGGTTTCCCTTGCGATCCCACGCGAGACGCGAGCCGAAATGCTGCCCGGCCGAAGATTTAGGCGTCTGGCTGAAAATGACCTCTACGTCGGTGACGCTGCAACGCTCGCCTTCACAGGAGAGCCTGCCACGCGCGACGTCCGTGCCGGCTTCGCTTTCCGAACCGGCCGCGTAACTCCAATAAATAAGCCCGTTCTGTCGGTAGTTCGGGTGCGCGACGACGTCGAGCAACCCGCCCTGCCCGCGCATCCTGATGGCAGGCAGGCCCGCCACCGGCGAAGGGAGGAGTTTTCCATCACGCAGAACACGCAAGTTGCCAGGCTTCTCGGTCACGAGGATGAGCCCATCCGGCAACAGTGCCACGCTCCAAGGGACCGTGAGACCACTCGCGATCGAGTCCACCTTCAGGCTGTAACGCTCGGTCGCGATGGATGTTTGCTGAGCATCGACGCGCAGCGCGAACGCTGCGAAGCCGACAGCGACAAACAAGGAAGCGACGCTTTTAAATGAAATCCGTGTCATGGGTGAAGGCGCTCCGTACCGAACACTACGATTTTACACCGATCACATCACTCCCACTCGATCGTCGCGGGCGGCTTGCCGGAGATGTCATAGACGACGCGGCTCACGCCTTTGACTTCGTTGACGATGCGACGGGAGCAGACGTCTAGTAATTCATAGGGCAGGTGCGCCCAATGCGCCGTCATGAAGTCGATGGTCTCGACCGCACGTAGCGCGATCACGGGATCGTGGCGACGGCCGTCGCCCGTCACGCCGACAGACTTCACAGGCAGAAATACGGCGAACGCCTGGCTCGTCTTGTCGTACCAACCCGCCTTGCGCAGTTCTTCAATGAAAATGTGATCAGCGAGACGTAGAGTCTCGGCCGCTGCCTCGGTCACCTCACCCAAGATGCGAACGCCGAGGCCAGGGCCCGGGAACGGATGCCGATAGACCATCTCGGCGGGCAGTCCGAGCTCCACGCCGATCTTGCGCACTTCATCTTTGAAGAGTTCGCGCAGCGGCTCGACGAGCTTCAGCTTCATGTGCTCGGGTAAGCCGCCCACGTTGTGATGGCTCTTGATGACGTGCGCCTTGCCCGTCTTACTACCAGCCGACTCGATGACGTCGGGATAGATCGTGCCTTGCGCCAGGAACTCGACTCGCTCGCCGGCTGCTGCGCGTCCATCGCCCTCGCCCGTCAGCCTCTTGGCTTCCTCGTCGAACACTTCGACGAAGAGCCGGCCGATGATCTTGCGCTTCGCTTCGGGGTCGCTCACACCTTTGAGCTCTGCGAAGAATCTCGCCGCGGCATTGACGCGGATGACACGAACACCAAGATTACGGGCAAAGATATCCATGACGGCATCGCCCTCGCGATGCCGCAGCAGGCCGTGGTCGACG
>Ga0129333_10005380_pt1 | contig 12016 bp, 11 predicted proteins | sample CPB6_08_DNA_FD_94474 | JGI IMG/M metagenome (GOLD analysis project Ga0129333, IMG submission 94474) | Freshwater to marine salinity gradient microbial communities from Chesapeake Bay, USA - CPBay_Sum_0.6_0.8_DNA | ecosystem: Environmental > Aquatic > Marine > Coastal | place: USA: Chesapeake... | reverse complement strand
TGGCGGCGCTGGCCGGCGTGATGGCCGCGCCGATCTACCAGGTCAGTCCGCTGATGGGCACAGACCTGATCATCGTCGTGTTCGCGGTGGTGGTGATCGGCGGCATGGGATCGATCATGGGGTCCATCGTCACCGGCTTCGGGCTCGGTCTGATCGAGGGCCTGACCAAGGTGTTCTATCCGGAAGCATCGAACACCGTGATCTTCGTGATCATGGCAGTGGTTCTTCTCGTCAAGCCCGCCGGGCTTTTCGGTACCGAGAAATAGGCGTCAGATGTCGGCCCAACAATCCCCTGCTGTTTCTTCGTCCGGCTCCTCGACCGGTGGTGTGCCGCGGCACCAGTTGATCACCTTTTTGGCGATGGCGGGATTTTTCATCGTCGCGCCGGCGGTGCTCTACCCGGTGTTCCTGATGAAGATCATGTGCTTCGCGTTGTTTGCCTGTGCATTCAACCTGCTGATCGGTTTTGGCGGACTGCTGTCGTTCGGGCACTCGATGTTCCTGGGCACTGCGGGCTACATGGCTGCGCATTCGGCCAAAGTCTGGGGCTTCACCCCTGAGCTGGCCATTGTGTTCGCGACCGCCTGCGCAACGCTGATGGGTGTGGTCACTGGCGCGCTGGCGATTCGCCGTCAAGGCATCTACTTTGCGATGATCACGCTGGCGTTGTCGCAGATGATCTTTTTCTTCTACCTGCAGGCACCGTTCACCGGCGGGGAAGACGGTATTCAGGCGGTTCCGCGAGGCAAGCTGTTCGGTCTGATCGATCTTGGTTCACCGGCCACGATGTACCCGTTCGTGTTCCTGATCTTCATCTCTGGTTTTCTGCTGATCTGGCGGATCATCAACTCCCCGTTCGGGCAGGTTCTGAAGGCGATCCGCGAAAACGAGCCCAGAGCCTTGTCGTTAGGCTATGACACGGATCGCTACAAGCTGATTGCGTTCGTGCTGTCGGCGGGCATCGCCGGGCTGGCCGGGGGAACCAAGGCGCTAGTCTTTCAGCTCGCGTCGCTGACCGATGTGCACTGGTCGATGTCGGGTGAGGTGGTGCTGATGACCTTGCTGGGCGGCATGGGCACTATTTTCGGGCCTGTGCTCGGAGCGGCAGCGATCGTGACGATGCAAAACTATCTGGCGCAACTGGGTGCCTGGGTCACCATCGTGCAGGGTGCGATCTTCGTGGTCTGTGTGCTGGCGTTCCGGCGCGGCATCATCGGCGAGATCGCCAACCTCATCAAGAAGCCGCTCTGAGCCAAGGCTCCGGTCGGGGCCTGCAATGCAGCGGCGCTCCCGTGCAGGCAGGGCTTCAGGGGTCGATGCAGCGGCGCAAACGCCGCGCCCATTGACGCGCGTACCGGGTTCTCAGTCGACGATGGTCTGCGACTGTTCGCGCAGGTATTGCGGCAGATACCAGAACGAGCCGATCGCCTTGCCGGTGCTTCCGCTGCCCTTCCAGCCGCCAAACGGCTGGTAGCCGGGCCAGGCGCCGGTCGTGGCGCCCTGCGGGCGATTCACGTAAACCACACCGGCTTCGATCTGGTCCAGGAAGCCCGGAATCTCTTGCGGGCCGCCGTAAAAGCCTGCCGTCAGTCCGTATTCGGATGCATTGGCCCGCGCGATTGCTTCGTCCAGTGACGCGACCTCTCCGAGCAGCACCAGCGGAATGAATTTTTCGTCGCGCCATAAGCTGTAGTCATGCGGCGCGGTCGCGACCGTCGGCGCCACGAACCAGCCGCGTGCCATGTCGCCATCGGTCAGTGTCTGGCCGCCGGTGAGGATTTTGCCGTGCTTGCCCAGGTTCTCGACGCACTTGCGGTAACGATCATGGGCGCGCTGATCGATGACCGGGCCCATCCAGTTCTCGCGCAAGGTCGGGTCGCCGACCCGAATCGCCTCGGTGAGCCGGGTGATCCGCTCGCGCAAGGCGTCGGCCACGGCGTGTTCGACATATACCCTCGAGGTGGCAGAACACTTCTGACCCGATAAGCCGAACGCGGATCGCACGATCCCGGTGGCGGCCCGATCCAGGTCCGCATGGCGGCTGACGATCACCGCGTTCTTGCCGCCCATCTCGGCGATGCAGGGCCGCGGCCAGCGGCCTTGCGCGAAATGACGAACGATGTTCATGCCAACTTCGTAGGAACCGGTGAAGGTGGCGCCGGCAATCCTCGGGTCGTTGGTCAGCGCATCGCCGATCAACTCGCCCGGGCCTGTCACATGATTGAGTACGCCGGGCGGGAGCCCTGCATCCCGAAACACATCCATCAGCAGCACGCCACTCAATGCGGTCTGGCTGGCCACCTTGAAGACCACCGTGTTTCCGGCCGCCAGTGCGGCGCCGATTGGCCCGCCGGCCAGCGCAAACGGAAAGTTGAACGGGGCGATCACGGCCCATGGTCCGTGGGGCCGCAGCACCGACCGGTTGCGACTGGTGAAGCCGGCTAGAGGATCGTTGGGCAGCGTGCGATCAAAGCCGTCAGCGTCTTCCATCCGGTCGCAATACCAGCTGATCAGATCGGCGGTCTCCTGCACCTCGCCGAGAGCCTCCATCCTGTTCTTGCCGACCTCGAGCGCGACCACGGCGGAGATCTCGTAGACCCGTATCTCGATCAGTTCGGCCGCTCGGCGCAACAGCTGCAAGCGTTCGCGCCAAGGGGTTGCCGACCAGCGGGCAAACTCGTGATGCGCCGCGGTGATCGCGTCGTTGACATCCTCGCGGCTCGCGCTGGGGATGCGAGCCACCAGCAGTTCACGGTCGATCGGCGAGCGAACCTCGAACTCGCTGGCAGCCAGGCGTGCCTTGCCGCTAATCCACATCGGATGCAGCCTGCCGAGCTTCGCGCGCGTGGTCTCGAGCGCCACGTCGAACTGCGTATGCAGTTGTTCGGGCGGATCGAACATCGTGGAATACGTGAGCTTGAACGCGGCGTCTGTGGTCATCGTTCGGACTCCCTTGGTGCGGATCGATTGATGGTAACAGTGCCGCTCGCGCCCCAACCCATCGCGCGTTACGAGGTTTCGGCATCTTTGTCCAGCGATAAAAACCCTGCGACTTGATCGACTTGCCGCAAGTCCGTATAAATGCGGTTCCGAGCACGCATGTCGCGTTCGAGAAATTCAAAATAAGCGGCCTTCAAGGCTGCGTAGGAGACGATGTTTGTCGGCAACTGACGCACTACTCAGTGTGCGCGGTATCACTGTGCGCTTCGGCGGCGTGGTCGCGCTCAACTCGATCAGCTTCGACGTCCCCAAGGGCGGCGTTTGCGGCCTGATCGGCCCGAATGGGGCAGGCAAGACGACGCTGTTCAATTGCCTGAGCCGCCTGTACCAGTATCAGGAAGGCGACCTGCTGTTCGAAGGCAAGTCGATCACCAACACGCCGGTCCATGAGATCGCGAAGCTGGGCATCGGCCGCACCTTTCAGAACCTTGCGATGTTCCGCACGATGAGTGTGGAGCGCAATGTGATGGTCGGTGCGCACTGCCGCTCGAACGCCGGGTTCTTCCGCAGCGCCTTATGGCTGCCTTCGGTACGAGCCGAAGAGGCGCGCATGCGTGAGCATGCCCGCGAGATCATGGACTACATCGGGCTGACGCCCTATCGCAATCGCGCGGTCGGCGATCTGCCGTTCGGCATTCAAAAGCGCGTCGAGCTGGCCCGCGCGCTGGCCTCGGATCCGAAGCTGTTGCTGCTCGATGAGCCAGCCGCTGGCCTGAACCATGAAGAGCTGTCGGGTTTGGGCGACACGATTCGCGACATCTGCGAGAAGCGCAACACCACGGTGCTGCTGGTCGAGCATCACATGAGCCTGGTGATGTCGGTATCGGATCACATCATTGCAATGAACTTCGGTCGCAAGATCGCTGAGGGAACGCCGGCCGAGATCCAGGCACACCCCGAGGTGATCGAGGCCTATCTGGGGACGACCGCGCATGAGTAAGCTGCTCGAGGTTTCCGGCCTGAACGCGTTCTACGGCAACACGCAGGCCCTGTTCGGAATCGATTTTTTTCTTGAGGAAGGTTCTGTCACCGCCATCCTCGGTGCCAATGGTGCGGGCAAGACCACCACGCTGCGCGCGCTGTGCCAGACGACGCGAACCACCGGCAGCATCAAGCTCGATGGCCAGGAACTGGTGGGCAAGAGCACCGAGAGCATCGTGCGTCATGGTGTTGGGCATGTGCCAGACGGCCGTGGAACCTTTACCGGTCTGACCACTGAGGAAAATCTTCGGCTCGGCGCAATCACCCGGCGGGACAAGGCCGAGGTCGCGCTGGATCTGGAGCGGATGTACACACGCTTTCCGCGCCTGAAAGAGCGTCGCAACCAGCAGGCAGGAACGCTGTCCGGCGGTGAGCAGCAGATGCTGGCGATCAGCCGGGCTCTGATGCTTCGTCCGCGCCTGCTGCTGCTCGACGAACCGTCGTTCGGCCTGGCACCGCTGATCGTCGTCGAGATCTACCGGATCCTTCGCGAAATCATTGAACAGGACAAGGACAGCATGCTGCTCGTTGAGCAGAATGCCTCGATCGCGCTGGAACTGGCCAAGAACGCATACCTGCTCGAGACCGGACGTGTTGCGGTGTCGGGACCAAGCGAAATGATCAAGGGTGACGAGAGCATTCGTCGCGCTTACCTCGGCTACTGACCGGCAAGCAGGAGAAAAATAATGGACGCATTCATTCATCAGGTGGTGGCCGGGCTTGCTGCCGGCAGCATCTACGCGGCCGTCGGGCTGGCGCTGGTCATGATCTACCAGTCGACGCATCACCTGAATTTCGCGCAGGGCGAGATGGCAATGTTCTCAACCTTCATTGCCTGGGCGCTGCTCGAAAAAGGCTGGCCCTACTGGGCCGCCTTCTTTGTCACGATCGCCGCGTCATTCATCCTCGGCTTCGTGGTGCAGCGCATATTCCTGCGTCCGGTCGAGAAGGCGCCGGTGCTGACCAATGTGATCGTGTTCATCGGCCTGCTGGTCATCTTCAACTCGGTGGCCGGCTGGATCTTCGACTACACGATCAAGCCGTTCCAGAGTCCGTTTCCGAAGGACGCCTGGTTCACGACCCGGTTCTTTTCGGCCCATGAGGTCGGCTCGATGGGAGTCACGTTCCTCGTGCTGCTGGCGCTGTTCCTGTTCTTCCGGTTCACGCCGGTCGGCCTGGCAATGCGTGCCGCCGCGCAAAATCCGGACTCTGCCCGTCTGGTCGGTATCCGGGTGTCGATGATGCTGGCGGTTGGCTGGGGTCTGGCGGCCGCGATCGGATCGGTGGCCGGCATGATGATCGCGCCGGTGGTGTTCCTGGATCCGAACATGATGTCAGGCATCCTGCTGTACGGCTTCGCTGCCGCCTTGTTCGGTGGCATCGACAATCCGTGGGGCGCGGTGCTTGGGGGCCTGATCGTCGGTGTCCTCGAGAACTTGCTCGGCGCTTATGTGATTGGCACCGAACTGAAGTTGTCCGTTGCGCTGGTGATGATCGTCGGCGTGCTTACCCTGAAACCGAGCGGTCTGTTCGGTAAGGTCGTGGTGACTCGCGTATGAATATTCTCAATCGCAAATGGGTGATTCTGGGCAGCATCGTGGTGTTGGCGGTGCTGCTGGTCGCGCCCTTCCTGGTCAAGAACTTCCGGGTGTTCCAGATGAATCTGGTGATCGTCTATGCGATCGCCATTCTTGGGTTGAACATTCTGACCGGCTTTAACGGGCAGTTCTCGCTCGGGCATGGGGCCTTCTACGCGATTGGCGCCTACACCGCGGCCATCCTGATGGACAAGACCGGGATGGTGTATTGGGCGACCCTGCCGATTGCCGGTGTGATTTGCCTTGGCTTTGGGTGGCTGATCGGATTCCCGGCGCTACGACTGTCCGGGCATTACCTGGCGCTCGCGACGTTCGCGCTGGCGCTGTCGATCCCACAACTGCTCAAGTACAACCATCTCGAAGCGCTGACCGGTGGCGTGCAGGGCATCGTCCTGTCCAAACCGGATGCGCCTTTCAGCCTGATGATGTTCGGTCAGCGCCTGAATTCGGATCGCTGGCTGTACATCGTGTCCTTGATCGTGGCGGTGATCATGTTCTGGCTTGCCTACAACCTGCTGCGAGGCAGGGTCGGCCGAGCGTTGATCGCGATCCGTGACCATCCGATCGCTGCGTCCGCGATGGGCATCAATCTGACCTACTTCAAGTCGGTGACATTCGGAGTCTCTGCCGCGTTTACCGGTGTGGCTGGCGCGCTGGGTGCGGTCGTGGTTGCGTTTGTCGCTCCGGACAGCTTTACCGTGTTTCTGTCGATTTCGTTCCTGGTCGGCCTGGTGGTGGGCGGACTGGCGTCGATTCCGGGTGCGATCTTCGGCGGCATCTTCATCCAGTTCATTCCGAACATCGCCGACGAAATCTCCAGGGCCGCGCCATGGGCGATTTACGGCATATTCCTGATAACGTTCATGTACGTGATGCCCACCGGTGTCATGGGGCTGCTGCGCAAGATCTGGGAGAAGACTGGCCACAAGCATGTCGACTCGGACGCCTCGGAGCATCCCTGATTCTTTACCGTTTCATTCAAAGCCATTCAATAGGCAGGAGGAAGACAGATGAAAAGACGTGACTTCAGCATTATGGCCGTGGCAGTTGCAGCCGCTTTCGCGGCGGCACCGGCTTCCGCTAAGGGGCAGTACGACCCGGGCGCCGACGACAAGGAAATCAAGGTCGGCAACATCATGCCGTACTCGGGGCCGGCATCGGCCTATGGTGTGATCGGCAAGACGATGGCCGGTTACTTCAAGATGCTCAATGAGAAGGGCGGTGTTAACGGGCGCAAGATCAACTTCATCTCGCTCGACGATGGCTATAGCCCGCCGAAGACCGTCGAGCAGGCCCGCAAGCTGGTCGAGCAGGAAGAAGTGTTGTTCCTGTTCGGCACGCTCGGTACGCCGACCAACTCGGCGATCCACAAGTACATGAACCAGAAGAAGGTTCCGCAACTGTTCGTGACCACTGGTGCCACGAAGTGGGCCGACCCGAAAAACTTCCCGTGGACGATGGGCTGGCAGCCGAACTATCAGGGCGAGGGCAAGATCTACGCCGAGTACATCCTCGACAAGATGCCCGATGCCAAGATCGGCATCCTTTACCAGAACGACGACTACGGCAAGGACTATCTCCATGGTCTTGAGGCTGGTCTCGGCGACAAGGCCAAGACCATGATCATCAAGAAGCTGTCGTACGAGACCACCGATCCGACGATCGACAGCCAGATCCTCGAGCTTCAGGCTTCCGGCGCCAATGTGTTCTACAACGTCACGACGCCGAAGTTTGCCGCCCAGGCAATCAAGAAAGCTGCGGCGATCGGATGGAAACCGGCCCACCTGCTGAACAGCGTGTCGTCTTCCGTCGGTTCGGTGTTGACGCCGGCTGGCCTGGACAACTCGGTCGGCATCATGTCGGTTCAGTACCTGAAGGACCCGACTGATCCCGCATGGCAAAACGCTCCGGACTTCAAGGAATATGCTGCGTTCCTGGCCAAGTACGTGCCTGATGCCAACATCAAGGACTCGCTGCCGGTGATCGGGTATACCACCGCTCACTCGCTGGTCCAGGTGCTCAAGCAGGCCGGTGACAACCTGACTCGTGCCAACATCATGAAGCAGGCGGCCAGTCTCGACATCAAGGATGTGCCGATGGCGCTGCCGGGCGTCGGGGTCAAGACCGCTGCGGATGACTTTTCTCCGGTCGAGCGCGAGCAGATGATCCGCTTCAACGGAAAATCCTACGAGCGTTTCGGCAAAGTCTACGGCCGTTAAATCGCATCGATGAGTCAAGGCCTGCTTTGCAGGTCTGACCGGACGGGCCCGCAACGCGGGCCCGTTTGTTTTTGCGCCTGACCGGCTGGGTCGGTGCGGCGCGGGCAAAATGGCGGAAGCAGTATTTCTAGCCAAGCAAACTGGAGAGACGATGACGATCGAGCTTTACACCTGGAACACGCCGAACGGACGCAAGATCAGCGTCGCGCTCGAGGAGATGGGACTGGCCTACACGGTCAAGCCGGTCAACATCACCAAGGATGAGCAGTTCGCGCCTTCCTTTCTGAAGATCAGCCCGAACAACAAGATTCCGGCGATCGTTGACCATGATGGCCCTGGCGGCGCGCCGATCAGCGTGTTCGAGTCCGGCGCGATCCTGCTGTACCTGGCCGAAAAGACCGGGAAGTTTCTGCCCGCCGATCTGCGTGCCCGGGTGCCGGTCTATGAGTGGCTGATGTTCCAGATGGGTGGCTTCGGGCCAATGCCCGGGCAGGTGCATCACTTCATCGGTCTGCAAAATGAGGCCGACCAGCGCTACGGGCTGGAGCGCTACTCGAAAGAGACCCGTAGGCTTTACGGTGTGATGGATCGCCGGCTGGCCGCGCAGGAATTTTTTGCCGGCGAGTTGTCGATCGCAGACTTTGCGATCGTCGGCTGGGCATGGCGCCATGAGCGGCACAAGGTGGATCTGGCCGAGTTTCCGAACGTCAAGCGCTGGTACGAGGCGATGATGGGCAGGCCCGCGGTCAAGCGTGGTTTTGAGATCGCGCTGAGCTGATCCGGGTTGAGGGCGCAGACTTGCGTGCACTGCGGCGTGCACTGCGCTTGATCCCCGCGGGCGTCGCCCCGCGGGTGTCATCCTCGCGGACTCAGTCGTCCGACGCTGTGTTGCTGCGTGCGCCCAGGACCACGCCGTCAGCAAACATCCGCGCGATGTCCTGCGCCGCGTAACCGAGCTCGGACAGGATTGCTGCCGAATCCTGACCGAGTTCCGGCGCCTGGTTGCGTACCATTGCCGGACTGGCCGAGAATTTCACGGTCGGGCGCACATAGCGGATCGCGCCTTGGGTGGGATGTTCACCACGCTCGAACAACCCGACCGCCTTCAGGTGCGGATGCTCGGGCAGGGCTTCAAAGTCGTAGATCGGCGTTGCCGGGATGTCGAGCCGCTCGCAGACCTGCATCCAGTGCTCGGTGCTCTGGGCGCCGACGATCTGCGATAAGAGCGCGTACAACTCCTGAATGTTGCGGTTGCGCGAATGCCGGTCGCGTACCTGTAGCCGCTCGATCGCCTCTTCATGACCCGCGTCGCGAAGGAAGGACACCCAGTGATGTTCGGTATACGGCAGCATGCTGACGTGGCCGTCGCGCGTCGGAATCGGCTTGCGTCCGCCCGCCAGCACGCGGGCGTAACCGGCCGGCGCGGGTGCGGGGTCGAAACTCAGCCCACCCAGATGTTCGGCAAGCATGAATGCAGTCATCGTCTCGTACATCGGCACCTCGATGCTTTGGCCTTCGCCGGTGCGTAGCCGATGCACCAGACCAGCCATCACCGCATTGGCCAAGTAGACACCAATCGTCTTGTCGGCCATTAGCGAGGGTACATAGTTGGCCGACCCGAGATTCTCGTGGTTGAGCGCGACCAGGCCGCAGGCCGACTGGATGATGTCGTCGAAGGCCGGCTTGTCGCGGTAGGGGCCGTCCTGGCCGAAGCCGGTGGCCACGCAGTAGACGATCTTCGGGTTGATTGCCTTCACCGCGTCGTAGCCGAAGCCGAGTCGCTCGATCGCCTTGACGCGCATGTTGTGCACCAGCACATCGACCTCACCCACCAGTCGTGCCAGCACTTCGCGTCCGGACTCTGACTTCATATCGATCGCCAGCGAGCGCTTGTTGCGATTGATGGCCAGAAAGATCGAGCTCATGCCCTTGTTCAGCGAAACGCCATTGGCGCGCATCAGGTCGCCCGCCGGAGGCTCGACCTTGATCACCTCGGCACCGTAGTCTCCTAGGATGTGGGTGGCCACCGGGCCGAGCACCACCGAAGTCAGGTCGAGGACCCGAATGCCTGCTAGAGGGCCGGAACTCATTTGCGTCTCCTTTCCAGGCGCGCCGATTCGACGCGCATGTCGCTGCTATATTGGCCGCTCGAGACTATACCCACGAACTTCAGGGAGCGAACACCGATGAGCATCAAACCACCACCCGATATCGGACTGTCGCGAGAGGGCCATGTGGCGATCGTCGAGATCTGTCGTCCGCCACATAACTTTTTCGATATTGAGCTGATCCGCAATCTTGCCGATCTGTTCGATGCGCTCGACAAGGACGATAGTTGCCGGAGCATTTTGCTGTGCGCGCAAGGCAAGGCCTTTTGTGCCGGCGCGGACTTTGCCAGTCGAGACCGCTCGGTGGTGCCGCGCGAAGAGCAAACCAGCAACCCCTTGTACGACGAGGCGGTGCGGCTGTTTTCGTGCACCAAGCCGGTGGTCGCAGCGGTGCAGGGCCCTGCGGTGGGCGGCGGGCTAGGGCTGGCCATGGTGGCGGATTTCCGGGTTGCCAGTCCTGAGGCGCGCTTCACCGCAAACTTCAATCGCCTTGGCTTTCATCCGGGCTTCGGGCTGTCGGTGACACTGCCGCGCGTGATCGGTATCCAGAAGGCGTCGATGCTGTTCTATACCGGCAAGCGGATCGGCGGCGAGGAGGCGCATCAGATCGGTCTGGTCGATGTGCTGGTGCCGCAGGATCGGTTACGTGCCGAGGCCCTGCAACTGGCGCAGGAGATCGCACTGTCAGCGCCGATTGCGGTGGTGTCGACGCGCGCGACGCTGCGTGCCGGACTTGCCGAGGCGGTTCGTGAGATCACGGTGCGCGAGGGGGCCGAGCAGGTCAAGCAGTTCCGCACCGAGGACTTCAAGGAAGGCGTGGCGGCGATGGCCGAGCGTCGGGCGCCGCGCTTTCAGGGCCGTTGATGACTGCGGCGTATTGCCGCCCCTGAACCATGCGCGGTGTCGTTGCCCACCGAAGTCCTTGCGCGAGGAGATGACGATGAAGAGCGGAAGCTATCGCCCACCGAAGATCGAACGGGTCGTGTTCGGCTCACCCTACGTTGAGGCGAGTTGCGCGATCGTCCAGGAGCTCGATGCCCGACGCGTGTTCGTGCTCGCCAGCCGTACGCTGAACCGGACGACCAATCTTGTCGCGCAGCTGTGCGACGCGCTGGGCGAGCGGTTTTGCGGCAGCTTCGACGAAGTACCGGCGCACACGCCGCGCGAGGCGGTCATTGCGGCCGCCAATCGCGCGCGTGAACTCGGCGCAGACCTGATCGTCTCGCTCGGTGGCGGCTCGCAGACCGATGCGGCCAAGGTGGTGCAGCTGTGTCTGTCCAACGACGTGACGCGTGCCGAGCAGCTCGATGCGATGCGGGCCGGGTCGGCGTCGCTTGGCTACCCGCCGGTCAAGGCGCCGACGGTGCGCATGCTGGCAATCCCGACCACGCTGTCTGCCGGCGAATTCAACGCGTATGCGGGAGTGAGCAATCGCGCGACCGGCGTCAAGGAGTCGTTTCATCATCGCTTCGCCGTACCGGCCTATGTGGTGCTCGATCCTGCCGTGACCTTGGCCACACCGGATGAACTTTGGCTGTCCACCGGCATCCGGGCGCTGGACCATGCGGTCGAGGGTTATCTGTCGATCGACGCAAATCCCTATTCGCAGGCGGCCGACCTGCAGGTGCTGCGGCTGCTGCCAACGGCCTTGTCACGATGCAAGGCGGATGCGTCGGATCTGCAGGCTCGGTTCGATTGCCAGATGGCGATGTGGCTGTCGACTGTCGGCTCGCAATCGGGCGTCAACAAGGGTGCCAGTCATGCGATTGGTCATATTCTGGGTAGCTGGGGCGGTGTGCCGCATGGCATTACGTCCTGCGTGACACTGCCCTCGGTGCTGCGCTACAACTTGCTCGTCAATCGTGACGAGCAGGCGCAGGTCGCGCGCGCGCTGGAGGCGCCCGATGAGGATGCAGCCGGTTTCATCGAGAACCTGATCGCCGGGCTTGGGCTGCCGACGCGGCTCTCGCAGGTGGGCATCAGCGCCGACAAGCTCGAAGAGCTCGCGGCGCTTTGCATGCATGATCGCTGGATTCCGACCAATCCGCGTCCGCTTCCGGATGCTGCCGCGGTGCTCGAAATTCTGAAGCTGGCGGCCTGACGCGCCTGA
>Ga0129333_10005379_pt1 | contig 12017 bp, 8 predicted proteins | sample CPB6_08_DNA_FD_94474 | JGI IMG/M metagenome (GOLD analysis project Ga0129333, IMG submission 94474) | Freshwater to marine salinity gradient microbial communities from Chesapeake Bay, USA - CPBay_Sum_0.6_0.8_DNA | ecosystem: Environmental > Aquatic > Marine > Coastal | place: USA: Chesapeake Bay... | reverse complement strand
TAAATTCCTCCGCTCTGCTCGACTCCATATAATGATTTCGTGTTGAATACTGTAATATATTCGGCCATGAACCTGAATATATTATTTTCTTTAAGTTTAAGAAAAATTATAAATTTATTTTATAGAATAAAAATGATTGAAAAAGTGTCAAAGTCCGTTATTGAATACTTCGTCGAAGAGATAAGCACTGCTGAAAGTAAGGAAAAAATAAAAAGACAAGTTATTGACCCAATATTTATGTATATCGTTGATAAAATATATCCATTTGTAATTATAACTTCAATTATATTTATTTTAACGTTTCTCATTGCGATTCTAATTCTTTTTATGATATTAAGGAAAAACTACACTACGAGTTTTTAATTATGAATTTAGTAATCTCTGATTCTGATTCATCGTATCGGTAGTTGAATATTGAGCCATCTCTTCTTATAAATTTAACGACTGGATATGTTCGGATATCGAGAGGGATTGTCAGCTCATTATTCGCATCACGGAAATTGTATGAATTGAAGGCGTATATTTTGAATTTATACTTGAATAATCGGGCCATATTAATCCACATATTTTTAGATGAGACACAATATGAACACCATGGAGCATAAATAATCATTAGTCCATTTAGACCATCCGTCATTTTCGGTTTCAATTTTAATTTCATTTTTTTATCCATAATGAAATCATCTTTTATTAATTCTGGGATATCACTACATTTATATAAATTGTCCATAAATTAATATATTCAAAGAAAAAATATTATATAATATAAATTAATGATAATATTACAAAGACTCTCTTATTTTATTTTCGCAGTGTTTGTTTCAACTCTATTTGTATATTTGATTCATAGAACATTTACACCGAATGATATTATTAATATTCCAGTTTTAGCAATTATCATATATTTAATTATTAACTATTCGGCCGAAATAACTTATGAAAAAAATTTAGAGAAATTCTTGAATCAACAATCCGATTCATCTATATCGGATATGATGGAGAATTTTGATGGGGCGGGTTCAAGCCTATTGAAAAAACTATCCGCATTTTCTGAAGAAGAGGAATCTCAAAAACAGAATCAGGGGGACCAGTCTATGAAGCTTCCAGTAGGTCAAATACAAATGGAAGAAGAGAATAAGGCTTATGTTCCTGAGCCAAAAGTATTTCCACAAGAAGAGGAAATGCGACAAAACATAGAAAATGAGCAATATATTCCTACGCAACCACAAGAAGAGGAAATGCTTCCAATAAATATTTCATATCCACAACCTATTATAGAACAAGAACAAGAACAAAAACAAGAACAAAAAGAAACTAAAAATTATAATCCAAAAGAGAAACAAGCAAAAAAGAAAGAATATAAGCGTCCAAATGTAAATAAATATTTAGAAAATAAAAGCCATGAAATGACGAATAAACTATATCGTTCCGTCCAACCAATTAATATAAATGTCAGTTATAATAATCCGATAGCCCTCAATAAATTTAACAATCCAGATACAAATAAATTTAGATTCGATTCCGGATTGGACTTTGGATTAGGTTCTGGTTTAGATTTTGGATTTGGTTCGGGGGGAATGGGCTTTGATAAAGATAATGGTTCTTACTATAAAAATGACCCAGATTTGAACTCGAGCTATTATCCTGCTTATTTAAATAATCCGCTGAATAAAAATGTAGGAGGAACTCAAATTCCGGCTATTCGGCAAGAGAGCAACTACGAACAAGACCGCCAAAAACAAATTTTGACAGAGAAGAATTCTCCGGCGCCTGTTATGATAGGAGATAAATGGTCTGAATTTGCGGAATTTGCGCCTGTCCAAGAATAGAAAAAATATTTTTATTTTAATTTGATAAATTAAAATAGTTTAATATATTATAATATGATAATTATATTCGGAACCATTATTTTAATTGTATTAGTAATATTTATAATTCTCGCAATTAATAAACAGATTGATTATAAAATACCAATTCTTTTTATGTTTTTCATATTAGTCAGCGCACCGTTTATTCATTTAGATAAAAATATTGTCCAGTTAGAAAAATTCACAAATTCATCTCTTGATATTTATTATACAAATCAGAAAAAAACGAAAGCGTCTGAATGTAATGAATGCGCAGGAATATGCGATGATGAGGAACGCCCAGATAATAAAAATGAATTCTATATTCCACTTCTTGACCCACTCAAAATGAATATTGAAACTAGGAGATTAAAATCGATTATGATTGAACGTCTTATTGTTAGAAGAAATTATTTTGACTGTTCAATTAATCGTCAAACTTTTGACAATGAAGAGCCCATTAATTTAATTCAGGTTGATGTAGAAGGAAAAATTAATCACCGCGTTTTAAAAGATAGACTTGAAATAGAAAGAGCATTTGATGCGACAAAAGATAATACATTTATTATTCTTATAACATTTGGAAAACTAACAGTTAAAAACCCAAAATATATGTTGAATATAAATTCCAGAAATGATAATAGCACATCAATTAGCATAGTTTTTAAAAGTCATCACGATGAATATAGGGAAATTTTAAGAAGACAAAACGTAAATGGAACAAGCCATTTACATGGACATAGATTATTTAATCAACGCGAGTTTAGAATGTTTGATTTTCAAGGAAAAATCTATGATGAACCAGTAGAACTTGAATCAGATAAAAAATATATTTATAAAAACAGCTTGATTTCATCACATAATACACAAACTAAGCAATTTTTAGTATTCTCTAATGAGAATAATCAGTCGTTTGTATATTTATCAAGTAGCACAAATCCATTAGAATTATATGATTATAAGAAAACGAATGGGAATGAAATCACGGATATTACAATGTTGAATACAAATAATCCACAGCGCTGGGATGTTGAATTTGTTCAAGCCAATTTTGGGGGACACAATTTCTATATTAAAACATCTTCTTATCCAACATTTTATTTAGAAGTGGTTGATAATGAGATTAAGATGAATATGTATAAGGGAGGCTCTGACCAATATTGGAAATTAGAAAAGATGTCTGGTCGAAATCTTTTTACAATTCAACATTCCAAAACTGGAATGTTCCTTTCTTACGAAACGAGCAATGGATACCTATATAAAAATAATGGGTCTGTATTTCTTACTCGGGGAGGAATGCCTTGGAATATTGAGTCAAGCAAAATTATTAATAATACAATTACAATTACTGAAAATGACTGGATTGAAATGACATCGCCGAATGATTTTGTTAATGAAGGAAATCCCGTTTTTGATTTAAGAGGGCGGGTTAATGGTAGAATGATTAATTTATCATCTAAGGGGCGAACAACGTGGGAGCAAAAATACAGTCCAATTTGGAATGGAAATTATATCTATTATGGAACTACGATTAATAATAATAATTATTTGACAATTAGACTTGATAAGAATGGTAATGGAACAGTAAGAGACCCATTCTTAGGAATCACAATAAATGTTGTCAATGTTGGAGCTGACATTTTATATGGACGAATCAGTCGGGGAAGTCTAAACGGAATTAATTTGCGCAATTTTAGCGCAGTTTTAGAAATGGTCCCCGAAAAATACGTGTATCGCGGTCTTAGAGAATCATACCCTGTTAAAATTAGATATTTAATTATTGGAGACAATAGAATATATAGTCTTGGTTCAAGTAGTTTAGACAATTTAGATTCATACGCAACTAAGAAAGAAGGAGACATGGTTATTTATTCTAATTTAATGGAAGCGAGGGGAATCCAAGTCGATGAAAGATTAGCAAGACCCAAACGGAAATAAAACATTTTCATAAAAAATAAAACTTAGTATAATTATATGAACGAATTATGGATTATATTTACATTACTATTATTAATCGCGATTGGTTGCGTAGTTTTTATTGTTATCAAATCAAAGCAATCAAAAGAGCCAAAAACTAAGATAGAAATTGAAAGCTTTGATAATAAAGGTCTAATAACTAATGGTTCTTTTATAAATGGGAAGGACCCAGAGAATCACATAAGCCATAGTGGTCAATTTGATATCGTTGTTTTCCCAAACACTGGAAAGAGCAGTCATGTTTTGCGGAAATCGACAAGTCCCAAATTAGGTGATTTTGACCTTGTTTATTACCGAATGGACTTCCAACTCAAACCGGCCACATACTATTGCTTCGGATGTCTCTATTATTCAACCAAAAATGAAGCGCTTATACACATGATTAAGTTTCCAGAGAATAATATGGAATATACTCTCAAAACCGTGGAGCGCGACAATTGTAAAAATGACAAGTTCAAATATTTCTATACTATTTTTGAAACTCCGAGCGGAGGAGATGGAAATGTTCGCGCAGAATTTTATGCTGGGCTCGGTTTTAATAATATGAACTGTTATTCTTACATGACGGATTTTGAATTGTTTGAGATGAATGACCAAAATAATATTCCAGTTGTGGATAATTTGCGGTCATATATCAACGGCTTTAATTTAGATTGCGTCCGGAATAATAGGAGTGTCCTCAAAGATTTAAGCAATAACGGGTTTGACTTTAAGGCGTCTTTGGTTGCTAACGTGGCTTCTGGGAACCTCAAATTAGGGAAGAATGTTCTGACTGGGCCCAACGGGTTCAAATTACAGAATAAAGATATGCTCGCCCTTACTATGAACTTTACGATGTTCCTTTTAGTAAAATCGAATCCGACTAAAATTACAAGTGGTGGCGTTGGGAAAGTAGCTACAGAAGAGGAGGAAGAAGAGAGAATCCCGCTTGTTATCGCGTCGGGGAATGAGCTGGTTCGTATTTCCGGAAATCAGGGGACCGCCGTTTCTCTATATGCGCCTTTAAATTATGGGAAGATATACCTAACTGCCGGAGGGGTCGTGTATGAGACTGCAGTTGAATACCCGATTACTATTACACAGAGTGTATTCGTCGTCAGATATGATGGGACGAAGATACAACTGTTTTTGAATCAGACTCTTATATTAGAGGAAACGTGCCCTAGAATATATTATGATAATAAGAATGTTCTAATTAATCCAAACGCGACATTTGATGGTAGTTTAGTGGCTTTTGCTTATTACAATCAGGTTGTCGATGAAGCGGGAATGAAGCGGGTGTGCGATTATTTTACGAAGATAAACGCCGTCGGTCAGGATATCGCATCCATTTCTTCTAAGATGAAAGGGGATGTCAAGAGTTTTATTATTGAACCGCTCGTTCCAACAGGGGGACCCCACTGTCAGGATATGTGCCCCCAAACAACATTCGAGAATGGACATTATTATGTGATTGTTCCAGAGGGGTCCAAATTGGCGAAGAGCGTCGGCTATGACGGGGTGCGTGATTATGGAACAAATATTGACAACGCGAAAAATATTTTCGAAATCAACTTTCCGAAGTGCGAAGTTCCGGCCATTTTAGATAAAACGAAGTTTAGGGGAGATTTAGAGAATTGCCCTTTCATTTTAACAAATGGGGACAACCCCTGTAAAAAATATGAGTGCGCGGATGTTAAGTGGAATGAAAAAGACGCTAAAATCGGGAATAAAATATGTAAAAATAGTGTGGATTCCTATTGTAGCAAATATGCGGATTTAGATGGGGCGTGTTATTGCTGGAAGGCCGAAAACAAGAATAAGAAGGAATGCCTGAAATTTAGGGGGCGCTTCGAAGATGATGAGACGTGCGATTTCCGGAAATTTCCGATTGAGAAACATCCGGATTCGGAAAAATGGATTGAAAAGGCGAAGATTCCATGCTGGGGATGTAATTTAGATAAAGTTAAATAAATTAAAAATATATTTATATTATATATGACTACTAATATAAATCCGTTTAAAAAGAATTATACAAAAAGAAGTTTATATTCAACAATAAGCAATACTAATTCTGATTACAGGTCTGGTGAAAAAATAAGAAAATCTCTTGATGAAATACAACAAGATGAGATTAAAAGAATCATGCGTGATGACCCAAAACAGTATGCCTTTTTACAAGTATTTGCGAATCCATTAATAAGACAAATAAAATCGTTTGATTTAAGAAATAAAGTAAAATTTAAAATTAGTCCTGAAAGAGAACGTATTTTTAACCCAATAATTACTTCTATGATTGAATTGTTCAGAAAAGATGTTAAAAAACTAACAAAAATATCAAATGATGATATTAAGGATATTTTATCATTAAAAGAAGAATTATTTGGTCAAGTAAGACAAGCAGAAATGTCTGTTCAGACCAAGACATCATTATTAAATAAATTTAAAGCGTTTGTAGCAAGAAAATTTAAACCGAAGCCAAAACAACCTCAATCTGAACAACTTACTCAACCTGTTCAACAATCAATTGATGCTGAAGCAAAGATGATAACTGATATATTTTTTAAAATAATTTCTGATCTTCAACAATTAGGAAAAGAAATATCAGAAGAAAATATTGCTGTCATTATTAACAAATTTTTTACAATTTCAATTGATAGCATATTTGATTTCCCAGAGTTTAAAAGAGCTGGACCATTACAGAATTTAATATTTAAACAAGGACAAAAAGGGCCAGTCAAAATGGGATATCGTTTTAATTTATTAAGTTTAGCTGTATTTCTTGGTATTGAACCATTGGTTGTTTTATTTTTATTTCTTGGAGGAGACCCATCATTGACGAATCAAGACAACCAAGATGCTTCATATCACTTATTATTTTTTCAAATGATGTTCCGTAATATCGCAATGAATGTTGGATGGAAGCCAAGTGATAAAGATGAATCGAAAGCAGAATATAAAGCATATGACCCACAATTTCAATCAAAAACTACTTCTTTTGAAAAATTAATAAGAAATATTCAATCCACAGAACAATCTATGCCTCTTTCACAAGAAAATAGAAAAGTTCTGGGTGAATTTATGAGTTATTTTAGAAATAAAGCTCAATCGCAACCCAAACCATTTCAAACAAACAACCAACAACAACAACCAGAACAAAATCCAATAGAACAAATAAAAAAAGAAATTAAAGAATTAAAAGAAATGATACAAAAACAATCTCAACAAATAGAAAAGAATCAATTTGAGAAATTTAAGAAACAACAGCAACAGCAACAACAACCGCAGCCACAACAGCTACTGCAGAAACAGCAACAACAGCTGCCACAACAACCGCAAAATTATTACAATTTTGATAAATATTTATTTAATAATAATAAATTGCGTAGAATGCTAACATTCCTTTCAATTTTTGGACAAGGTATTGATTTGAGTAGATTGGTCCCTCAGGCTGAACCAGCGCAATTATATGTTGTTGGAAATGTTCAATCCTATCCTAAAATGTCTAAATCATCTGTATTAATTAATATGGCGAAGGATAAATACTTGAATGAAAAAGTTATTATTGAAGAAATTGATTCAAAATATGTTAAATATAGTGTTTATGATTTGTTGCGGTATTTTCTTATTTTTAATGGGTATGATAGTTCTGATTTAAATAAATTTAAAAATACCGGATATAGAAAGAATTCTCCAAACATTGAAATAGAAGGATTTAATAAAGAGCTTATAAGACTTTCCAAAATACAACAAAAATCATTATCAAATGATTTAGTATTAACTCCGTTACCATTCAACTTTATTTCAAATATAAATCAAACATCAGACCCATTTGATTACAGTTTCTTCTTTTATTTAATTGCGAATAAAGCAATATCTTCTAATCATAAATTAGAATTAGGTTGTATAGCATTACTTCAAGGGTCTGACCCCAATATTATGCCAAATATCACACAAAATTTATTATCACAACTCGATCCAAAATTAAAATTATGTGATATTTTCAAAGTCTTTTTGGCCGGTGATTACGAAAGAATTATTCGAATCTTTAAAATGTATTCGGATGATTTTAAGAGGGGAATATGGGAAGATAAACTTGGGGATTTTATGAAAACTCTTCGTAATCAACAAGAAATTATTAGATATCTTGAAAGACAGAAACTTAGTTCTGAATTGTCGCGTGATTTAAGAAGTAGAATGTATAATAAATCATATCAATATCCAGAAAATAGGAGTGTGTTTAATGAACCTTTAAAACAACAAGAAAAAGGTTTTTTTGATAAATTAAGAGACAGTTTCCGTGGTTTTAAGAATCGTTTTAGAAAACAACCAGAAGTATTACCAGAAGGACCAATTATTATGACGCAACCCTATGTTCCATCATACCCAAGTATTAATTTATCACAAAGATTACCAGAACGAACACAACCACTCACAGCAATGTATGGTGGTAGCAAAATTAAGTTAAGGACATTCCATTTCCTTGAACCGAAATCCTACAATGAACACGCGTTTAGAGCAGAGAAACCAATCATCGCCGGAAAAATGGCCTACGACTTTTTGAGAACACACTATAAACTTAAAAAAGGCTCATCGATTATGTTTACTATTGAGGACCGCCAAAAGGACCGCAAATACAATTACATTGGGGAAAAAGTAAATAACAAAATAATAATTAAATCAACATAAATTTTTAATATCTTTACATATTATGGATTATATTCTAATTTTTTTCTTTTTTATAATACTATTAGTTTTAGTTATATTTGGTCTTCCAATAAGACGGACATCATTCAATGATGAAATAAAAGACATCAAGAGAGATGCCATCCGTGAAAATTTTGAGACGAAGGCGCCCTCGACATTTTCAGAATGGCGCGACCTGACAAACAATAAGTTCATTCCAGATATTGTCAGTTCCGAAAATGAGACAGTTCCTTCTGGCGATGTGTATGGTGATGCGAGCTATTTAGAAAATGGTGTTGTTGATAAAGTTCAGTCATCTGGTGATTGCTCAAAGTGTAATGCTACCAGATGTAGAAATATTGATAAATATGTATTAAAATCGAGCGTCCCACCGTGTCCCGATTTGAGCAATTACATCTTAAAATCGGAGATTCCCCCGTTTCCAAATATGAATGATTATATTCGTAAAAATGAGATACCCAGCTGTCCGACTTGTCCGAATATGTGCGATTATATTCCAAAAAATCAGATACCTGTTTGCCCAACTTGCCCTGACCTGAATGATTATATGCTGAAGAGTAAGATTCCTGTTTGTGAGAAATGTAAAGTGTGTCCAAAAGAATATAAGAACATAACTGAAAATCCGGATTTTAAGAAGTGGTTAGAGGAATATGAGAAAGAAGTTGAAAATAGAATAAATAAAAATTATATTAGCCGGAAGCAATGTCGTAAAGAGGTTGAGCAAGCTTATAAAAATGGAGAGATGGACGCATTTAGGGAAATTGCGAGACGCTTTCGTGATAGGAATTTTATTGATTTCATTCAGAGAAAATTGGGTCGGACTATTCGACGGGTTTTTGAAGAAGAGCGACGAGATGAAAGAAGAGATGAGCGCAGAGATGAAAGAAGAGAGGAGCGCAGGGAAAATAAACTTATAAATCAGACCTCTTATAATACAACAAATATGAATGAAATTTATAATCAGTCGAATACAAATTTTAAGAATAATTATACTGGACAAATAGATAATAATAATTATTCCAACTTTGCGAACTGGAATGAGAGCGGTTTGCTCTTGGAAGAACAATATTATAGTGATATACCAGAACCCTGTAATTTATCTTAGATTTTATGTGATTTTTAATTATACAGTTTATATATGACTTTATCATATATAAAACTCTAGAATTAAAATTTTAATTATACGATAAATTATAATTAAAATGTTGTATTTAGGGCCCCATTACAGCCTCTCTAAGAACGCGGATACAATCGAGACCGCGGTCCAAAGTGTTATTGATATGGGCGGAAACGCAATCCAAATATTTACGGGCCCACCAGTATCCCTAACACTCGGAAAAATATTTGATACCCCCATAACAAAGAAGACCCGCAACGCCGTATCAAGTATCCCCGCGTTTATCCACGCAAAATATATGATTAATTTTGGGAAATCGCCACACGTCAGGAAAAACTATATCTTTCTAAAAAGATACATCCAAGATTTGGATATAAGTGTTCGGCTCGGGATGAGAGGGGTCGTCCTCCATTTTGGAACGAACTCCTGTAAATCAGGGGCGGAAACCAAGTATTGCGCCCAAATTAATATGATTGATTCACTTGTCCACTGCTTGGACCGCTGTCATAAGAAGGCCGTCCCCATTTTGGAAACATCGTCCGGCGAAGGTAATTACATCGGGAAAACCATCGAAGATATATCTTTCGTCTATCATAATATTCCTGCGCCATATCAGAAGCGGATTAAATTTTGCGTTGATACATGCCATATATTCGTATGCGGATACCCTATTCATAAAAAGGGTGGATGGACCGAATATATCCGCGAATTTGAGGACCAGCTCGGTAAGAAGAAGATAGGCGTCATTCACTTGAACGACAGCGCGACTCCTTTTGGGGGGAAGAACGACCGCCACGCCGAATTAAAGAAAGGCTATATATTCAACGCGAAGATGGGAGGAAGCGTGGAGGCTTTGAAAGAAATATTGGATTGGGCTTCTAAGAATAGCATCCCTTGTATTATAGAAACGCACAAGAACTTCAAGGCGCAGATAGCTCTCGGTCGGAAATTAGTGGGGGAGAAACAGTCGGGAGGCGGAGTCAGGATAACGCAGGAACAATTGGCGGGAATAATAGACTGTTTTCAAGCACTCGCGGACTATAATCAGGCGCAGGGGAACATCCATCAATATCACGCATATCACAACGCTGTCCTCAAATTGTCGCGCGTGGATTCTCCTACGGATGTGGATGATATTGCGAAAATTGAGGGGTTCGGAGAAGGGCTGATGGGAAAGATTGAGGAATATATCGCGACCGGTCGGATGGAGAAGCTGGAAGCGATGAAGAAGAACAAATACTTGACCCAATTAATTGAGCTGACATCCGTTTATGGAATTGGGCCCGTCTTCGCCAAAAAGCTAATTAACGCCGGAATAACATCAATCCGAAAACTTAGGGAATCGCAGGAGAGCCTAACAGATGCGCAGAAATACGGGCTCGAATATTACGACGATTTGCGTATTAAAATCCAGCGGAAAACGATTGAGCGCGTGGTCGCATATTTGAGGAAATTGGTGGGGGCGGAAATTGAAATAATGGGCGGGTATAGGTTGGGTAAAAAATACAGCCATGACATCGACATTTTAGTGGTTGGAGAGGGGGTATCTATTGCGAATATAATGGAGAAATTGGAGAAGAATGTGGTAGCCGTTGTTGAAGCGGGGGAGAGGATGGCGATTGTATTCGCGAGGTTCCCTTGCTGTAAGCACGTGGTTCATTTGGACATTCGGATAAGCGAACCGAAAATGAGGGCATTTTACACGTTATATTTTGGGAGTGGGGAGAATTTCAGTAGGAAGATACGGAAAATCGCGAAGAAGAAGGGATACACGTTGAGTGAACACGGCTTCCGTAAGAACGGGAAATATATTGAGGGGGATTTTTCTACGGAGCGGAAAATATTTGATTTTTTGAAGGTTCCGTATGTGGAGCCGAAAGATAGGTTATAATTTATGGTAAATTTATGGTTGAAATTTTATAGATTGTAAATTAGAAAAATACTTATTTTTGTAAATAAGAGCAAATTTTACAACTGGTTAATATTGATGAATTTATAATTTCCAAGAAAACTTGGAAAAATTGGAACATCTGAATAGAGGCTCAATTTGTGCTACCATAAAACGGTCTGATAGTCTCAAGAAGGGATCTCAAATGAAGACGCAGATTTTCCTTCGTGGTCTCGTCTTTTTTACTCCTTAAGGCAAATCTTGCACTTTGTATCTCTTCGCTGAGAAGCTCCTTCGTCATCTGATGCTGCTCAGCAAAAAAAGGCTGTTCGTGTTTTATGTCAGCAGCTTGGGCTTCAGCAGCAGCTTGGGCTTCAGCAGCAGCATGAGCTTCAGCAGCAGCTTGGGCTTCGGCAGCAGCTTGGGCTTCGGCAGCAGCTTGGGCTTCGGCAGCAGCTTGGGCTTCGGCAGCAGCTTGGGCTTCGGCAGCAGCTTGGGCTTC
>Ga0129333_10005378_pt1 | contig 12017 bp, 20 predicted proteins | sample CPB6_08_DNA_FD_94474 | JGI IMG/M metagenome (GOLD analysis project Ga0129333, IMG submission 94474) | Freshwater to marine salinity gradient microbial communities from Chesapeake Bay, USA - CPBay_Sum_0.6_0.8_DNA | ecosystem: Environmental > Aquatic > Marine > Coastal | place: USA: Chesapeake... | reverse complement strand
GGTCCAATCAAGGGCGCTCAGTTGGCGGCATCAATTCTTGGCGGTGGCATGGAAGCCGTTCAACAGATTTCTGAATTACAAAGACAAATCAGTTTCACAGGTGCCGCAATTGGAAAGTACGGAAGCGATGTTGCCTTTAGTGAGTTGATTTCAACAGCAGGTACAAAACTTGCGGCACTTGAGGCGGCGGATATGGATATTCGCAGTCGAGGAAATAACATCGTTATTGAACAAGGTGCTTTTGTTGTAAATGTTGATACAAGTGGAGCGGCAGATGCCGACGAAAGAGCGGATATTATTACTCGTCGAATTCAAGAAACCTTCGCAGTATTGGCAAAGGAGTTGGCTTCTAAATAATGGCTACCTACACACTTCGACCTAATGCCAACTGGAACAATGCGGCACTTTTTACTATCAGCGGTGGTTCAGGTTCAGTTCATGCCGCTTTATCAGATGACAGCGATAGCACTTACATAACTCGTACAAGTACAACCATCCCTGCTATCTACGAGGCTGAGTTCGGAACAACATCGATTTCAGCAACAGAAAAAATCGTTTCAGTAAACCTTCGCGCTCGCCTATCAGTTGGAACTTCAGGTCAGGCTCAGTTGAGCCTTGGCGTAATTACGGACCGAAATGGTCGAGAAGTTTCTTATTCAGTTCCGTACACAAAACAGAATACTTTTGCTCTTGCTACTGTCGATACCGCTCTCAAACTAACCAGTTCACCAAGCGGTTCCGCATGGACACAAACAGCCATCGATAACCTTGTAGTCAAATTTACAGACAACGCCACAGCAAGCGCTGACCGCTCAAACCTTTATGAACTTTATATTGATGTTGAGACAACTGCTCAACCAACCGTAACAGTCACAACACCTTCAGGCTCGGTTACCGATACTTCGTTTGTATCTGTGAACTGGACTTACAGCGATACAGACGGTGACCCTCAGTCCGCCTACGAAATCAAAATCTTTGACTCGGCTACTTATTCAGGCGGAAGTTTTAGTGCCGACACTTCAACGGCTACGGTTTCAACAGGTATCGTGACTTCATCAAACACAGGTCAAACTCTTGAAACAGACCTCGCTAACGCAACTACATATCGTGCTTATGTCCGAGTTGCTCAATTGGTAAATGGTGCGAACTATTTCAGTAGTTGGGCTTACTCTCAATTTAGTCTTTCAGTTGATGCCCCTGCGACACCAACTCTGTCACCTTCCTACAATTCAACTACGGGCGCTATTGACATCACAGTATTTGGTCGAACAAATGTTTTATCGGCAAACCAAGCCTCAATTGAAACCAATACAACAGGATGGACTGCGGCAACAAACTGCGCGATTGCTCGCAGTACGACAGTCGCATCCGACGGCTCGGCTTCTCTTGAACTCACCGCGTCATCGAGTGGAGATATGACAGCCTCAACAACAAGCGCAACAAAGTTCGCCGTTACAGTTGGTAAAAAATTCTCTGCGACCGCTGAGTTTAGGGCAGGTACATCGGCTCGCTCTTGTTCTGTTGGAATTCAATGGCTCAACACTTCAGGTACGGCTATCTCAACCGCTTATGGCACAGCCGAAAATGATTCTTCTTCCGCATGGAATGAATGTAATGTCTCAGCAACAGCACCAGCCACGGCAACTCACGCTTTGGTTTTTGTCAAAGTTGCGAGTGCTGGCTCAGGCGAAGTTCATTATGTAGACAAGATTGGCTTTCACGCAGGTGAAACACCAACTTGGACCAGCGGAGGCTTTAGTAATTTCTCATTCGATGTTGAGCGCTCTAGCGATAGCGGAAGCACTTACTCAGCAGTTCGCAACAGTCCTGTCACCGCAGACTCTAGCCAAATCGCAACGCTGAGCGACTTTGAGTTCCCATTTGATACAACAATTCTCTATCGTGCGAAAGCGAGGGCTGATAAATAATGGCAACCGTATCTTCGGGCTATACGACATCATCGCCCGTACTTGTTGATAAAGATAATCAATGGACCTTTGTGGCTCCTGAAAATACTGATATTTATATGACCTCTGTAAAAGTCCAACAACCTTTGAGTTCGCAAGTGGTTGAATCTTACGGAGCGTTCAAACCTCTTGGCGCATCTAAAACTATCGTTGTCGCTGGAAGCGTTTACGGTATTGATGGCACTTATGAGTTCACTACTCAGGGCGAAACTGAATGGGATGACTTATATGCCGTTTTGACTTATCAAGGCGTTCTTCATGTTCATGACCCACTAGGTCGTCAAAAATATGTGCGGTTTGTAGACCGTACTTTCACGGAATCAGGTCCGCTCGATAATCTCATTCGAGTTGCCAAAGTAACCTATTTCGAGGTTGAGGCTCCCTAATGTATCCAGTCTCAGATGACTTCAAAACTGTCATTCGCAAAAGTCATGTGAGCAAGGTCAAGGTAGAAATCTACGACATTGCTAATGGCTCAATCATAAGTACGGCGTCGCCTGTAAGCGGAGAAGTCACAATCGATTCACGGCGCTCAATCCGTCGTCAATGCTCACTCGAGTTCGTTGATACTGATGGCACCTTGGTCCCAACCGACAAAACCAGTTCGATTCTTCTGCCCTACAACCGTGAAATCAAAATCTACCGAGGAGTAGTTTTCGCCGACGGTACTGAAGAGTTGATTCCTCTTGGCGTATTTATCGTGACCAGCGTAGAAATCGCAGATGCGGCAAACGGACGACGAATCACCGTCATGGGTTCAGACCGAAGCCTACGAGTTCAAAGAGCCAAATTCACAAATCACAGTTTTTCAATTGATGAAGGAACGGCTAAAGAAGTGGCTATCGCCAATATGCTCAAAGACCGTTACCCATCAATCAAAACCGAGTTCCCTGCGACTAATCAAGTAACACCAATCATCTACCCAACTCTTGACCAATCCTCTGACCCATGGAAAGAATCAATTGCCATTGCTGAGTCCGCTGGCATGGATTTATATTTTGATGAAAACGGTGTCTGCCGTATGCGTCCAATTCCTGACCCTGACCTCGGTGAGCCAGTAGAAACTTACGAAGATAATGTTGATTCAGTATTGATTCAGTTGAACCGCTCACTTTCTACCGATGAGAGTTACAACTATGTCATCTTCACAGGAGAAGGAACGAATCTAAGTATCGGAGTTCTTGGCGAAGCGTGGGACGACAATCCTGCTTCTCCGACTTATCGATATACCTATGGCGAAGTTCCATTATTCAAATCCAGCCCAAATGTTTTGACTGTCGCTGAGGCTGAGGAAGCGGCACGGGCTGAGTTGCGTAAAGTTCTTGGTGCTTCAGAAAGAATTACATGGGATGCGATTGTGAATCCTGCCCACGATGTTTATGACCTTGTAAAAATTGTTCGCACACCTTCAGGGGTAAATGCTGTTTTGATGATTGATGCGATTACGATTCCTTTGAGTCCACAAACAACCATGAACGCCGTCGGACGAACAAGGAGATTCTGATGGACCTAAGTTATCTTGTAAATCAAATCAAACAAGCGCCATCGATGCTCAAGTTGCGTCAAGGCAAAGTCATCGCAGTCAATAGCGACCGAACAATGGATGTTCAAATTGCTGGAGACCCAAATACTTTGCCTTCAGTTCGTTACCTTTCAAATTACGCACCGAAACCTGATGACCAAGTTTGGCTTCTCAATGATGGGACTGACCTTCTTGGACTTGGAATGATTGCGGGGGCGGATAGAACCCTAGCCCCAACCGCAAAAAGGTCTACTAATCAAACAATTCCGACTGGAACTCAAACAAAAATTGAGTTTGATTCGGTTGATTCAGATGGTTGGAATTGTTGGGACGCTTCTCCTAATCCCACTCGATTGACGGTTCCCGTCACGGGTCGATATTTCGTTACAGGAAATCTTGCTTTTGAAGCGGCGAATCCGGGACATCGGGCTATCAATCTTTTGAAAAACAACACAACAGAACTTGCTCGCTCAGATTTTCTTCCCGTTTCGAATTCTATCGACACCCACTCGACAGTTACCACTCATGCGATTACACTCATAAAGGGTGATTATGTTGAACTCAGAGCATGGCAAAACAGCGGAAGCAATTTGGATGTTTTGGATTCAGGTGACCACCAGCCTACATTGAGCCTTATCTATTTAGGTTCATAACCATAGGATAGAATTTGTCAATCTCAGTTAGGAGATAAAATGAATAGCAAGCAAAAAGCAATGCTCGCCTCGTATGGGCGCTCATTCCTCGGAGCAGTAACAACCGCCTTTCTTTTGATGGGTGGAGATATATTCGCAATGGACGGAGATAGCCTCAAGGCTATTCTTGCGGCAGGAATTTCAGCAGTCCTTCCTGTGGCGTTACGCGCCGCAAATCCAAATGACCCTGCTTTTGGCAAGGTCGCAGATGCCATAACAGCATCAGCAGTCAAGAAACTTACCGAGCCAAAGAAGAAGGCTCCAGCAAAGAAGGCGACGAAGTAATGTCAGTTCAGAAAGTCCTTGCCGCGGCGAAAGCCGAAGTTGATGCCAAGTTTAGAGAAGGCGCCAACAACGATACAAAATTTGGTAAGTGGTTTGGAATGAATAACCAGCCATGGTGTGCCATGTATGTGTCTTGGTGTTTCAAAGAGGCAGGACTTTCTGAAATCATTGCCGCACAAAGCAAAAAAGGTTTTGCGTCATGCGACATCGGACTGAAGTGGTTTGCGAAGAAGGGACAATTAGTCCCAACAGGTCAAGCACAAGAAGGCGATATTGCGTTCTTCCAGTTCGATGATGATGCTCAGGCAGACCATGTAGGAATTGTTGCCAAGAATGATGGCAAAGGAACCCTTTGGGTTTATGAAGGAAATACCAGCGGAGATACAAAAGGAAGTCAATCAAACGGTGACGGTGCGTTCCTCAAGAAGCGTCCTTACAAACTCATCATGGGTATCGCTCGTCCTGCGTATCCAGCATCGGCTCCTGCGGCAAAGTCAGCCGATGAAGCCCGTGCGAATCACAGCGCAAAGTCTAAGAAAGCATAATCATGGCGGAAGAAATACAGCCCACGCTAGGAGAAGTCATGCGACGCCTCGATGATTTGACTATCGAGGTCAAGCAGATGAATCTCAACATCTCGCAGACTTATCTTCGCAAGGATGTTTATGAGTCCGATACAGAGCGCATCACTCAAGCCATGGACCACATCACCGACCGTCTTGAAAAAATGGAATCGCGTTCGGAATGGGTTGTTCGGACAGTTGGCGCCTTGATGATTGCCACAGTTGTCGGTGCCTCCATGTATGTTGGTCAAATAATCGGGTTCTGAGGTATTTGACAAACTAACCCCCGTTGATTATCCTCTGACCTAATGAGAGGAGAAATCATGACCGAACTAAATATCGTCCCCGTAGACGAGTTCGAAATTCAAGAAGAACCAGCCCGTGAGCCATTCGTCGTTGATGATGATTCAAAAGCAGATTGGGCGATGAGAAAACTGGCGGTAATCCGTCGTAAACAAGCCGAGAATCAAGCCATCTATGACCGCGAGTTACAAAGGGTCCAAGAATGGCTTCAGAAGGTCAATACAGCCCTTGAAAGGGATGCTGAATGGTTTGAGGCGAACCTACGCCCTTATGCCCTTGTACAGCGCTCTGAGGGTCGTAAATCGGTTGTTTTGCCCCATGGCACAATCAAGACTGTCGCAGGTCGTCCAAAGATTGAGATTGAGTCCCAAGAAGAGTTGCTGGCTTGGGCAGAGAAATCTTTACCTGAAGCAGTTCGCATCAAAAAAGATATTGATAAAACCGTGTTGAAAGACTTGATTACAGAAGAAGGTCAGGTAATATCAACCCAAGGTGAAATTGTTCCAGCAGTCAAAGTAATTCCTGCTGAAACTTCAGTTTCATTCGTGATAGCAGACTAGAGAGGACATCATGGAAAAAATTTCAATTGCTCAAGCATTGAGCGAAGTTATGAAGGCAGTTGGCGGTATCGCAAAGAAAGACCGTAATCAAGCCCAAGGATTCAACTTCCGCGGAATTGATTCGGTTGTCAATGCGGTATCTCCAGCGCTTCAAAAGTATGGCGTTGTAGTTGTTCCGTCAGTTGAAGATTATCAATATGAGACTGTCGAGATTGGACGCAATCGCACAGCGATGGGTCATGTCCGAGTCAAAGTGACCTACACATTTATTGGACCAAATGCTGACGCAATCAAAACGACCGTAGTTGGAGAGGCTATGGATTCGGGAGATAAGGCGACAGCAAAAGCGATGTCAGTTGCTTTCCGTACTGCGTTGCTACAAGCGCTCTGCTTACCAACAGATGAACCTGACCCTGACGCGAGTTCGTATGAACGCTCAAGCGCCGAAGATGTCTTGGCTCCAAGTGCGGTGATGTTGAAGATTACTCAAGCAACAACTATCGACGCGCTAAGCGAGATTGGTCAGTACATCTCACAAAACAGCAAGGGTTACAACCCTGAGTTGCTTACACAATTCCGCGAGAAGTTTGCTCTTCAGCAAAAGAGTCTCGCTCCGATGAAGTTGGAAGAGGACACCAATGACAATCCAGTTGAACCAACCCGAGTTACCGTATAGCGGAACTTCAGGACATAGCGGTACAGAAACATCTAAGTCGCGAGCGCTTTCGGCGGACAGGTCAGGAAAGACCGCGCTCCGCCAAGCGCAAGCACTAAATCTTTTAGCCAGTCGAACAACGGTTGGTCTTACTTGGAAAGAATTATCCGAGTACACAGGACTTCACCATGGCACGGCTTCAGGTGTATTGTCCGTCCTCCACAAAGTAGGACGCATCGCACGACTCAAAGAGTCCCGTAACGGATGTAAAGTCTATGTGGATTTGAGATGTGTGAATGACAGACCGATTGAGACTCAAGGGCGCAAAAAATGTTGCCCTCATTGCGGAGGCGTTTTGTGAGTATTAGATGGATGACTAAAGTTTGGTCCAATTCACCGTACAACGGGACTCGACTTATCCTCCATCTAGCGCTCGCAGATATGGCGCATGACGATGGGCAGTTCTTTGCTTCTCAAACTCATCTTGCCAAAAAAGCCCGATGCTCGACTCATTATGTCCGAGAAGTAATCAACGAAATGATTGCTCACGGTCATATCAAAATCATCACAAAAGGGAACTCTAGGGGCAAAGCGACCGTCTATCAGTTGATATACAAACCGCAAGAACTCCCTAACATAGATAGGGAGTCAGAATCAGAACTCCCTAACTCAGATGGGGACAACTCCCTAACTCTGACCCCTCAACTCCCTAACTCTACTTCACAGCACTCGTCCTATACACCCGTCCTATCTACAACAAAGAGCGACGAAACTGCTATCGCAGTTCGTCCTGATTTTGAAGAGGTAGCAAAGAGATGGTGGGAGAAGCAAAGCGTCAAGCCGTTAGGTAAAGGCGCTTGGCACTCGCTGTTGAAAATTACGGAGGCGGCGACCAAACGCGGTTACACGATGGAGCAGATTGAGAGAGCGCTCGACTATATCGGGACAGTTCCAACATTGAGACAGATGGATTTAGTTTTGAGAGGGGTGGGGGTAAAAACCAAAAATGAGAAATCAGCAATCACCGCTCTTGAGTTACAGCAAAAGTTGGAAGCCGATGAAACTTTCTGAGGTCCCCATTCTTCTTGGCATGGCATCGTTTATCGATAATCGTCTAAGTGTCGATGAGTTGAGGGCTAGGGCGTGGTTTGAATCTTTAGATGAAGATATTGATTTAGACTCGGCAAAGAAGATTGTTTCCGCTTGGTATGCCAACCATGACGGAGTAATCTCACCCTCCCATGTAAACCGAGAGTGGCGTCACCGTAAATCTTCAGCACTTGAACGCGAGCGCTCGCTGAGAATGAGCCAAGAGTTCGAAGAGCGAGAGAAAAACAAAGCCACGCCTGAAGTTGTTGAAAAATACATGGCAGAGATTAGAGCGGTATTGGCAAAGGGGAAAGATGCTTCGCTGGAAGTTGATTCAGGAGAAATGGCATCTGACCGATGAAGATATTTCGGTTTGTCGATTGGTACTACAAATGGAAGTTCAAACGAGCGCAAAAGTATGCCCTGCTTGCTTGGACGCCATCGCGGATGAGAGACTTCAATGGCAAAACCTAAACCTCTCAGAGTTGATGACGAAACCCGATTCACAGTCTTAGCCCGTGGGTTTTATCGTTGCGAAAGATGCCGTGAAGATTTTCTAGGTAAACCCGTATCTATCCACCATCGCAGACCAAGAATGATGGGTGGCTCAAAAAATGCGGAACTTCACAGACCAGCAAACCTAATCGCTCTTTGTGGCTCGGGAACTTCAGGATGTCACGGATGGGTCGAGTCCAATCGTGAGCAAGCAAGGACTTTTGGCTTCTTGATTCAGAAAGTCGAGTCGGCTGAAGAGATACCTTTCAAAGATTTGAATGGCGATTGGTGGCTCATCGACAATGACGGACAAAAACGACAACTTGACACAAATCAGGATATGACCGATGTTTAGTTCATGTTCTGTTTATGTTTTGCCGATGATGAAGAGCAAACGCTCTATCGTCTTGAGTTCGAGAAGCGTCCCTACACCACGAACGCTGAACGCGCTGGTAACCGATGGGAACGCGCCGCACTCACAAAAGAATGGCGAGAAGCCTTCGCTTGGTTGGCAAAGTCTGAACAGATTCCTCAGATGCGCTGGATTACAGTCACAGTTGAACCTCACCAAAAGGGAGGTCGCCTTCAGGATGTAGGAGCGTGTAACCCTTCGGTCAAAGCCGCAATAGATGGATTAGTCGATGCGAAAGTGTTGCCTGATGATTCATCTGAGTTTGTGCGCTCGCTGACATTCTTACCACCACAAAAAGACAAAAATTCTTTAGTGATTTACATACGAGGAGCAGTTCAAGAGAGGAAATTATGAATTGGGAAGTTGTTTGGACAGTTTTGGGAATTGGGGTTGTAGGGTTATTATTACTCCCCTTTTATATTGCCATGCTGATTGCCTTTGAGAAAGCAAGAAGCAAGGTTCATCTTGAGTTTGTAGCAACGGTGAACGCAGTAGAAAAGAGGGTCAAGTTTGACGAATCACTCGAACGCCTGTTCGAAGAAGGAGTTAGCGAATGAGTTTGGTCATGGAAGCAACAGAGTTGGACGGTCAAGGATTAGATGAGGTTCGCCTACTTACCGATGCGATTCGCACACATCAATCACAAATTCAAGATTTAGGAAAACGCCGAAAGCAGTTGATTCTGCGTCTGCGTAAACAGCGCATCACCTATCGAGAGATTGCCGATGCTATGGGAGTGAGCGAGCAGTTGATTTACAAAATCATCCGCAACGACATTCCAAGAGAGCCTGAGTACGACGCGAACGGAAATGTTGTCCGTAGACGAGGACGCCCTGCCAAGCCACTAGATAAATAATTTTGCGGTGGTGGTGTAATGGCAACACAGGAAACTTTCCAGTTTTCGGATGGCGGTTCAATTCCGACCTCATCGCTCCAAAAGCATGATGCCGTAATAAAACCAATTTCGTATCAGTTGGCAATGGAGATTGTTGTCGAGAGGCATTACCTCCACAGAGTTGCTCCTGTGAGCCATGCTTTCGGATTATTCCTACCTGATTTCATAGAGCCTCTTGGGGTTGTAACTTATGGGGTAAGTCCATCATCCACGCTTTTACGCGGCATCTGCGGCGATGAGGAGAAGCAAAATGTCTATGAGTTGAACCGTTTATGGGTAGATGACCGATTACAAAAAAATGCGGAAAGTTTTCTTGTCTCCAAAAGCATGAAATTCCTCGACAAAGAAATAATTGTTTCTTTTGCTGATACAGGACAAAACCATATTGGCACCATTTATCAAGCGTGTAATTTTCTGTACACAGGATTATCAAGTAAGTTCAAAGACCCAAAAATTGAAGGCATTGAGGGTCATCACGCGACCTACGCTCATGGCATGACGAATGAACAAGTGGTTGAAAAATTTGGAATGAAAGTGTCGTTTGTCGAAAGAACACGCAAACACCGTTATATTTATTTCAAAGCCAAGGGAGCAAGACGGCGCGAGTTGCTCTCAAAGTTGCGTTATCCAATTTTGCCCTATCCAAAGGTGAACGATGAAATCTAATATCAAAGTGGGAGGAGTTGCGAGTGTTGCGATTTCAAGTTTGGAAGGTTATCCAACAAACCCCCGTCGAGGTGACATTGAGGCTATTGCCGTCTCGCTCAAAAACCACGGACAATATCGCCCAATTGTGGTTCAGTACGGAACGAACTACATACTTGCTGGAAATCATACTTACAAAGCGGCAAAAAAACTGGGCTGGAAGAAAATCAAAGTTACTTATGTGGATTGCGATGAGCAGACCGCACGAAAAATGGTCCTTGCCGATAACAGGCTCACCGACCTCGCCTCTTACAACGAGCCTCTCCTCAAAAACTTACTTACTGCGCTACCCGATTTGGATGGAACAGGATTTACCCAAAGCGAAGTTGAAACGCTGGACCGCCTTATTTCAGGAACCGATAAAGAACCAGTAGGAGGCTCTAAGCCTTTACCTAGTGACCCTGAAGTAAAGATTGGAATGTGGAAGTTCACCGTCGATAAAGATGCCTACGATGCGTGGAAAGAACAGTTATATCAAGAAGCACCGACAAAACAGAAAGCAATCAAGACAATCAAAACAAGACTCGGATTCCCTGAGCGGAAGCCGATTGAACCTGAGCCATCGAGGGAAAATACCGAGGTGAGTTCAACCGATGTTGAAACCGTCTCGGTAAAAGAAGTTCAGGTTCATCCACTCAATCCGAGGGAAGGAGATATTGGTTCGATAATAGAAAGCCTGACCCACCTTGGGCAGTATCGACCAATCGTCGCTAACAAGAGGACCAAGAACATCGTCTCAGGTAATCACACCTATCAGGCGGCAGTTCTTATGGGTTGGGAGAAGGTGGCTATCCATTGGATTGATGTGGATGAGATTGAAGAAATCAAAATCCTTATCGTGGATAACCGCACCTCTGACTTAGCGACCTACGACCCATCGGAGTTGAACAAGATGCTTACCTCCGTCAGTATCGTGGGAACTGGATTCTCAAGGGAAGAGATTTCAGAGATACTGGCGGGTGGTAAGACTAAGCCGGGACACGCTCCAGTTGGCAGGACTTCAATTCGGGTAGGCGAACACTCTATGAGAGTTCACACCGAGGATTTGAATGAATGGTCCAACGCCATCTATAACTGGCAAGATGTAGCGCAGTTATTGTTTATACCTGTCGAGGCTTGTACAACCGAGGTAGAATAAATTCATGGAAAAGAAGATAGGACGATATTGGTTTGCGTGGGGTCGCAATAGCGGATTCGCGCTTGGATTCTGTATCGATAAATACCATTGGACTATCGACTTGGGATTTTGGTACATAGGGCAGGAGTTTTAGTGACAGCGGTAGCGAAGAAAGCACCAAGCGCACCAAAGAAAACGGCTGGTCGAAAGACCGCTCTGCTTGAGTCCGTCAAAGAGGATGCGCTCCTTGATTACATTCGAATTGGGACACCTGTTCGAAAGGCAGTTCTCGCCGCAGGTATCTCAGAAAAGAGTTTCTATAACTGGATGACCCGAGGAATGAATGAACGCGAGCGCCTAGCAACAGTTCCGAACGCGAAAGAAAATCCATCTGAGGTTATATTTCTTCAATTTTTACAGAAAGTTGAACAGGCGAGAGCAGAGGCTATTACCAAGAAAGTCGCAGTAATCGCCAAGAGTGGAGCCGAGGGAGATTGGCGAGCGGCGGCATGGTGGTTAGAGCGTCAGGTATCGGATGAGTTTGGAAAGACAGACCGAGTTGAAATCGGTGGTACCGACGGCGGCACTATCAAGGTTCAAGTTGAAATGGGTGACCTTGAAGATAAGATTGCTAAAGTCCTAGCGTTACGCAAGAGGTAAAAATGGCTGAACGGCTTGTAGACCTTGTTCTCAATGCCTCGCCTGAAGAGCGGACGCAGATATATCTCTCACTCACACCTGAAGAGAAACACGCCCT
>Ga0129333_10005377_pt1 | contig 12018 bp, 10 predicted proteins | sample CPB6_08_DNA_FD_94474 | JGI IMG/M metagenome (GOLD analysis project Ga0129333, IMG submission 94474) | Freshwater to marine salinity gradient microbial communities from Chesapeake Bay, USA - CPBay_Sum_0.6_0.8_DNA | ecosystem: Environmental > Aquatic > Marine > Coastal | place: USA: Chesapeake... | reverse complement strand
GCTCAGCACCATGCCGGTGGGATTGCCGGGGCTGTTGAGCACCAGCAGCTTGCTGGCGGGGGTGATCGCCGCCTCCAGGCGCTCGGGATCCAGGCGGAACCCCTCGGTGGCGGAGCTGGGGATCATGCGGACGCTGGCGCCGGCCAGCTTGGCGATCTCGGGGTAGCTGAGCCAGTAAGGGGCCGGCAGAAGCAATTCATCGCCGGGGCCGAGCAGCACCTGAAACAGGTTGTAGAGGGCCTGCTTGCCGCCGTTGGTCACCAGCACCTGCTCGGGGCTGGTGGGCACCTGATTTTCCTGGCAGAGCTTGGCGGCGATCGCCTCACGCAGGGCCGGTTCGCCAGCGGCGGGGCCATAACGGGTGTGACCGGTCTCCAGGGCCGCGGCAGCGGCCTCGCGGATGAAGGCCGGCGTATCGAAGTCGGGCTCGCCGGCGCTGAGGCTGCAGATGTCCTTGCCTTCAGCCTTGAGGGCCTTGGCCTTGGCGGCGATCGCCAGGGTGAGGGAGGGCTGAAGCGCTTCGGCCCGGGCAGAGAGCGTCAGGGAGCGCGTCGATGAGCGCGTGATCGGCGGGCGCAGCATCGGCGCAGCGACGGGTAACGACACCCCGCACTGAGGTGCGGGGTCTGGATCTCATCCTGCCGCATGCACCAACCGATGGTCGTTCAGCGCAGACCTTTGCCTTGGTGTTGATGCTGCTGTTTCGTGTCGCCGGATGCTGTAAGGCCCCCCTTGCTGCACCAGTTCAGCCGGCAGCACCGTTGCCTGCTCCGGCGGGGATGCCGTCGCCGCCTGGGCCTCCATAGGATCGCGGCGCCGCGCTTCCGCCGCGCCGATGACCGCTGCCCCCCTGTTCGACGCCGCGGGCGCTGCGTTGCTGCCGCCGCTGGTCAGCCCTGCGGCCGCTGATCGCGATCGAGCACTGCTGGAACTGGCGGAGGCCTGTGCGGCCTGCCGGCGCTGCAGCCTCGGTGCCAGCCGCCTGCGCGTGGTGGTGAGCCGCGGCAATCCGGCGGCCCGGCTGATGGTGATCGGCGAGGGGCCTGGCGCCCAGGAGGATGAGCAGGGCCAGCCCTTCGTGGGCCGCTCCGGCCAGCTGCTGGATCGCATGCTGGAGAGCGTCGGCATCGACAGCAACCGCGATGCCTACGTGTGCAATATCGTCAAGTGCCGGCCGCCTGAAAACCGCAAGCCCACGGGCCTGGAGATGGCTGCCTGTCGCCCCTGGCTGGAGCGGCAGATCGCCCTGGTGGATCCGCTGGTGATTCTCCTGGCCGGTGCCACGGCGGTGGAAGGGTTGTTGGGGATCAAGGGGGGCATCACCAAGCTGCGGGGCCAGTGGCGCCGTGGTGAGGGCGGCAGCCTTGAGGGCCGTTGGCTGATGCCGATCTTTCACCCGTCCTACCTGCTGCGTAACGCTTCCAAGGAGCGGGGCTCCCCGAAGTGGCTCACCTGGCACGATCTGCAGGACGTGCAGCGCCGCCTCGCCCAATTGCCGGCGTCGTTGTGACAGGCTTGCCGCACCTCAACGCCCCACTTCGAGCGCTGCTGCCATGACCGCTTCCCTCACGCCGGTGCTGGGCCAGCAGGATGCCGCGCCTGCGGAGCTCGCCGCCGCCACCCAGGCCGATCGGCGCTACGACACGGTGATTCGCCGTCGGCCCACCCGCAGTGTGCGCGTGGGTGATGTCTGGGTCGGCAGCGACCACCCGGTGGTGGTGCAGTCGATGATCAATGAGGACACCCTCGACATCGAGGGCGCGACGGCCGGTATCCGCCGCCTGCATGAAGCGGGCTGCGAGATCGTTCGGGTCACGGTGCCGTCGCTGGCCCATGCCAAGGCCATGGGTGAGATCCGCCAGCGGCTGGAGAGCTCCTATCGGCCGGTGCCGCTTGTGGCCGATGTGCACCACAACGGCATGAAGATCGCCCTGGAGGTCGCTCAGCATGTCGACAAGGTGCGCATCAATCCGGGCCTGTTCGTGTTCGATAAGCCCGATCCGAACCGCACCGAATTCAGTGCGGCGGAGATTGCCGCGATCGGCGATCGGATCACCGAGACCTTCGAGCCCCTTGTGCAGCTGCTCAAGCAGCAGGACAAGGCTTTGCGCATCGGTGTGAACCACGGCTCTCTGGCGGAGCGAATGCTGTTCCGCTATGGCGACACCCCCCTGGGGATGGTGGAGAGCGCCATGGAGTTCATCCGCATCTGCGACCGCCTCGATTTCCACAACATCGTGATCTCGATGAAGGCATCGCGGGCGCCGGTGATGTTGGCGGCCTACCGGATGATGGCCGATCGAATGGATGCCGAGGGCTTCCACTACCCCCTGCACCTGGGCGTCACCGAAGCGGGCGACGGCGACTACGGCCGCATCAAAAGCACCGCCGGTATCGCCACCCTCCTCTCCGAAGGGCTGGGCGACACGATCCGCGTTTCCCTCACCGAGGCCCCCGAGAAGGAGATTCCCGTCTGCTACGCGATCCTGCAGGCGCTCGGGCTGCGCAAGACCATGGTTGAGTACGTCAGCTGCCCCAGCTGCGGCCGCACCCTGTTCAACCTGGAGGAGGTGCTGCACAAGGTGCGCAGCGCCACCGCGCATCTCACCGGTCTCGACATCGCCGTGATGGGCTGCATCGTCAACGGCCCCGGCGAGATGGCTGATGCCGACTACGGTTATGTCGGCAAGACCCCCGGTGTGATCGCCCTGTACCGCGGTCGTGACGAGATCCGCCGCGTGCCGGAGGCCGAAGGGGTGGAGGCCCTGATCGCCCTGATCAAGGAGGACGGCCGCTGGTTTGATCCCTGACGCCGTCTCCCCCTGGTCGGACAGCAGATCTGCTGGGGGATCCTCGTGCTGTGCCAGCGCGGTGTTCCCCCCTTTTCTTCCGGTTTCCACTGCCGCCCGCCCTGCGGTGCGGGAGTTACCTTGTGGGAGGCAAAGGGTTCTGGAGATTCACTGAATGGCCAGCGGTGACGGTTCGGCTCGCGGGATCGGACGCACACCGATGCTGGTTCTGGTCGGTGTGGGCGCCTTGACGGCGCTGGTGGCGCCACCCCTGCTGGGCCCGGGCGTCGCCTCGCTGATCAGCGACAGCCCCAAGGAGGTGATCGATCAGACGTGGCAAATCGTCTTCCGTGATTATCTCGATATCAACGGCAAGTACACACCGGAGAAGTGGCGTGCCCTGCGCCGTCAGGTGCTGGCCAAGAGCTACGGCAGCCCCAAGGAAAGCTATGAGGCGATCCGTGGCATGCTCGCCAGCCTTGATGATCCCTACACGCGTTTCCTTGATCCCCGTGAGTTCAAGGAAATGCAGATCGATACCTCTGGTGAGCTCTCCGGTGTCGGGATCCAGCTCAGCCTCGATAAGGACAGCAAAGAGCTGGTGGTGGTGAGCCCGATTGAGGGCTCCCCCGCCTCTCGCGCAGGTGTGTTGCCGAAGGATGTGATCACAGCGATCGATGGCAAGAGCACCCGTGGGATGACCACTGAGGATGCGGTCAAACTGATCCGCGGCCAGGCCGGCACCAAGGTGACGATCCAGCTGCGCCGGGCCGGCAAGTTGATCGATACACCATTGGTGCGCGAACGCATTGAGCTGCATGCCGTCGACAGTCAGGTGAACACCAGCGCCGATGGCACGCGTATCGGCTACATCCGCCTCAAGCAGTTCAATGCCACAGCCGCCAAGGACATGGCTGCGGCGGTCAAGAAGCTGGAGGGCGAGAAGGTTGAGGGATATGTCCTCGATCTCCGCAGTAATCCTGGTGGACTGTTGATGGCCAGCGTTGCGATCGCCCGCCAGTGGCTTGATGAGGGTGTCATCGTGTCCACCAAGACGCGCGATGGCATTCAGGACATCAAGCGCGCCAATGGCCATGCCCTCACCAGGCGGCCTCTGGTGATTCTGGTCAATGAGGGTTCGGCCAGTGCCAGTGAAATCCTCTCAGGTGCCCTGCAGGACAACCATCGGGCTGTGCTGGTGGGTGAGAAGACCTTCGGCAAGGGCCTGGTGCAATCGGTGCGCGGTTTGGCTGATGGGTCCGGGATGACCGTGACCATTGCCAAGTACCTCACACCCAGCGGCCGAGACATCCACAAGCACGGCATCGATCCGGATGTCCGCGCCAAACTGTCACCTCAGGAGGCTCAGAAGCTGCGCCTGGAGGATCTTGGCACCAACAAGGACAGCCAGTACCGCGTGGCCGAATCGACGCTGGTCAAACAGCTGAAGCGTGCGGATGGTGCCACCAAGGCGAGCACCTATGACCCAGGCAGCACCAATCTTCCAGCGGCGCTGGGGGCTGCGAAGGCCCCCTGAGGTTGCGGCTGCCGAGGCCAGGGCAGCCTTCTCAAGCCGCTCCACCCACCGGTTGCATCAGCCCACCGCCGGGGCTGGAATCGTCATCATCATTGCCGGTGTCGCCCTGGAGCAGGGCAAACACGCCGAGAGCCAGGATGCTGACCAGGCCGGAGATCAGGCTGTAACCACCCTGAAGGCCACTGCCCAGATCGATCAGCTCGCCCATGCTGGCCACTTCACAGAACTTCTCACAATTGTAACGGAGGTTTGCGGGCGGCGGCGGGCTCGGGCCCCTCTGTCTCGAAGTGCCCATCCCGGCGCCTGCTCTGATCCGTGCTCCGGCTTACACGCTCAGCACGGCGGCGTTCTGCTCCGCCTGTCGCTCGGCGCGCTGGGCATCGCTGAGCCCATCGGCACCTGGGATCTGCTCAGCCATCTGCCGCAGCCAGCTCATCAGCTCCTCCACCTGCTTCTCGATCGGCAGAACCCCCAGTCCCCGCGCCAGCACCTTGGCGGTGCTGCCGGAGCCGGCCGCATACACCAACCGGCTGTGCAGGTGCTGTGGCAGCCCCTGGCGCAGCAGCCGGAAGGCCGGCTCCTCCATCGGTGTTTCAAGGGCGATGTTGGGCTTCTCTGGTTTGATCCGCGAGAAGCCGCAGCGCCTGGCCACCAGCTTCAGCTCCATCAGTTGCAGCAGCGCGTTCACCGGTGCCGGGATGGCGCCGTAGCGATCCACCCAGTCGGCCGCCAACTGCAGCAGGCCAGTGCTGCTGTCGCACTCGGCTGCCGCTCGGTAGGCTGCCATCTTCTCGTCGTTGTCTGAGATCCAGTCGCCGGGGATGAAGGCGGTGATCGGCAGATCGATCTGGGTGTCGTCCACCGTGGGGATGTCCTGCCCCTGGATCTCTGCCAGGCACTCCTGCAGCATCTCCATGTAGAGATCAAAGCCGATGGTTTCCATCTGCCCGCTCTGCTCCACTCCCAGCAGATTGCCGACGCCCCGGATCTCCATGTCGCGCATGGCCAGCTGATAGCCGCTGCCCAGCTGGGCGAATTCCTGGATCGCCCGCAGGCGCTTGCGCGCCGCCTCGCTCAGAGACGCATCACCGGGATAGAACAGCCAGGCATGGGCCTGGATGCCACTGCGACCTACCCGGCCGCGCAGCTGATACAGCTGGGCCAGGCCGAACTTCTGAGCGTCTTCGATCAATATTGTATTCACGCGCGGGATATCCAGGCCGCTTTCCACAATTGTGGTGCAGAGCATCAGATCGGCTTCGCCGGCGTTGAAGGCCACCATCGCGCTCTCCAGTTCGCCTTCAGCCATCTGGCCGTGGGCCACCAGCAGTTTCAGCCCCGGGATCATCAGCCGCAGCCGCTCGGCCACCTCCTCGATCCCCTCCACCCGCGGCACCACATAGAAGATCTGGCCGCCGCGATCGAGCTCCTGGCGGATGGCGCTGCGTACGGCTTCCTCATCCAGCGCGGCCAGGTGGGTCTTGATCGGCCGGCGCAGTGGCGGCGGCGTGGTGATCAGACTCATCTCGCGTACGCCCGAGAGACTCATGTAGAGGGTGCGCGGGATCGGTGTTGCTGACAGTGTCAGCACGTCCACGTCCTTGCGCAGGGCCTTGATCTTCTCCTTCTGATTCACACCGAAACGCTGCTCCTCATCCACCACCAGCAGGCCCAGTTGCTTGAACGTGGTGCTCTTGCCCAGCAGCTGGTGGGTGCCAACAACCACGTCAACCGTTCCTTCGGCCAGGCCTTCCTGGATCGCCCTCCGTTCAGCGGTGGTGCGGAAGCGATTCAGCAGGCTCACCTTGAGCGGATACGGTGCAAACCGCTCCGACAGTGAGCGCCAGTGCTGCTGCGCCAGCACCGTGGTGGGCGCCAGCATCGCCACCTGCTTGCCGGCCGTCACGGCCTTGAAGATCGCCCGGATCGCCACTTCGGTCTTACCGAAGCCCACATCGCCGCACACCAGCCGGTCCATCGGTTGGGGCTTCTCCATGTCGCGCTTGACCTCGGCGATCGCCTTCACCTGATCGGGGGTGGGCTCGTAGGGGAAGGAATCCTCCAGCTCGTTCTGCCAGGGGCCATCGGCTGGGAAGGCGAAGCCGGGCGCCTTGTATCGCTCGGCGTAGAGCTTCACCAGATCGAGTGCAACCTTGCGAACAGCCTTGCGGGCCCGCTCCTTGGCCTTGCTCCAGGCGGTGCCGCCCATCCGGTTCAGCTCTGGTGCCTGCTCGCCCGTGGCGCGGTAGCGGCCGAGGCTGCCCAGCTGGTCTGCCGCCACCCGCAGCAGGCCATCGGCGTACTGCACCACGAGGTAGTCGCGCGCTTCAGCGCCGATCGCCAGCTTCTCGAGTTTCAGGAACCGGCCGATCCCGTGGTTGCGGTGGACCACGAAATCCCCGGGGCGCATCTTGTTCGGGTCCACCGTGCGGCTGGCGGCCTTGCGGCGGCGGCGCACATAGCCCGTGGCGGCCAGAGAGTGCTGTCCGAAGAATTCGCGGTCGCTGATCAGCACCAGCTTCCAGGCCGGCAGCTGCAGGCCCTCCAGCTCGGCGGTACCCCGCGTCTTCAGGGCAACCGGGGTGCTCTGCTCCACCAGGCGCTCGATCGCTGGCCGGTCGGCCGGGTTCGGCACGAAGCGAGTGATGCAGTCGTGCTCCTCCAGCAGCGCCACCGCCCGGCTGGGCTGGGCTGACAGCAGCCAGACCGTGGCTTTCTCGGCCACGTAGCCCTTGACCAGCCCGGCCAGTTTGCCGAAGGCATTGGGGTAGGCCGGCACCGGTCGGCTGGCCAGATCGAAGCTGTTGGCGTGGTTGTCGCTTTCATGCAGCTCGGCCAGATCGAAACCGCGGAAATCCCCACAGGCCTGCTGCAGCGCTGTCACCGGATCGCGGTGCAGCGCTGCGGGCACGGCTGCACCCAGCTCGGCGCAGACCTCGCCGTGGTGTTCGCGCGCATGGTCAAACCACTGCTGGCCGTGGGAGATGCAGTGCCGGCGCTCATCCACCGCGATCAGGGTGTCCGGGCTGAGGTAATCCAGCAGCGAGGCCGGCTGGCTCCAGGCCAGACCCATCAGCCGCCGCAACCCCTCCGGCGTGCCGCCTTCCAGCAGCTGCTCCAGGGCCGCTGGGCTCAGCAGGCTGTCGAGTCCGTCGGGTATCCCCTCGCGCAACGCCTCGGCGATCAGGGGGCCATAACCACTGGGGGTGAGGCGCACCACCTCGATCGGATCGAGTGAGCGCTGGCTGGCTGGATCGAATTCGCGCAGCTTCTCGAGCTCCTCACCGAAGAACTCCAGGCGCACCGGCAGTTCGGCACTCACCGGGAACACATCAACGATGTCGCCGCGGCGGCTCCAGCTGCCTTCCTGCTCGATGCTGCTCACCCGCTCATAGCCGAGCCGCGTCAAGGTTTCGCCGAGTTGCTCGAGATCGAGCGTGTCGCCCTTGCGCAGGCTCAGGCACTGGGCCCGCAGGGCCGCCGCTGGCGGCAGGTGCGGTTGCAGGGCCCGCTCGGTGGCCACGATCGCGAGGGGGCCCGTGCCGGCTGTGCTGGTTCCAGGTTGCTGATCCAGCAGTTCACTGAGCACCTGCAGCTGTCCCCAGGTGATCTCATCGGTGGGATCAAAGGGTTCGTAGGGGCTGCCTTCGCTGGTGGGATACAGCTGACAGCTGCGCCAGCCCATCAGCTCCAGCAGCGCCGCCCAGCGGCCGGCTTCCTCGAGGGTCGGCACCAGCACCAGCAGCGAGGCTCCGGCACTCCCCGCCAGGGCGCTGCTGATCAGGGCCCGGGCGCCTCGCCCCGCTCCGCTCAGCCGCAGCCGATCGGGCCGATCCAGGCGCGCCAGCACCTCCCCGGTGAGCGGCACCTGCTGCAGTTGACGCACCAGGGGGGTCAGCGGCATGGCAGCGGCAGCGAGCGGCGGTGGGGGTGCATCCTCGCAATCGGCAGCCAGCGGCTGTGCCGTGCTTAGCCTGCAGCCGCTAGGCCTCGGGGGCATGAGCGGGCTGCGGCGTTCGCAGGGGGCAGTGCTGCTGCTGAGCGCGACGGTTGGTCTGGCCCTCGCTCTGGCGCGGTTGTCGCCGAGCCGCCCGTCGCCGCGAGCACAGCCCTTGCCACGATCACAGCCGTGGGCGTCGCCCGCAGCGGCGCACCGTCCGGCGCTGTCGCCCACCGAGGTTCCCCTCGACCCCGCCCGTGATGCTGAGCTCTTTCGTCAGTTGCAGACCGGTGATCGCGCCTGGTTGCCCAGGGCCGTGCCCATGTCCGATGGCAGCACCCGCTACATCTACAGGCGTCTGCCGGGTGATCCGCCCCTCAGCCTGGCGCAGATCCAGACCTTGATCCGCCATCCCCCGGCCTTCAGCTTGGAGCGGCAGGCGATCGTGACGCTGCTGGGGCAGCTGCGCGCCAACGGCGTGCGCGTCGTGCTCGGGCCGCCGCGTCAGTCGGGAGCCGCCGGTGAATGGGATCCCGCCCGTGGTGTGCTGCGTATCCGTCCGGATGTGCCAGCCAAGGGCAGTCATGCGTTTGCCCTGGTGCTGAACCATGAGGCAATCCATGTGGCTCAGAGCTGCCGCAGCGGCGGCCTGCGGGCCCGGCCGATGCCGCTGGGTCTGTCGCGCCAGTTGGCCCCCCGGGATCGCGCCAGTCTGATGGCCCCGCTCTATGCCCGAGCCTCGGCCCAGGAGCGGCTGCTGGAGGCCGAGGCCTATGCCAATCAGCAGCGGCTCAGCCTGGGCTGGCAGCTGTTGCGGCAGCACTGCCGGCGCTGATCAATTGCTCTTCGAGGAGCATGTTGAACTGCAGCAGCTGTTCATCGCTCAGCTGCTGCCGGCTGGCCAACTGAAAGTGCCCCTCGAGCAGCTGACGTCCCTGGCTGGCGTCCCAGCGCAGGCTTGTCAGCAGCTGATCGCACTGGCTGAGCAGATCGCGGCGGCGCAGCGGAATCGGCGCCTGGCCGGGATCACTGCCGTTGTGGAGGCCCCTCAGGGCGCGCAGATAGGCAAGCAGGTCGGCGTAGGTGGTGAGGCGGTTGCGGCTGGGATGTCCAAAGGCCCGCTGGAGGTAGATGGATTCCTGGCTCCGGTCCCAGGCCAGGCGCTTCAGCTGCACGTCCAGTTCAGCCAGTTCATCGCTCCAGTCGTCCGGATCAGGCTGTGCTTCCTCTTTCTGGCCTGCGACCGCCGGGGCTGGTGCCGGCGGCGGCGCTGCTGGCACGGAGCGCTCTGGCTCGGTGCTGAACAGCAGTGCCTGAGCTGCTGGGCTGCTGCTCTCTGGCTCCCCATTGCGGTGCCGGAGATCCTGCTCCTGTGGGGACGGCGCAGCCCGGTGCGGCACCGCTGCCGGGCTGCGCCGCACCGGTGCCGGCACCGCCGGCCGCGGCGTTGCGGCGCCGGCTTGCAGTTCGCCCGGCTGCGCTGTTGTCAGCCGCTGCTGCAGCCGCTGGATCGCACGATCCTCCGCTGCTTCCGCATCCGCAGCCTCGCCGAGGCAGCGACCCAGACAGCTGCCATCACGCCAGGCGCTGGCTTCCACCACCCGTCGGCCTGGTTCGGCATGCACCAGCCGCACCTCCAGCACCGAGCTCAACCCTTCCCTGAGCACGGTCGGCAGCGCCGCAGCATCCAGCTCAGAATCCATGGCTGCGGCGGCAGGGGGTGCTCTCCCTAGAGTGCCTCCCGCACGGACCCGCTGCAGACCCTGATGGAAGCGGAGTCGATCCCATCCCTCTCTCCCCTTCTCCAGAGTGCGGATCAATGGGGTGAGTGGCTGCTGCTGCTGCCGCTGCTGGTGGCCCTCGAGGCGGTGCTCTCCGCCGATAACGCCATTGCGCTGGCCGCCATTTCTCGCCAGCTGAAGGATCCGGCCCAGCAGGGGAGAGCCCTGAACCTCGGCCTGGCGCTGGCGCTGTTGTTTCGCCTGCTGCTGATCGGAGTGGCGCGCTGGGTTCTGGATTTCTGGCCCTTGCAGCTGCTGGCAGCCGCTTATCTGCTCTGGTTGTGCGGCAGCAGCCTGTGGCCGCAGTTGCAGGCCGTCCTCAGCGCTGCCAGCGCCCCTGCCGAACACGGATCCGGAGCTGCCGGGGTGAGATCGCCCGCTGCTGCAGCGCTGCCGACCGCAGCCGTCGCGTCCGCAGCTGTGGGGGCCACGGCTCTGCCGTCGGCAGCCGTGACTTCGCTGGGTATCGCTGCGTCTGGGGATGCTGCTCACCCCCAGGCACCCCATGATCGCGACCTGGCGGCTGTGGTCACCACCCTCGCCCTCACGGATCTGGCTTTCTCGCTCGACAGCGTGGCCGCCGCCGTCGCCGTCAGCGACAACCTCCTGCTGGTCATGGCCGGCGGGGTGATCGGTGTGGTCGCTTTGCGGTTGACCTCGGCGTTGTTCATCCGCTGGCTCGGTGAGTTTGAGTATCTGGAGAGCGCGGGTTACCTGGCGGTGGGTCTGGTGGGGATCCGCTTGGTGCTGCGCGTGCTGATGCCCCAGCTGGTGCCCCCTGAGTGGCTGCTGCTGGCGCTTGTGGGGCTGCTGTTCGCCTGGGGATTCTCCCGGCGCAGCGTTGACGCTGCCGAGGAGGTGACCCCCTGAGTCCGTTCCGCGTTGAGCTGCGCCAGGCCGGCAGCAACCACCTGATCGAACGCCTGGAGCTGGAGGAGGTGCCCCAGCCCGGCCGTTGGCTGGTGGTGGGTCAGCGCAGCTTTCTGGTGCTGCAGCGTCATCACCGCTATCAGCTGCGTGCCGGTCGTTATGAGCTCAGCAGCATCGCGCTGCAGGTCAGGCCTCAGCGTCAGCCGGCTGATGCCCGCTTCTGGCAGGGGCGCTGGGTGATCGGTGACCCCAGCTGTCACTTCAATGCGCGCACACCGCTGCTGCGTTGCGCCGTCCTGCCTGATGGCCCCTGCGAGCGTTGCTCCCACTACGCCCCCGCCACGGCCTAGCCCCGCCTAGCCCCCGCATGAGCACGCCCCTGGCTGCCGCTGGCAGCCCCGAATCCGGCCTGTTCTGGTGGGCCGGCCAGCTGGTGGAGGGCCATGGTGTCGCCTCCGGTCGCGCTGTCGACAGCCCTTACCCCGCCGGCACGATTGCACTGCAGACCCCGTTCTTCCGCGCCCACGGCCTCGATCTCTCCCCCTATCAGCCGGCCACACTCAATCTGGATTTCGGGGCCGGTTGTTGGCAGCTGCGTGATCCCGATCACTGCCTGCCACATCTGCGCTGGACCGATCGACATCCACCCGAAACCTTCTCGTTCTGGCGCTGCCGCCTGCGCTTGCTGGCAGAGCCAGGCGCCGCCGGCGCGATGGTGCCCCCGAGTTCTGCAACAGTGCTGGGGGAGTGGTCGGCCCTGATCTACTACCCCCACCCCGAAACCAAACGCGCCCATCACCACAGCCCCTCACGTCTTGAGGTGCTGGCGCCACCACTGGGTTCGTTGCGTCTGGGTGCCTGGTTTGCCGTGGGGGTGAATGCCCGCCGCTGTCGGTTTCAGCCTGCGGCGCCGGCTGACGCCCGCTGATCACCTGGCCAGACTCAAGGCTCGTGCAGCATCACCCCATGGCACTGGAGGGCCGGCAGGCCTTGATCGCCCGCCACAAGCTGCTGGAATTTCTCAAATTCCGGGTGCTGGCGGCGCAGCAGCAGTTCTTCGATGATCTTCAGCGCGGGGGTGATTCGGCCGCGGCGTTCAGG
>Ga0129333_10005376_pt1 | contig 12019 bp, 19 predicted proteins | sample CPB6_08_DNA_FD_94474 | JGI IMG/M metagenome (GOLD analysis project Ga0129333, IMG submission 94474) | Freshwater to marine salinity gradient microbial communities from Chesapeake Bay, USA - CPBay_Sum_0.6_0.8_DNA | ecosystem: Environmental > Aquatic > Marine > Coastal | place: USA: Chesapeake... | reverse complement strand
CGCATTGCCCCCCGTTAAAATCCACTGCTCAATCTTAGCAGAAGATGCTATCAAAGCAGCAATCAAGGACTATAAAGATAAACAAATACAATAAAGGAGTTTAATTATGAGTGCGTCTGAAGATAAAATTAAGCATAGTAAAAGATTGTTAAAAGATCAGAACGCAGTAGTTAAACAAGTTAAGATAGCTAAAGCATATCATGTTCCAGTTGAAGAACCGCATAAATTAGCAAAACGTCACGCATTAAATTGTGGTAATCCAAAATGTGTTATGTGTGCTAATCCAAGAAAAGTCTTTAAAGAAAAGACTATACAAGAAAAACGTTTTGATCAGGACTTAGGGGATGAGTAGTTTTTTTGTTAAACCAAACGCAAGCTTTACAGAAGTGTTACATGAAATTTGGCCAATAGATAGCTTTAGTAGAAAGGCTATAACAGAATTTTGTAGAAACAATAATATTAGTTTTACTGAAGTTTTTACAACAATGGGCACACCTAGTATGAAATTTAATGCTGAAGATTACTATGTGGTGCGTAATTTTATAGATAGATATTCAACTCACTCCGATTAGCATATACCTTTCATAACCATTATCACTGTATTTTATTTCTAATTTAGAACTATATAACACTTGTTGTAATGGATAATGATTTTGAAAATATATTAAGTTATAATTCGGATTAATACAGTTCCATGGCATTTCAGTAATTGTTACATTACTTGATTGTAAACATACTAGTTTATTTGGTTTGATTTGTGTGAACCAATCATCACTATTCATGTGTTCAGGGCTACAGTTAATAACTAAATCATAATCATAGTTGTTTAATGTATTTGAGTTAGCACAAACATTAGTAACTTTACCCTCCATAACATAAGCTTCAGTAATTTTATTAGCTATTTCAATTGCGTTTTTGTCAATGTCTAAATTTGTGATATGATTAATTTTGTCACCAAATTTTGTAAACAACATAAAACCCAAAACATTATACCAACCACCTAATATTATGATGTTAATCTTGTCATATAAATAATATTCGATATGGTCTAGTAACCAATTTTTACTTAATATTTGACCATGTGAAAATGCTGTGTAATCCATACAAATACTTATGATACAAAAAATAACTTGGGAAGAAATTTACGAAGTTTGGTCAAAAGAATTATGGCCAACTAGAACTAGCAAAATAGAATCTACTAGTGCTATGAACTTTTTGTCTGGTTACGACATGGACAACATGAAAAACATACCTACACTGTTTGGCTATGTATTTGGTGGTAAAGTAATAGGAGTTAATAGTGGACATCGTTGTGCTGATGGTTCTTATCGTAGTAGAGGACTTTATGTTAAGCCACAATTTAGGGGATTAGGTTTAGGTGTAGCACTATTAAAAGCTACCTTAAAACAAGCAACACTAGAAGAAAGTAAATTTATTTGGAGTTTGCCCAGAATGGATAGTTGGAAAACATATAATAGTGTAGGATTCAAACTTGCTAGTAGTTGGCATCTTACAGAAACTTCAGACAATAATGCTTATTGTTACAAGTCATTACAATAATTGGGTAACAAACATTTGACAAATAATTCAAATTTTGATAGTATTACAGCATATTATTTTTACAAGGCATAAATAAAACACTATGAATAAACATATATCTACATCATTGAAGCAAAGAAAATCATGGCAATATTTAGCCAGTGAGAGTTTTGCGCCAATGTATTGTGTAGATAACCGTGGCACATCAATTAAGGAGTACCGGGGTACATAGAAATCATAGTAAAGATTTTAAGACCCTGGGAAAAGTAAAAAGTTCTCAGGGTTTTTTGTTTTGTAAGTGTGAATAGGCAACGAGGGCCAAGTAGCAGCACTATAAACTTGCTATGAACGGGCGGACAGTATACATGAAATTTGTGGAGGTAACACATAAAGTAAGACTACTGACTGGGGCATGACCCCAGTATGCTATAAGGTAACTTATAGCATTCTAAAGTGTAATATGTTATATTTTAGAATGCTATTGGGGTATGGTGTAATGGTAACACAGTAGATTTTGATTCCACTGCTCTAGGTTCGATTCCTGGTACCCCTGCCAAATTACGGAAGTGTGGATGAGTGGTTTAAATCAACGGTCTTGAAAACCGTCGGTCGTTAATACGACCCGTGAGTTCGAATCTCACCGCTTCCACCAAATAAAATTTAATTTATATTATTGTTAGTTAAATAAAATATATGCGGGATTAGCTCAGTTGGTAGAGCGAGTGCTTGCCAAGCACTAGGTCGTCAGTTCGAACCTGATATCCCGCTCCAATATTAATAGCAAGTCTAATCTCATAGCTTTACTATTAAATACATTTTTAGGAGTTAATTATGAGTTCAGACAGACAAGAGCAAATTAGTAATTTATATCGTACTATATTAGGTCGTGAACCTGATGTTGACGGATTGGCATGGTGGGTAAGTACACCAACACCAGTTGAAGAAATTAGTAAAGAATTTGCTAAATCACCTGAAGCAATCATAGTAAGAGCGTTTCATGTTGGTAATATGTTTAAAGAATTGTTAGGGCGTGATCCTGACATTGAAGGTTTTAAGTATTGGATCTTGTCACAAGCTAGTTTAGATGATATACGTAAAGAGTTTATGAAAAGCGAAGAATACAAGACTCTTAATTCAAAGAAAAAAGTTAGTACTACTAAAAAGAAATAGCTGATATAGATCAGGGGTAGATCGCCATCTTGGTAAGATGGAAGTCATAGGTTCAAATCCTATTATCAGCACCAACAAGGAAATATAATGTACAAATATAAATTATGGGTACGGATTAATGATTATCAAACTGCTAATACCTATGTGTGGGCTAGCAATGACTATGAAGCAAAATTGCTTGGCGAAGCACAATATGGTGTTGGCAACGTACTAAATTACACTAGAGAAGATTAATACCACCGTAGCTCAGTTTGAATAGAGCACTTGGCTACGAACTAAGGGGTCGTGGGTTTGAATCCTGCCGGTGGTGCCAAACAAGGAGAATATAATGCCAACAACATGGCTTGTAAGTGACACACACTTTGGTCACGAAAAAACCTGTACTGTTTTTAAACGTGATGATGGTACACCTCTACGGCCCTTTAATTCTGTTGAAGAAATGGATGAAGAAATGGTTAAACGTTGGAATGAACGTGTTCGTCCTAAAGATAAAGTATATCATCTGGGAGATGTTGTCATTAACCGCAAGTTTCTAAACATTCTTAGTAGACTTAACGGTGATAAAGTTCTTATTCGAGGTAATCACGATATCTTTAAGCTTGAAGATTACACAAAATACTTTAGAGATATACGTGGATATCATGTTATGAACGGCATGATATTCAGCCATGTGCCAGTACACCCTGACAGTCTTGGAAGATTTGGTGTAAACATACATGGACATTTACATTATCAGCGTGTAAAAACAAACAATGATGATATTGATACTAGATACCATTGTGTTTGTGTTGAACATACTGATTACGCACCTATTTCATTTGAAGAAGTCAGTAAAAGAATTGTAAATGAAGGTGGTGTTATTGGTTTTCGCAATGGTAATGGTCCAGTTATGGATTAGCCTGTTTAGCTCAGTTGGTAGAGCATTCGACCGATAATCGAAAGGTCCTTGGTTCAAACCCAAGAACAGGCACCAATCAACGGAGGTTGTAGCATAACGGTAGTGCCACAGGTTGTGATTCTGTAAAGTGAGGGTTCGACTCCCTTCAATCTCCCCAATATTGCCGCTTTAGCTGATGTGGTCATAGCAACGGTCTGAAGAATCGTGGAACTAGGTTCGATTCCTAGAGGCGGCACCAATTACATAGTAAATACTGTATGAAACTTGATAATATAATATTAAAAAATGTTTGTACTGAAGTTACTTTTGACAAACCTAAACAAAACTTAAAATTAGCACAGCAACTATTTCAATTAATGTTAAAAGAAAATGGAATAGGTCTTGCTAGTAATCAAGTTGGTATTGATAGTAGAGTATTTGTTATGTTAATTAATGATAAAATATATCATTGTTTTAACCCAATTATACTTGAAAGTATTGACGATGACATGTATTATACAGAAGGATGTTTAAGTTTTCCTGGTGAAAGATTACAAATTTCTAGACCTAACAAAATACAAGTTAAATATCAAAACGCATATGGTATTGAAATTGTTGAATGGTTAGATGGATTAGCAAGTCGTTGTTTTCAGCATGAACTTGATCATTTAAATGGCATAACTATGCATGATAGATATAAAGACCTGGGTGCGTAGAGAGGTGATACGTCTCCCTTACACGGAGAGCGATACTGGTTCGAGTCCAGTCCCAGGTACCAATTTTACAGGATAATTCAAATGGAAGATTTTGATAGTTATATTGAAGATATTTTTTTAAAGAATGACCCAATTGCTTATGTTTTGCCACCAAAATTTTATACAGATTTTTACACCGAATTAATGACATTATGCGATATTTCACAAGAATATATAATTGTTAGTAATGTACGTGCTGAACACAAACGTGCCCTATATGAGTTTCAACACCATCATTGTACAAAATGGGTAATGAAGGTTGAAAGCACAAAGAATTTAGGATTGTATGTGATGGCAAAAACATGATAAAAAGTTTTGATTATGACTATAAAAATGCCTGCTTAACCCCCGGTGACATTAATCAACATTTGGTAGTGTTATTTGGATTAGGGAAAGAAGTAAATCATATTACAGAAATGGGAGTAAGAACAGGAGTTAGTACACGTGCTTGGTTAAATCTAGCTGTTAATTACGACAAAACTTTTATTGCCTACGATATTTTTTTAGATGTTGGAGTAGCAGAACTTTTTCAAAAGGCTAAAAAACTACGTAAAAATGTTTCTTATAACATAGCAAATACATTGAAAATAGAAATTGAACCAACTGATTTACTTTTTATTGATACAGAGCATACTTATAGTCAGTTAAATCAAGAACTATTATTACATGGTAATAAGGCAAAAAAATATATTATCATGCATGATACAACAACCTTTCCTGATTTGAATTTGGCAATTAATGAATTTTTAGCTAGCAACGATCATTGGAAAGTTAAAATGATTTACACACATAATAATGGACTTACTGTATTAGAGAGAACAAATGGCTAACGGAATTTATAAAGTAACCGAAGATTTTGAAAAAGCACTTGCTGATTATACTGGAGCACCTTATGCTATCACAGTAGATAATCAAAGTAACGCATTATTTTTAGCATTGATGTATGTGGGTGTTAAGGATCAAACAATTACGATCCCATCACGAACATATCCAAGTGTACCATGTGAAATTATACATGCTGGAGCAAAAGTAAACTTTCGTCATGTGGAAGGTAGAACTATTAAAGGTGCTTATAAGTTAGAACCCACTACAGTATATGATAGTGCGTTACGATTTACTGCTGATATGTATATACCTGATAGTTATATGTGTTGTAGTTTTACTGGACCATACAAACACTTTAAGTTGAGTAAAGGTGGTTGTATACTAACAGATAACTATGAAGCTATGTTATGGTTTAAACGTGCTAGATTTAGTGGTCGGCGTGAATGTAGTTACCACGAAGATCATTTTGATATGTTAGGTTGGAACTTTTATATGATGCCTGAACTAGCAGCACGTGGTTTGTTGCTAATGAATCAATTTTACAATGCGAGTGATAATAGTAAAAAACATAATGAGGATATTGAACACGCATATCCTGATTTAAGTAAGTTTGAAATATATAAACAATGAAAATTAAACAAATAAGCGTTGATTCTACTGTAATTTTTTTTAGGAAAGAGTTATTAGAAAGATACCCTTTAAAGGATTATTATTCTGAAACAGATCCTGCCTTATTTTTCGGTATCTGGAATCAAGTTGAAAAAATTAATAATCATAAAGGTTACAAAGTAGTCTACTTAGCAAGTCCTAAAGATGGTGAAAAAGTAAGAAATCTTTTCCCAAGTGAAAAATTATTTATAAAGGAAGATAAAGTATTATATGGACAAAATTTAGTAGATATACCTAATTATTATCAAAAGAAACATTTTCTGCCAGAAACAAAAAATTATGATAAGTATTTTCCAACTATTTTAGGCACGAAAGTTTATGCGTACTGTGCAACTGAATCACGAAAACATGAATTTCAATTTGAATTAGTTAAACAAATTGAAAAAAAAATTGATTTTGAAATAATATATGGAATAGTGCCTCATAATACAGCTTTAGTGTCAATGGATTATATTAGGGAAAACTGGTATAATAATTGTTTTATAAATCTAAATTTGTCTTTATACAATGGGTTACAAACTGTTTTTGAACTTTCTTATATGGGTAGGAAAACTATTGCTAATTTTTTTAGATCACTTCCATGTGTTATAAACTACACTGATTTAGAAAACATAGTGACAATAATTAATGAGGAGAGTAAAAAAATAGGCACTTTACAGCCTAAAATTAATTGTCACACAGTAAATGAAGAATGGTTAGATATTGAGTGGTGGAAACAAAGTTTTATACATGAACAAAATTAATATTTTAGTATTCCCGTGCGGGTCTGAAATTGCGTTTGAGGTATATGATTGTTTATACAAACAAAAAAATATAAACTTAATAGGCGCAAGTAGTATTGATGATACTGGAAAATTCGTATTCAAAAATTACATTGGTGATGTACCAAATGTAGCAAACGATGAATTTATTCAAGTTTTTAAAGATATTGTAAGTACGCAAAAAATAGATTATATATATCCTACTATGGATATTGTTTTACTCAAATTAAAACAATATGAAAGTGAATTAGGTTGTAAAGTGTTAGGTTCAGATTTTAAAACTGTAAAAATTTTCTCTCAAAAAAGTTTAACCTATGATTATTTTAAAGACCTTATAAGGACTCCTAAGGTTTTTTGCGGTGATACAAGCTTTGATTTTCCTGTGTTTAGTAAACCAGATATAGGATCTAGTAGCAGAAACATTATGATTATAGAAGATGAAATTGATTTAGTATACTCAAGAAAAAAGTATCCAAATAATATTTTGTTAGAATATTTGCCAGGAAAAGAATTTACTGTAGATTGTTTTAGTGACAAAAATAACAAGCTAATATTTACATCTGCTAGGGAACGGACAAAAATAACTAATGGTATAAGCACAAATTCTAAACTAGTAAAAGATAAAAAAATTGATGAAATTGCGAATATTATTAATAACAACATAAAACTTTCAGGACCATGGTTTTTCCAATTAAAAAAAGACATAAATGATGAATATTGTTTATTAGAAATAGCAGATAGATTTGGTGGATCTTCAATAATAAATAGGATATTAGGCGTAAATTTTGCCTTTTTAAATATTTTAAAAGAGATGTACGATGTTTCTATTTCTACTAATTCTTATAATATAGAAATAGGTAAAAATTATAAAACACATGTAATATCTAGTTTGAATTTTGATAGTGTTTATATTGATTTAGACGATACAGTTGTTTTTGAAAATAAAGTTAACATTGATGCTATTTGTTTTTTATATAAATGTTTGAACTTAAATAAAAAAATTTATTTACTTACAAGGCATAAAGGAAATGTTGAAAAAACCTTAACAACATTTAAGATTGATATGTCTATTTTTGATGGAATTTATCACACTATTAGCTCACCTAAAAGCATATTTATTAAAGAAAAAAATGCTATATTTGTTGATGATTCCTTTACTGAAAGACAAGAAGTAAAAACAACGCTAAATATTCCAGTTTTTTCTGTAGAAAACATACCTTATATATTATGATAAACGAAATTGATATAAAACATCTTACCATAATACGAAACACCATAGATAATTTACTTCGAAGTGTAAGTATTTTAAATGATAAAGAAGATTATTTAATTCTAGATATAGCACCTCACACATATGAAGGAGCAATGAAGTTTTTTAAAAAAGCAAAAGTCCAAACTTTAGATATTGATTCCACTTCAAATGCAGATTATATTTGTGATTTGGCAGAAGCAACTTTGGTACCTAATAACTATTTTGATATTATTTTTTGTACTGAAGTATTAGAGCATACTGAAAATCCATTTAAATGTGTTGAAACTATGTACAGAATATTAAAACCAAATGGGAAACTTTATGTAACAACACCATTTGATTTTAGAATCCACAATCCCTTACCAGATAATTGGAGATTTACAGAACATGGGTTAAAAATTTTATTTAAAAAATTTGATAGTGTTATCATATCTGAAATAAGTAATGAAAACAGATATTTAATGCCCATTCAATATACTGTCGAGGCAACAAAAGTTGATAAGTAGCTCTTTAGTATCACTAGAAATAGTTAGAAAAATAAGTGATAACATGGAGGGTAAAACCTTTCATCATCACTATCATATTTTATACGATATTGCAAAAAACTATCCCGATGATTATAAACTAACTTATTTAGAAATCGGAGCATACGCAGGGGGTAGTGCTTGCCTAATGATGCACAGACCTAACACTGATATTATTAGTATTGATTTGGGTTGGCCCATTAGCCCTGAAATTGTAATGAATAATGTATGGAAGTATAATCAATATAAAAATAATTATACTTACATAAAAGGTAATTCTACTGAAGATGAAACTATTAATCGTGTAAAAACGGTACAAGCTGATATACTTTTTATTGACGGTGACCATAGTTATTTCGGTGTATGGAATGATTTTTTAAATTATTCCAAATTAGTCAAACCAAATGGATATATTGTTTTTGATGATTACAACGATTATGTAAGTAGTCCAATGGTAAAATCAGCAGTAGATCATATTACTAATCAACTAAGTAATGATTATGAAATTATAGGTACTGTAAAAAATATATACAATGCTAGAGGATTGGAAAACACAAACCAGCTTGGTAATTGCTTTGTAATTAAAAAACTTGATAAACAACGTGGATATAGTGTTCCTATTGCTGTAAACATAGCAACTTATCGTAAAGATGAAAAGTCTATTGTTAGACTTAAAAAAACGCTAGATAGTGTGTTTAATCAAACATACATTAACTTTAAAGTATTTTTGATTGGTGATGATTATAATAAACAGGAAGAAATAATTAATTTAATTAATGAATATCCTTCTAATAAGATATTCTTTAAAAATTTGCCATTTAGTCGTGAAAGAAAATACCATAGTGATACAAAAACTATATGGAAATATGGGGGAACTAACTCCTATAATCACAGTATTGATTTAGCACAAGAAGAAGGTTTTGATTATATAGCACATTTGGACCATGATGATATTTGGTCAACTAATCATTTACAAGAAATTGTTAAATGTATTGAAATTACTGGGGCCGATTTTATCTGTACAAAAGCACAGCACATAAATGGCATAGACTTGCCTCTTACATTAGAAAAAAATGAACAATACATTCCATTCTATCCTATGTACAATTCTATAATTCATAGTTCAGTATGTATGAACTTTAGTAAAATACCTCTAAGATACCGAGACCTTTGGTTAGATACAGGTATTAGTAATCAGCAAACATTACCAGCAGATGGTGATTTGTGGGAACGAACACGTAATCATATACTTAAAAACAATCTCCGTAGCTTTTGTGTAAATAAAGTTACAGTATTACATGATACGGAGAATACATGAATGAAAAACCAAAGTCTATTCCAGTACTTGGCACAGCAATTGTTAATACTGTAAGTTGGCTAGAAAAATTAATAGATAGTGTAGATTATCCTACTGACGAATTTGTAATAATCAATAACAATGGTCGTGGAGAACTTACACAATCCATTGATGAACTTTGTAAACAAAAACATAGTTACATAAAAAAATTTTCAATAGTACATATGCCACGTAATACAGGTTGTGCTGGTGCGTGGAATACAATTATTAAATGCTATATGAATAGTCCATTTTGGATTATAGCTAACCATGACATTGAGTTTCCAACAGGATTTCTAAGTGTTATGCTTGACTATGCTAGTAACCCATTAATTGGAACTGTACATGGACAGAACGGTCCTAATCATTTAATGGGAGGATATTCATTATTCTTAATACGTGATTGGGTAGTACGTGACTTTGGGTTATTTGATGAGAATTTTTATCCTGGATATAGTGAAGATACTGATTATGAAATGAGGTTTGTTCATAGACCTATCATGCGTCAATTAAGTGTTAATATTCCATATAAGCATGGTGGGACATTTGATTATGGCACATCTGGGTCACAAACATGGCGTCAGGATATGTCATTAAAAGATAAGATTGATAACGGTAGATACATTAATGAGCATGAGTATATGAATAGTAAATGGGGTGAAGGCTGGCGTTGGTTACAGCCATATAAGCACCCATTCAACAATGAATCATACCCTATTGGATATACTACGTATGATTTGAATTTTGTCCGACGAAAGAATTTAGGTTTCTAAATACAAAGGTTAGTCATCTAACCTTTTTTTATTGCTGGAAAATAGAAAGGAGATTATAATGAAGCAATTAGTTTATGAAAACATTATTAATAAAGAAAAGTTTGTAAGTCCAGCTAAAGTTGCCATACAAACTATTGATGGAATAGATTACATCAGGGTATTTAAATATGGCACATCACATGTAGTTTTAGTACGCAAAGATTCATTACGAAAGGTTAAAAAATAAGGAGTGTAAAATGGCTGTACTTGCGTTAGATATTTCAGGAATTCCAAGACAATGGATTGGATTTGAAGATGCTGTTACATATCATGCTAAAAAATCTGTAGCATGGAGTATGGGCGAAGTTGTAGCAAAATATCGTGGTGGATTTCAACGCAATGATGAACTTAGTTGCATTGAAACAACAAGTATTATTGCCATTAAAGGACATGGGTTTGATCCATACAAACACGGTAAAGTAGCATTAACTAATAGAACATTATTTGGCCGTGACCGTCATATTTGTGCTTATTGTGGTAAACACTTTGTAAGCCATCATAATCTTAGCCGTGACCATATCGTCCCAAAAAGTCGTGGCGGTAAAAATGAATGGATGAATGTTGTTACCGCATGCAAAGATTGTAATAGCAACAAAGGTAGTAAAACATTAAAAGAAGCACGTATGGAATTATTATACGTTCCCTATGTACCAAATCATTTTGAAAATATGATATTACAAAATAGAAATATTTTAGTTGATCAAATGGATTATTTAATGTCTGGTATACCCAAACATAGTAGGTTAATTACATGCCATTGACATCAAATGTAAATCTACGTAGCAAAATATTGCCTCCTGTTTTAATAGGGAATAATCTTTTTACTCACAGTGAATTACATGATATTAGAACATATTGTGAAAGTAAAGAATTAAACCAGTCTGAGGTATTACATTCAGATGATAGTAGTGCTAAAGATAACGAACTACGTAGGTCAAAGTGTTTCTTTCATCATTACAATGATGAATTGGCTTGGTTTTTTCAGAAAACATTTACAGTAATGGAGGCTATTAATAATGACTACTTTGGATTTGATTTAGTTGGTTATGATTTTTTTCAATATACAGTATACGATGAGGGAGATTTTTACAGTTGGCATACAGATGCTCCTTTTGGTCAAATTTTAGAATCAAATAGTAATTACGCACGTAAATTGTCAGCAACACTTGTATTAAGTTATTCTAATGAATATACTGGTGGTGAATTTGAAATTATGGACAGACCTAACAATCCTACAATAGTAGAGCAAAATAAAGGGACTTTAATTGTATTTCCTAGCTTTATAAACCATAGAGTACATGAAGTAAAAAGTGGTAGTAGAAAAAGTATTGTAATTTGGGCACTCGGACCCCCGTTCAAATAGTTGACAAAAAAGTTATATACGTGTATACTACGTGTAAATAAATTAATGCTGCATTAGCTCATTCGGTAGAGCAACTGCCTTGTAAGCAGTAGGTGCCCAGTTCGAATCCGGGATGCAGCACCAAACATTTCCAGAT
>Ga0129333_10005375_pt1 | contig 12020 bp, 8 predicted proteins | sample CPB6_08_DNA_FD_94474 | JGI IMG/M metagenome (GOLD analysis project Ga0129333, IMG submission 94474) | Freshwater to marine salinity gradient microbial communities from Chesapeake Bay, USA - CPBay_Sum_0.6_0.8_DNA | ecosystem: Environmental > Aquatic > Marine > Coastal | place: USA: Chesapeake Bay... | reverse complement strand
GACCAACAACTCGACCCTGCGGCAACTTCCGCAAACAACGAGTTCATGGTAGTAGACTTCGACCGTGCGGCGGCGGCTGGCGCTCCGTATGGTTGGGCATTTGTAACAATTCAATCGACTAACCGTCTGTTCGGTTAATAAAGGAGGGAATAACCAATGGCAGTTCAACAAGGTAATTATGGACGCTTACTGGAGCCGGGTCTCCGTAAGATTTTCTTTGAAACGTACCAAGAGAAACCGGAGCAATACAGCCAAGTTTTTAAGGTTCAAACCTCCGATAAAGCAATCGAAACAGACCTGCGTTTGGGCGGTTTCGGATTGTTCGACCAAAAAGATTCGATGGGTAATGTAGTATATCAAGACCCAGCAGGTTCCCAAACTCTGCAATACATCCACGAAGAGTTTGCTTCAGGTTATATTGTAGAGCGTAAAATGATTGATGATGAGCAATACAACACCATCAACAAAATGTCTGCGGCTCTTGCTCGTGCGGCTCGTGCGACAATTGAAACAAAAGCGGCAACTGTTCTGAACAACTCGTTCGTAACGAACGGCTTTGACGGCGCTCCGTTGATTTCCGGTTCCCACAAACGCGCAGACGGTCAAGCATTCTTAGGTACAGCAGGTAACCGTTTGTCCACAACTTACGGTGCAGGCGGCGCTGATGGCGCATTGTCCGACCGCAACTTGAAAGCGGCTTTGATCCAAGCTCGTGCGCAAACTGACGATCGTGGTATCTTGATCCAAGTTCAACCGTCCGTACTGATCGTACCTCCGGCTCTGGAGTACACAGCTCGTACATTGGTTGGTGGCACGAACCTTTCTGTACTCGGTACAGGTCAATTGTCTGGTGGTGCATCTGATGCAACTACCAACAAAAACACCTTGCCGGGTCTGAAAATCATTGTTATGGACTACCTGACTTCCACAACTGCTTGGTGGATCGCTGATCCGTCCATCCTGCAATTGAACTTCTTCTGGCGCAAAAAGCTGGAGTTCAAAAACATGGAAGACTTCGACACGATGCAAGCGAAGTACCGTGCATATATGCGCTTTAGCTGTGGATACAGCGACTACCGTGGGATCGTTGGTTCCCTCGGAACAGGCACAGCGTAATTTTTTCAATAAGGAAAAGCCCCTCCCTCTATTTGGTGAGGGGCTTCTTTCGATAGAAGGTGCGACAATGCAAAAGCCGGAAATCTTAACAAAAGAAGAAGTCTTCTTTCACTACTACTTCAGTCAGTTGATTGAAGAACAGAAGAAAACCAACAAGCTCTTAAACGAGTTGTTAGGTAAGGAGGTAACAGAAGATGTCGAACTCGGTATTTCTAAAACCGGACGAAAACGGAAATTGGGGTAGTGTAAATGTAATCGGCGGCGGTGGTGGTGGAATTTCTTCATTACTGACATTGCAGTCAGGAGCGACTGGATTGTCAGACGGTACAGCAATTGAAGTTGGGTCTTATTCAACATTAGTTCTGTACATTAACATTTCAGCGACTGCTACTGTCACTTTTGAAGTAAGTGTTGATGGAACAAACTATGTGACGATTATAGGTAAATTCGTTCAGACAGCATCTACTGCATCGGTTACGACAACAACCGCTACAATGCTGTTCGGTGTTTCCGGCTATAAATTCTTTAGAGCAAGAGTTAGTGCATACACTTCAGGTACGGTTGATGTGTCAGGATATGCTTCATCGGCGGCTATCAACCCTTATCAAGACTTGTATGCTATGGGATCAACAGATTCAAACTCTGCATCAACACGAGCGCCGTTAGTCAATGCTTATAATATGCTTTATGATGGTACTAGCTGGGTGCGTCAACGTTCTGCAAGTACGTCCGCAGATGGAGCGACTACAGGTGTGCCTATGTCTGGCTTGTATGGATTCAACGGAACAAATTTTGACCGTCTCCGTACTTCAGGCACAGGATCAAATGCAGGAATTTTGCGTGTTATTCCATACAGTACCGGAGGAAACACTCCGGACATTGCAGGTATTAGTGCAGATACATTTAGCGCTGGCGGAAGCCGTGGTATGGGCGCTCTTGGCTTTAACTTTGGATATGCTCCTTCATCATCAGGAGATTATTGGGAACGTATTCGTACAAGTAAAGTTTTCAAATACATTGAGTATTTAAATCTTGCAGATAATACGGCGACAACCGTATGGACACCTGCAACAGGTCGTAAATTCCGATTGCTAGGTGTTCAGATTTCAGCATCTGCGGCATCCATTCTACATCTGCGCGACGGTGCAGGCGGAACGATTTTCCACACGCAACGTACCGCAGGCATTGATTCTAAGTATTTTTATTTCGGTAATGGTTATCTTTCTTCAACAGCAAACAACGTTCTGGAGATTCTAAACAAAAGCGCGGCAACGATCAACGTGTGGGTGACTTGCTACGGAACGGAGGAGACCTAAGATATGGCAACAGCAACTTTTGTCAAAACGTCTTTAGTTGGTGGCTCAAGTTCAATACCTTCCCAAGCAATTGTTGATGTAGATGGCGCAGAAGTGACTATAAACTTCTGGATCGAACTCATAGACCAATGGGGTAAAGAAGGTGTAAAGCAGTATGTCTGTGCCGAAGCACTTAAAAACACAGGCAATGTTGCTGATGCACATAAAGTTCTTGAAGCAGATGCTACAGGAACAGTAAAATTAGATACGGACGGTAAAGTAACTTCGGATACTCGCTCATGGCAGAAAAAGTGGATTGACGAAAATCCAGTTATTACTGCACCTGCTCAACCGGAAGTTGATCCGTTAGCATAATAACAGGGCTGTGTGGGAAACTGCACAGCCTTTCTTTAAGAAAGGGGGATATTCATGATCCTATCTGAAATGATTGCGGCGATTAACCGCCGGGTGGATGACACCATCGCTACAGCAGATGCAGTAGATTTTCTGAACGCTGGTCAAAACTTGATGGCTATGGAAATCGGTGCGGTGTTTAGTCAGTTGAGTGAAACCAACTTGAACGGAACATTCGACTTTGATGCGAAGTACCACGAGATTCCGGTCATCTATGCTTGTATGCGATTCAAAGAATTGGATTCTGTACTGACTGAAGCACAGAACTATCGCGCACAGTTTGAGCAGATGAAGAAGTTTTTCATCACAAGCTATCAGCTTCCAGTTTGGCAACGTGACGACCGTATTACCCAACAGTTCACCGCTTTAGGTGGTCAGACCGCTTTTGTGATTACAAAGGATGGTTATGTTCCAAACGTTGCGGCACTTACGGTTTATAAGAATGGTTCTAATCTAGTGAGTTGGCAACGAGTAGTTTCGACTGTAACGGACGGTTCAGAAGTGGTGACAACAACGACAACCACAAACGATCCTCGTGGATTCATCTTGATGACACCTTGTGTTTTAGGTGACCGTATCACAGCAATTTGGGAAGAGCATGAGGATGTAGTCGAACCGCCGTTTCCGTGGTGGGCAGGACAGGGGTGGTAATCTGTGCGCGACAATATCAATATAAACACATCGCTAAAGTTATTTGAATCGTATCGTGACTTTGGTGGTGGTTTGAATACACAGCAGTCGAACGAGTTGATGAAAGACAACCAAGTGACGATTGCTGAAAATGTAGACCTTGCGTTGACGAACTCGATTAAGAAACGTACCGGAAGGTCTGCGCTTACTGGAACAATTGCATGGACTTCTACTGCTCCGATTCAAGGCTTGTTTAAGTTTGTAAATAATGCAGAAACGTGTTTGATTGCGGCGGTGAACGGTCGGCTATACTATTCTCGTCCTTCAGGTACGAACTACGGTAACTGGGTCAATATCCCGATTCTTGATGCAGGTGCTGCTTTCACGTTTCAAACAACGGATTATGTAGAAGCGGTGCAGTATGGTGAGTGGTTGTATGTTGCAACAGGTACAAAGCTAGTTCGCTGTCAGGTTTACTTATCAGCAGGTACACCAACAGCATCTGCTGAAACAATTGTTGACCAGTACAAACCTTCTTCACAAGAAGCATTGTACATTGGACTGAATGCGCTGAACACCAACCCAACAGCGTACCTTGTAGATAATACGACAGGTGCGGCAGGAACAATCGAAGCATTGGGAATCGGTTTAGTTAATCCTTACTTTTCGATCAACGTTGCAAATACACTTACTGCCTACGTAAAAACATCTGCGGCAGATTTACCAAACGTACAATATGCTTGGGCATATAAACTTTCTTCAGATACAACGTGGACAAATTATCCGGGATATCATCCTCATAATATTGCGTACAAGGCTCTTCCATTTAATTTAAGTGTTCCGGGGATTTATGATATAAAGTGCGAAGTTAAGTTAGGAGCCGCTACAGATGAGTGGGTCATTTATGGAATCGAAGTAGCGCCTTTTCCGAGAGCAGCGGTGCTTCCATCGAACAACATTCAAAAGTGCCGGAGAATCTTACTACATTGGGATCGTTTGATTATGTACGATCCAAAACCTAGCACTACGGACGGAACCTTGAATCAGCAGGATCAAATCTTTATCTCTCATGTGGGTGAACCACGGTACTTCCCACAGACCAATACGATTTCCTTTTCTGCTGATACACAACAGCGTGTTCGTAAGATTGTACGTTATCGTAACATTCTTCTTATTTTCACTCCCGATACGGTGCAGAGTTTAGCAGGACAATCTCCGGCAGACTATGTTCGATCTTTAGTTAATAACCAAGTCGGAGCAATTTGGGGCGGATCGGTTCAGGTTGTGGAGAACGATGTGTACTTTGTATCTAAGTCTGGGATTTATGCGATTCGTCCAAACACGTACACACAAGATAACTTCAATGTTTTAGGTTTGGACTTCCTTATTCAAGAAGAGTTTGCAACAGAGTTCATTGTAACCGATGCGGTAGCAAGTAGCGGTGCGGCAGATGCACAAGTGAACAGTATCGTATTCGATAACCAGTATATTCTTTACGGAACAAATGGAAAAGTATACCGCCACTACTATGACCGAAAAGCGTGGGTTACAGATACATTCAGTCATTTAGGTACGGTTAAGTTTTCGGCTCCGATTGTGGCATCCTTTAATGGAGAACAAGCAATCGTTGAACCTGTTCTGCGGACGGTGGGCGCTGTAACATCCAGTTCACTTCACGCTTTAGATAAATCTGTCTATACAGATGTAACTGTTGCATATACAATGAGATTAAGGACGAAATATTTTGACTTATCTCAGGCTTTCAACTTTAAGAAACTGCGGAAGCTGTATATCATCGCACGACTGCAAAACGAGGATATCAACTTGTTAGTTAAGGTTCAAGCAGATAGTGCAGTCATCCTCGATCCGGAAAGTGGAACAGCAGTTGTTGATCCAATTACACATACAGTCACTTGGGTAACAACAACAACACCTAACTTTGTATTCTATGCAGGAACGTATCTTTACACGAACTTTGCAGTAGGAGCAAATCCTTTAGGTGATAATACCCTTTCTGTTCTAAAAACCAACATTCGAGCAAAGTGTCGTAGGGTGCGTCTCGAATTTGAACATACAGATGGAACTCCTTGTGAACTTTATGGCTTTGGTATGGAGTTCCGAAGCAAGAAACCTTAAAGGAGGTTTAGTCATGGGTAATATCGGTAATGGTGTTATTAACACGTTTGTCGATGGCGATATCGTCAGCGCAAATGGAACGTCACCTGCATTGCTTAGGTCTGCACTTAATCCCAAGATGCAGATTATCCAAGCGGCAGTTGATGACAACGATACTAGAATTTCTGTTTTGGAAGGACAGCTTACAGCTTTAGGTACGACTTCCGTACAATATAATGTCAAAGCGGCTCCATTCAATGCTATAGGTAACGGTATTGCAGACGATACTGCGGCAATCCAAGCGGCAATTACGCAGGCAGTTGCTAATCAAGGTGTTGTTGTGTTCCCTACAGGAACGTATAAAATAACAGATAGGTTAAACATTGCAGGAAATTGTACGCTTATTGCAGACGGCTCAAGTACAAGTGTAATTATCAAACAATATACAGCAGTTAAAGAAACGTTTCGAATCACAGGAAGTAACGTTCTTATTCAAGACCTTAATATCGACACACAAGCAAGTCCTTCGAGTTTATACGTTATAAACAATTCGTCCACAATTGTGTCTTCTCCGCTAACGAATATCATCATTCAAAGATGCCGCTTTTATAGTTCTAATGCTAGTGTATTTGGCGGTGTTGAGATTCGATTTTGTACAGGCGCTGTTATTAAAGATTGTACGTTTACTACATCATCTCAAGCGGTTGCACTTATGTCTTGCACAAAATCAAATGTTTCAGGTAATACAATAACAGGAGCGAATGGGTCAATCCAACTTACAAGAACTACGGGACTTTCTTTAGCAAATTCTCCACAATGCACAAATTGTATTGTTGAAAATAATACAATATCTGGAGATAGAAGTAACTCAATATACTTGATAAGCCCTAAAAACTGCACCATTCGTAGCAACTTTATTACATCAGCGAATCCTTCCGGAGGAGGATTCTACGCTATTTATATTAACAGTTCGACAGACGGTGCTTCCACAATTCACAGCACTTACACTACCATATCAGACAATACTGTAGATAACACCGGATGGGTTTCAACTGCAATATCTGCGATATACCTTACTTACACTAGATTTACAGTTATTTCAGGAAATGTTTTTAACGAACTTTCATATATGTCTGTAAATGTAAGCTATTCATTAAATGTAATCGGAAACCAATTTACAAACATGATCGCCTTCGCTATTATAACAGACGCTTCTTCAGGAGATGTAGTTATTTCAAATAACGGATTTACGGATATATACAGCAACGCTTCAACGACATCTGCAATTTTCTTAAGTTCTGCTTCTAACGGAAGACCATATACAATTACAGGAAACGCAGTTTACCGTGGTACAAAATCAGCAACATATATAAATACTTACGGTGTTTATGTTTCATCTCCTGCGCAGGATTTCACAAATATAAACGTTTCTGGAAATGCTTTTGTGAAAAACTCAACGATAGCGTATTATTCTACAAGTGCGACTGTATTTTGCTACTACTACGAAGAACCGTCCGGTGATCGAGTATTCCTTAGTCCAAGCGGATCATTTCCAACAGCAGGAACGTGGGTGATTGGAGATAAGGTTCTTGTTCAATCACCGACCGCAGGCGGATATATTGGCTATGTTTGTACAACAGCCGGAACTCCAGGAACTTGGAAAGGCTACGGCGCAATTCAACCATAACATAAGGGGCAGAGCAATCTGCCCTTCTTTAATGAAAGGGTGATAACATGGCTACACCAAAAGGAATGCCCTCATATGCACAAGGTACGAAACAAGCAGTTGCGGCATCGAAGAAAGAAACCGAACTGACAAATAAAGCGGCGGCAACTCCTTTAGCTAAAGCACCTGCGGCGGCGATTAGTAATGCGGCGGCTACTGCGAATTCGAAAGCCCAATCGTTTGATGTAAAGAAAGCGGATCAAAACGCAAGTAACGCACAGCAAGCAATCACCATCGCAAAGCAAGTGGCAAAGCAAGCGCCAGCAGTAGCGCCTGCACCACCCAAAGCTACCGTAACATCGCCTGCACCTCCTAAAACACCGTTTAGTTCAGGGGCACTTTTAGGAGAAGTTGCAAAGCCGCAATACGGTGTTACACCACAAGCTATCAAAATGATTTCGGATCAAATTGTTGGAACACCTTCATCTACACCTGTTCCAGTACCTGCAAGTACGGTAAGTCCGCCAACATCAGCACCGAAGCCGACTATGGACGCTTTTGTAAAAGCATTGCCGTATCAAGTTCCAACAACTGCACCTGCTTTATCGCAAACTGCGCCTACGACATTACAAAGACCAGAGAGCATGAACGTATATGCTTCAGGTAATACTGGACAGATTCAAGACTACACACGTTCGAACGTAGCGCCGATGACAGAAGCGGAAAAACAAAAAGCAGAAGCGGAAGCTATCGCTAAACGTGTAGAGTTGTTAAGAAGCCAGAACCCGAATCAAACAGCTATATCATTATTTCCGAAAGCACAAAGTGATGTAAGTGAAGCCAATCGATTAGCGGAACTGGCTAGTGGAAAATCCACACAAGCACTTTTACAAGGTACTTCCGGGTTAGACTTAACAACCCGATCTAATCCTTTTGGTGGAGCTTCTACACAGCAAACAGCGCCCCCTGCACAGCAGACAAATCAAGGATTTTCTCCTGTAACAAACTTTACAACAACAGCACCGCCTATTCCGTTTAACTTAGGTGCTTCAAGTACAACAGCACAACCTGCACAGCAGACAACTGTAACTCAACCCGCTGTGGAAAAGAAAGTGGAAACACCTGTTGTAGAGAAAAAGAAAGAAACTCCTGTTGTAGAAAAGAAAACAGAAACACCTGTAGTTGAGAAGAAAGCCGAAGCTGTTGCACCTGCGAAGAAAGACGAAAAACCTGCTGTAGAGAAAAAAGTAGAAACAAAAACAAAAGAAGAAATGTCTGATGCTTTCAAAACTGCAAGTTCAGGAAAAACAGGAACTGGTCAAGGAACTATGCAAGGAGGATTCAGTTTCTTGCCAACTGGAACCTCTTCTGGAGTTGGGAGCCAAGCAGGAGCAGGAGCGACAAGCACAGGAACAAAAGGAACAACAGGAACAACAGGAACAACCTTTTTAGGTGTGGATAACCTTACAGGAGGTCAAGCACAGCAAGGCGGAGTAACAAAGCTACCTGCATTCGGTCAACCTGCAAATAAGACTGCAAAAGCAGGTAAAGAAGTAGGAGCAACTGGTCAATTGTTTGATGCGTTCAAAGAAGCTGATAAAGCGCCAGTAGCACCTGCGTTCGATCCGAATAAAGATAAAGGTATGGTCATCGGCGCTGACCAACTTACTGGAGAAGGCAAACAACCGACCGGAACACCTACTCCGGGAATCCCTTCGGCAGGAACAGCGCCGACAGCACCACGAGCCGGGACAGGTGCGTCACAAGCCGGAGCCGGAGCCGGAACACCGCCGCAAGCAGGTGCAGGCATTAACAAAGTTCCAGGTACGGACGAGGAGTTTGATTTCCAAAACGCAGCAATTATGCAGGCAACAGAGCAGGTCGATAAGCAAATTGCGAACGAACTTGCAACAATTGACCAAGACATTGCCACCGCACAGACCGCTTTAGATACAGGTCGAGCAGAGCAACTTCAAGCATATAAGATGGCTTTGCAAGAAGCTAGAGACAACAACTTCCAACAGTATCTACAACAGCAACAACAGTTGGCAAGTCGCGGTATTCTGAATAGCGGATTGGCACAAGACGCACAAACTCGCTTGCAGATGTCTTACAATAAAGTTGTAGGAGACTTAGCAGGTAAGCAACAAATTGCGATGGAAAAAGTGGAGAACAATTTCCAAGACACGTTTAAGAAACTTCAGGCGCAGAAAACAAAAGCATCTGCCAACCGCGATGCTGATATTTCCAAAATTGCGAACAACATGATTAAGGAAAATAGCACAATTCAGCAAGACGCGATCAAAATGCGTACAGAGCTTACAAAGCTGCAGAATGACGAAAACAAAACCATACTTACAAATATGAACAATGTTTTAGATCGTTTGCGGATGCAAGGGTTTGATACAACTCCATTTGAAGGCTATGCTGTTGCAGGTGATGTAAAAGGTTTGGCACAGTTGTTCGCACAATCTAATCGCGCCGATTTGTTCACGTTAGGTCAGGAAGCACTTGCAACAATTGCTAAAACACAGGCCGACATTGTAGCGGTGAATAAAGATGCTGCTCGTACAGATATGCAAACAAAAGAAGCATTGTCACGAATCGACAAACAACGTTCTGAAACAACTGGGTTCGTTCACAAAAACGGAGTACCTGTGAAAGAAAACGGACAGTACGTTCCTACATTCGAGGCTAAGTCGGCCGCAGATAAGAAAAAGCAAGAAGACCAGCGGATCGAACTTCGTAGACAAGAAGCAGCCAACGCAGCAAAAAAGGTAAAAGAAACATCTAAGTCAGAGCTTAGAGCGATGACAAAGTCAGAGCAACAAAACTTTGTCGAAGACGCTGTAGATGCGTTCTATGTAGATAAATATCAACAAGTTCAGGATCAAGATGGGTTTAAGGTTGATAAGAAGGTCGGTAAGAAAATTGACGAGAATATGAAAGGTCAATTTGAAAAAGTAATGAAAGACATTTGGGATACTGGCGAAATTTCTGCAACGATCATCAGAAATGAATATCAAAAGGCAGGGCTTCCTGTTCCTGCATGGGTCGACAAGGATACGGAAGACAAATTCAACACTATCAAAGCCAAATAACGAGGATGTGATTTTGTGGCACTTTTAGATGGTGAAAAGATTTTTAGGGATGTGCAAGATAACCGCAGAGACATCAACGACCTTTCGAGAGAAGAGGTTTTGGCTGCTAAGTCTTACATCGCTACAAAAAAGCAAAAAACGTTTAACACGCAACAACCTCTTGCAGCAACAAAGTCCGGACAGGCGCAGCTTAAAAAAGCTGCGTCTGCTCCTAAACAACCAAAGCCAAAAGCACCTCCGGCAGAGAAAGTGTATAAGCCAACTGTACAGCAGGAAAAAACGTGGGGAACCCAGTTAGATGAATATCTGACAAAGAATGATCCATTATACCCTTCTGCAAAAAGAGTAGTTGAGAAAGTTGTCCAAAACCCATATGTTTCTTCTGCTTTAGGCGCACTTGGAGCAGGTGCTTCTTCCGTATCAGATATTGTTGCTGAGCAAATAGATCCTACCAGTACAAAGACAGTAGGAGAATCTTTATCCAAGTTAAAATCTGGGTTTGGAAAAGGTGGAGCAGACTATCTGCGGCAGCAAGGAGTTACGGAACCAAGACTCGGTGCGTTAAAAGATTTTTCATCAAGAAATTTTGTAGAACTTCTTTCATCTGCGTTTGGCGGATTACAGCAGGCGGCTCGTCCCCCTTTAGATATTACTAAAGGTATTTATGAGCAGTCGGCGATGAAGTTTCAAGGGCTTTCTCCAGAGCAAGCAAAGCAGGCATCAGCAAACTGGGTAGCACAGAATCCCAACTGGGCAGGAACGTCTTCTAATCTTTTTGGAACAGTACTTGATCCACTAAACCTTCCGATAGGTGGGGCTTTGGCTAAGTTAAATACGGCGCTTAAAAGAACTACTTCAACTGCTGCAGTACCGCAGCCGCAGGCACAAGCGCAGCCACAACCTCAGACACAAGCACGACCGTCTGGAAGGACTATTCCTAAGCAAGTTCCAAAACCTGCAAAACCTGTTCAGCCATCACCTGCTCCAGTTGCACAACCTGCACCAGTACCGCCAGTAACGCAGGCACCAACACCAGTAGTTCAGGCACCGACACCGACAGCACAAGTACCGACTCCGGTAACACAAGTGCCAACACCGACAGCACAAGTACCGACTCCGGTAACACAGCCGCCAGTCAGTAAGCCTAAAGTGCAGCCGCCAACGGTACAAACGCCAAATCCGATTCAACGTCCTAAGATTGAAAAGACGGATAAGGATTTTACAACGTCTAACAAAGAGGATATTGACGAGTTTAGGAAGCTGAACGGAGACACACACATTGAGGATATTCCATACAATCCTTATGACCGTAGTTCTGTAACTCATTCTTTTAAGAACGTGGCGAACATTGCAGATAAAGATCTTATGAAGTTGGTAGATAAGTACCAAAAACGTGTCGATGTTTTGGCCGTTAAGTACAGATCTGGCGCAAAGATGAAGCCAATTGAGTTGCAGCAACTGTACTCGTACAGAGAAAACGTTCGAAAACTTATTCAAGAAAAGCAGAGAAGAGATGCAGCAAACAAGCCTGCTGCTACTCCTGAACCTGCAGCAGCAACACAAGAACCGCCGCAACCGACACAGCCGATCACAACTCCGCAAGCGGAGCCTACCGTTCCAACACAACAGGCTCCAGAGCCACAGTCTGTAGGAGGTGCAGCAAAATCGGAACCGAGCGAGGCT
>Ga0129333_10005374_pt1 | contig 12020 bp, 17 predicted proteins | sample CPB6_08_DNA_FD_94474 | JGI IMG/M metagenome (GOLD analysis project Ga0129333, IMG submission 94474) | Freshwater to marine salinity gradient microbial communities from Chesapeake Bay, USA - CPBay_Sum_0.6_0.8_DNA | ecosystem: Environmental > Aquatic > Marine > Coastal | place: USA: Chesapeake... | reverse complement strand
TTTAGTATTTCTAAACTCTCTTTGGACTGTAAAAAATGAAGATTAGGAACCAAGGGATAAGGCTCGACCCAATCCCAAAAATCCTTATTAGGGAATTTTTTCAAAAGCCTTGAAGCGGCTTTCATATCCCTAGACCAGTCTATATGTCCTTCTTTTACAAATTTTACAACAATGTCTTTACAATTTGCCATTTTAAGAGTTCAAATCAGAAGCGACCATATCCTTTACTAATTGGCGGAAGGACCATTTTGGATTCCAGCCAAGTTCTTGTCTAGCTCTATTTGAGTCACCAAGCAAAAGCTCAACTTCTGCTGGGCGAAAGAACTTTGGATCGATTTTGACCAGTACAGATGAGTTGACTTCGTTCCTGATGGCGTATTCAGTCGAAATAGAATATTCTTCATTAGTGCCTTGTCCGTGCCAGAAACCTTCTACTCCTACTTCTTTAAAAGCAAGCTCAATAAATTCTCTAATTGTATGAGTTTCATTGCTAGAGAGAACGTATTCGTTTGGCTTTTCTTGATTTAACATCTTCCAAACACCGTCTACGAAATCAAAAGCATGGCTCCAGTCTCTCTTTGCATCAACATTTCCAAGACGAATTGGTTCAAATGATTCTCCTTTGTTGATAGCTTTGATGATTCTTGCTACGCCTTTAGTAACTTTTCTAGTTACAAACTCTTCTCCTCTTCTTGGAGATTCGTGATTAAAAAGATATCCTTGAATTGCAAAAAGATTATAAGACTCACGATACACTTTAACAATATGTCTTGCGGCACATTTTGCAGCACCATAAGGAGATCTTGGCGAAAGAGGATGTTTTTCATCTTGAGGAGCATACTTTACATCTCCAAACTCTTCAGAGCTTCCAGCATTATAAAATCTGCAAGAAGGAGAGTGCTTATGAATCGCCTCAAGGCATCTTATCACGCCCATAGCTCCTGCGTCAAACGTTTGTTCTGGAATTTGCCAGCTTGAACCAACGAAAGATTGGGCAGCGAAATTGATAAAATAATCAGGCTTAACTTCTCTTACAACATTATCAATAGATTGAGAATCAGAAAGATCAAGAGTCACCAAGTTAAATCTTTTGTTATTAAGATGCTGTTGAAAATTAGAATAATTTGGTTTAGAAAGCCTCCTAACGGCTCCGAATATATTAAGATCAGTATTCTCAATAAGATAGTCTACCATGTAAGAACCATCTTGACCAGAAATTCCTGTAATTATTACGTTTTTCATGTTTTTTGTTCCGTTAGATTAGTGAGAAAAAATCTTTTTTGTAATGCTATTTTCGCGTAATGACGTTCCATGTTCGCGCTATCAACTTCTTTTGCTGAGATATTACCATATCTAGCAAGCTCAACAGCATCAAAAGTTTTCTTATTAACTGATAGCACATTTTCATATTCTTGTGAGTTAATAATTTGGATAAACAAGTCATTTGGCAATTGCGCTTTTAGATAATTATAGCAGTTTTGCCAAGCTTGTTTAGCTTGTTCTGATCGACCACTTTTTATCTGTAGTATGCTTAAATAATCAAAAGCATAAGCTTCATCTACGCAAAGATTAATCATTTAATCTAAATGTATTATAGGTTGCGGGATATTGTTTTTTACAAAAAAACTTCTGTCGATTTCTAATTCATTAGTAGAATAATTCCACTTATAAGAACAATGACCAAAATGTTTATTCTGGTATTCCACCTTTAGTTTACCATTAGAATGAAGCCAAGTCATATGACGGACATGGGCAAAGTGTTTAGGTATTTTTTGATTGACTAGATACTTATAATTTAATTCGTCACGACCATTAGAATAAATGAGGTCATTATCCCAATAAAATTTAACAACCTTTAAACCTCTTGAATTAAAGAATATTCTTGGTGGACAGAAGTCATCAATCCATTGTTTGCCATCTAAAATGTAGTTCTTAAAATTAATCCCATACCATTGATTGAACTTATCGTTCTTAATATAAGAAATAATCGATTTAATGTCGTTCAAAGAATAATACTCATCGCTTAGATCCAGCAACCAAACGCAGTCAACATTGTCAGACAATAGGGGAAATAAAGCTAAGTTTCTTGCGTCAGATTCAAGCAGAGCTTCTGAAGAGGTATTAAAATGCTGTATAGTACCATTGTTTTTTAAATTATTAAAATATTCAATTGTTTTTGAATTGTCTATGTTAACGTTTAAGTCTTTATATTCCTTAAACATACAAGACACAAAAGAAAAGACAATATTAAACTCTTTCGATGCCTCAAACCAAGGTTTTAGCCTCTGTTCCAAATCGTTAACACAGTCATATCCACAACCTAGAATTCCTATTTTCATAGTAGATTTAATATATTATTAGCTATAGAGTTTTTGTTAAATATTTTAGAGTACTTTTTTCCAAATGCTAATGCTATTTTAAGGTATAAATCATACTCTTGATTAATTATTGAGATTTTTTCTGCTATTTTATTGTGATCTGGATCACATAAAAATTCTTCTGGAATAAATTCCTCTGCTGTAGTCATGTCTCGGCATACGATTGGAATGCAGCCGCAAACTAATGCCTCTATCATCGGGAGGCACAATCCTTCGTTATAAGAAGTGGCTAGATAAAATTTTGTGGTGTTATAAAACTTTTCTAGCACTTCGTCTGAGACTATGCCGTGTCCATTTATTTTGTCGTTTTGAACATTAATAGTATCTGATCCAAATATATTTATTTTTTGATTGAATAAGCTTACAGAGTTTAATGTCAAATAAAATCTTTTATTTGGGTCCGCTAGTCTTCCAACAGACATAAAAGCGTGTTCTTTTTTTAAATTAAAAAAGCTTACATCTTTTATTGGGTTATAAATTACATAAGAGTTTAGCCCTAAGTATTTTTTTAAAGCTAAAGCGGTAGTTTTACTTATTGATGTTATTATGTCTGCTTTTTGAAGTTTTGGTTTTAGTTCATTAAGTATTTTGTTTATTTCATTAAGATGAAAAGGGATATCTAAAACATTTAAAATAAGTATTCCGCCATAAACTTCTTTTGCTTGTATTGCTTTGTCGTACCCAGAAGGGTCATTAGAATAGATTATATCGGTCTTGCCTTCGCAGCATTCATGACCTAAAAATTGCCAACCTTCTCTTATCCTAGGAAGTTGACCAAGAAAATGTTCGGCACCAAAGCTTGCAATTTTCATTTACTGTATGGTGCTGCAAAAAATAACCCCTTTGTAATTCTGTCTGTAAAAAGCCATTTCGTGACTATAACCTTCCCATTTATAAAGAGTACAATTTGAAAAAATATTTCTAGCTATAGACCCTTTTGTATGAAAGTCATCGCATAGGACTTTTTGAGAATTAAGATTAATTTTGGAAAGCTGAGTTACCATGTCTTTTGGATCATCTCCTCCATCTAAATAAATAAGATCATACGAATCATCTATTAAAGCTGTACCATCAGCTAAAAGAAACTTTACATCAACATCTGATGTTAGGTTTTCAAAAAGTTTTTTGCAATTGCTCAATGAAGATTCGCTTATGTCGCAAATAGTCAAAGATCCTCCATTCTTTTTTATATAAGAATAATAATGCAGAGAACTCCAGCCATCAGCCATTCTAGAATAATTGTCTAAATTTCTTGTGGCTCCAATTTCAAGAATGCGAATAGACTTTCCAGAAAAAGAGTTCAATGCGTCTTGAAATATTAAATCTCTATTTCCCTTTGAGTTTAAAAAATGATTAAGATATTGATTCATATTTATTTAATTTTTTTAATAAAAACGCAACTGTTACCGTCTCCTCCATTTTTTCTGCTTCCGTTTGTTTCGTTTACAAATTGCCAGTTTTCAAGTTTGTTTTCAAATAGTCCAAGGTCTATTATAGCTTTTCTAACATTGATATATTCATTACAGTGACCTTGCCAGTCTGTTCCTTGCTCTGGTTCTCCTGCATCATGAAAAAAGACAATTCCGCCTTTTTTAATTTTGGATTGCACGGCTTTAAAATCTGCTGTTACGCACGGTGCGCCATGACATCCATCAATAAAGCACACATCAATAGACTCATCTTTTAGTTCAGAAATCCACTTTCTTGGATCACTTTGAAGCCACAAAGAAGCTTTAGCAAAAGTATCAAATCTAGCTAAATTCTGAATTCCATTAATATATAGACAAAGAGGATGATTAAAGTTTGCAATTTGATTCCAATCTAAGCTCCAGCCATTTGGCAAATCCAAACCATGAATTTCCCAGTTATTGTGTTTAATATTTTCAGAAACAATTTCATAAATTGATTTCATAGAAACTGTGCCAGCAGCACCAATTTCTAAATATTTAAAATCACTTTCATTGGTTTCTAAATATTTCTTAAATGATTCTTCGATAGAAGTTTCATTTCCATCCATTCTTATTCCAAATTTTTTCATATTATTTAGGTAGGCAAACTACAAATCCAGTATCTAGATCAAACTTATAAATATCAAACTTTTGAGCTAAGAGTTCATTTACTTTATTATCGTATTTAGCAAGATGTCCAAGACCTATATCGTCTAATGACTTGGCTTCGTAATTTCTTTTTTCATAAATACGCAAATCATCAATTATTAAAATATCCTTATTAGACTTCCTGTGCTTTAAAATAATTTCTATTTCTTGTTCTAGGGGAAGTCTTACCGATATATCTTTTTCATGCTCGTAAGAGTATCCGCTTGTCTCTCCGGGGAAATGAGCATCTAACCAAAAAATGCATGAATTGTGGTTACTTATAATAGGAAGCGTTTTATCCAAAACTTCTGCACTATTGCCCTCAAATAAAAAAACTTGGTTTGTTTTTTGTAAAGCTTCGGCGTATTGGCTTTTGAATCTTAGAATTGCATTTTTATCAATATCAGTAGAAATAAGAGTTTGAAATCCAAATATCGAAGCATATAATAATCCTGATCCAGATCCTAATCCGGTTTCAAAAAACGCTGTTGCATTTACTTTTGACTTAAAATATCCTACATTAAATGTTTTTAGATTTCCCATATTAAAAATTCTTTATTGATTCTTCTATTTGTTCTATTGTTATTTGATTTACATTGGGTTCACTTAAATAAATTGCATTTGGATTTATTGGTTGAATATTTTTTACATAATCTTTTGTGTAATATTCATACGAATAAAGACCAAGACTTGGATGAGAGTAAGCGGACAAAATCCAAGTCATCCCTGTGTCTGTGCCAATATAAAATTTACAAGAAAGAGCAGTTTTAATCGAAGAGAAAAAGGAACCGTTTTCTTTTATTACCCCATCAAGAACAGGTTCATTTGACCCACCTAATTGTATTACATTATAGCCTTTAGATTTAATTAAATTAACAATTTTTTGAGCGTTTTCAATAGATAGCATTTTCTTATTATTGGGACTATAGAAACCCGCAAAAGGAGAAAAGGCCACAAAGTTTAAATTTTTATCAGTATCGAACCATTTTGTTAAGACACATTGCTCGCCATTTGGAAATCTATTACCATTGTATCCGTTCATGAATGCCGCTTCTTCTGTTTGATGAGAGTTTAAAAACCATGCGTTATTAGTATGCGGCGGCATGGGATGGTATAAAGTGGTGTTTTTATAATTTTTTATTAACAGCAAATCTTTTTCGTTAGGCCAGCCATCGTATTGATCCCAAACGATTAAAGAATCGATAAATGGATTGTTTAAAAATATAGGAGAGATTTCAGTATATTTTTTATTAATAGACATTACCAGAAAAGATTCTGGGTTCAATTCCTTTATTTTTTTAAAGGCAACTGTATTTATACATAGGTCTCCAAATTGACCTTGGTTTCCTAAGATTATTCTATTCATTTATTAAATACAAAACAGTTTTCTTCAAAAGAACTATTAAGGCCGAATTCTCTTGATACATCATGTATTGCTCTAACTGCTTCGCTGTTGGCATTGAAAAGAACGATAGAGCCGCCAGTCTTTATTTTTTTGAACCAATCTATTAAATCATTTCTTGTATGCTGATAGTTTTCAGAGCATCTGATAAATACATAGAAGACGGAATTATCTAAAAATTCATGAGCGGCTTGCCATGAAGTAAACTGCGCCCTGCTTGTAAGAAGCTTATTATGAGGAAAGTTTTCTAAATAAAAATCAAAAGCATCTAAAAGTTTATGATTGCCGCCAACTCTATCTAACCATTTATTAGTATCTTCACCCCAAGGGGTTTTTTCTCTTATCGGTTCTCCATCAACAGGGTGAGGAACGCAATTAAATAAATCAAAACAGTAGAACTTGCATTTTTTTTGATTTAAATACATTAGCTCTAAAGCGTAACAAGATGTCTTTCCAAAAAAAGAACAGTTAACTTCGCAAAGGATATCATTGTCGCTTGACCCTAAGACAGCCTGTTTGTGAAATTTAAAAGGCACATCTATAAAAGAAGGAATGATTTCGTGATACATATTATTTATTAATAGGTTGACCTATGTTTTTGTACGCATATTCTTTTAAAATAAAAGCAAAAAATGAAACAGAGTTTAACACATCATCAATGTTTTTATCTTTTTCTTCAACCATTACTTTAACGTACTTAGCTATATTGTTAACAATCCTTTCTTTTTTATGAAAAATTCTCCATAAAATGTCGGAAAGCTCTTTACAACTAGAGTCTTTTATAAAAGATCTAATAATTGTAATAGTTATCATTTTGCTAACTTGTTCGTGATAAAATTCTATTGGCTTACTGTCTTTCATAAATAAAATCAGAATCTTGTACAGCTACTCTAGTGTATCCGTTTAATGCTGCCCATTGTTCTATTTCAAGCAAGTAAGGATTAATATATGTTGCTAGATCGTTATAGATTTCTACAGTTATTTGTCTTGGTCTGCTAACGAGATGTTTTAAAGTAAACCACTCTGCGCCTTCTGTATCTAATCTTAAGTAGTCTATTGAACCATCGTCAAAATTAGATATCTTCCTTACGTTTACTTTTATTTTGTTTTTATTTCGCTCTGGAGTATCGTTTTGAATTATGGGAGATTGGATGCCATCAAGAGAAGACGATGTTTCGTCATCATAAAAAAATGATTCTCCATCAAAATCTCCAATTGCATAATTAAATATTTTAACGTTTGGTCTTCCATTACACTCTTTAACTATATCTGCATAGTATTTTGGATGGGGTTCAAACATTAAAACTTCTAAGTCTGGCCTGTCCCAAACTAATTTTCCAAAAGCCATGCTTAGAGGCCCAACTCCAATTTCTGCTAGTACTGTTTTGCCGTTTTTCATATTAGCTATAGCAAGGCAAATTAAAAATCTGCATATTTTTCTTAGCAAAAAGAATGTCTACCTGAATCAGAACATTGCTTGAATTATAATGAAAATCAGTTATATCAAGAATCCTATAGTCTAAAGACATCATATAATTAATAATATCGTTTACAAAAGGCGCATTTTTATTATATTCTTGTACTTGAGTTTCTATTTGAACTAGCGGAGCATTAGCAATAACATTTTTCCCTCCTTCAATAATTGCTTTTTCAGAACCTTGAGTGTCCATTTTTACAAAGTCAAATTTACTTTGGATTATGTCATCAAGTCGCTTCATTTGACGCTTCACTGTGTCAAATGGAAATACAGATTGCTCTTTATAGATAGAGTTCCCTTCTCCGCATCCAGTTAGGCACACGTTGAAATCCACTTCTTTATTCTCGTCCCCAAGAACCTCTATATAGTAATTGGTAAATCCATTTTCTTTTATCTTAGCTTCGCAAAATTTGTTTGCTTCAAATAATGTTATTTCTGAATCGGGCCAAATATTTTTCGCCATTAATGCCCATTCTCCTTGATAAGCTCCAATATCTAATATTCTTTTAGGATTAAAGCCTATTTGTTTTAACGCAGAAAATCTTGCGTATTGGTTTTTTGATTGTATATTCATTTTATTAAATAGTAATCTGCTCTCTTTGGTTCGTTTTTCCAAGCGTAATCTAAATACAAATGCTTTTTATGATCATAGTGCCAGTCAGATGGAGGAACCAAAACTTTTACGTTTCCACCGACAGAAAGCATTAAATGATAATCTCCTGTGTCTGAGCCAATGTACTTTTTTATTTTATAGAAACAAGCGGCTAGTTTTCTTATTGGTAAATCTAAAACAGGGATTTCATTGCTTATTTTTTCATAATTAGAAGATAGACAAAAATTTAAAACTGTATATCCAGAGCTTTCGCACTGAGAGATTATTTGTTTAGATATGTTTACTGAGATCTGTCTATACTTGGCTAAAGGATGTCCCGTGTCTGGTTTGCCAACCGTTCTATTGAAACATATTGGATTTTTATACTTAGACAAAAACTCAGTAGCCCATTCTTCTTCTTCTTTCGTTATTTTTATTTTGGGAATTGGGCTTTGATCAAATGCTTTGTAATAATTTAAGATTCTTTGTGAAAAACAGACTTCTTCATCTGTCTGATTAACAGGAGGAACGGGATGATTTACAAATTCAATATCTGCAAGACCATCGTAAACTTTTGACAGTTCTCTTGATCTTTCGTTTTCAAATATTTGTACAGTACACTGAGTGTGATTAAGTAAAGGGGTTAAACTTAGATAATCACCTAACGAACCTGCGTTATTTGAGATAGTCAGCATGATCTTGTAAAAACTTATTATATTCTGGAGTCCCAATATGATACGAAAAATATAAATCAGGATTAAATCCTAAGAATTTAAATTTTGAAGCACTGAAGTTTTCCATCGCCAATCTAAAAGCCATTTCGCACTGTATGTTTTTAAAGTATTCCCAATTCCTATTTATTAAATTAGAAGCACACAGTAGGTCTCTAGATCTAGAAACATTTGGTTGAAAATCAAAAGTATTTGAAAAGCAGATTTCCTGATCTATTTTATAAAAATGCTCGTTTTCTTTTAGACCTTCTCTTATGTATCTTATATTTAAGACTTCTTGATTTTGCTCAAGAATGCGAATTGATTTAAAAAGAGAATCAAAAACATCTTTGCCTTCTATTGGCGAATCGTCTTCAAACCAAAGAGTGTATGGAGAAGATTGAATTTGTTTAGTGTTAACGCTCTTGTTTATATCTTTAAGATATTCGTTCTGATGAGACATTCCTCTTTCCCAGTCGCCATGAGTAACTATTGTCTCAATATTCTTTGAATTAAAAAAAGATACCATCTCTGGTAATCTTTCTCTTTCTACTTCATTCCCTCTAACCTTTATATGAGCAATGCGATTGGAAAATACATTTAAGCTTCCAAGCTTTTTTTCCATGAAATTAATAGAGGTCTTGTAAACATCTTGAAATCCAAAGTGACCTCTAGTAGTAGTAAAAATTAATAAATTTAATGGGAGCTGATTCATATATTAAAAATAATTTTTCAAAACAAACATTCCTATTCCTCCATGATAAAGCGGTTCATCCTTTTTATTACTGGGCAATTCGCAGTAGAAAAAGACTTCAAATTTAAAATCGTTTATTGCAAATAAAGAACAAGCTTTTGGAAGACTGACTTCGCAATAAAAATCATCAACAAGATAAATAAAATACTCATCAAGAAAAGGTTTTGCTATGCTTAAATTCTCGTATTGACTTTTCTTACTGTGAACACCGTCATAAAAAAAGACATTTATTTTATCTTTTATTTCAAGATTAGAACTAAAAAAATCTTTTTCTTGGAAATCTATATTTCTTTGATTTAAAGAACTGATATTGGTTATTAATTTATTTTTTATCGTTTCTTGACTGTTTTTATGTCCGCTATTTACTGAAGAATGGAATTCGCTAAAATTATCTACTCCTATAAAATGACCTTTATTTTTAAACGCAGCAGAGCATAAGGTTGATCCCATCCAGCTTCCTACTTCTAAATATCTACAATTATCAAAAGAGCAAAGATTATTCATTAAGTGTCTAACTTTGGGACTGCTCATCCCTTCTATATTTAAAATATCATTGCTGACTTTTGAAATATTCCTGTCTGAATTATAAACAGATTCTATACACTGATTTATTAAAAAATTTTTCATATCTTTAAACTATGCTCTTTTATTTCTATCTTTGAAAAATCAGTTTTTGTATTTATTTCTTTCCCTGCGCGATTAGACCAAACAGGTTGCCAGAATTCATTTTGTCTTTCTCTCTGTTTTTTATCTACGGCCCAATAATGGAAAACATAAGGAGTTTCTCCTTCTCTAAGCTTTTCTATTGAATTATTGAACATAAGGGTTTGTACAAGGTTTCCGTTTGCGTCGATTAATTCACAGGTGTCGCTTTTGTCTGTATCTATCTTTCCGTCTTGTTTCTTGGCAAAGTTAACAACACCACGATATAAACCATCTTTGTGCATATACCACTTATAGCCAATATCTTTATAATGATAAATGTCACCGCATAAATTAATACTTGGAATTAGAAATGCAGAAGCTTGGTTTTGTGAAAGTAGATATTCGGCGGCTCTTCTCCACAGATCTTTCTGATACAACGGAAATCTTTCATCAATATCGCATGAAATTTTTATATCTCCAATAGTGTGCTGAAGAGCGAAATTCTTTATCTTGCCATCAAACGCTAAGTCATCATAATCAAAATTACATTGACAAAGAGTAATGTTTGAAATACCTCTATCAACTATGAACTGATTAACTATTTCAAATGTATTATCTTCTGATTTATTAATAGCTAGGACTACCTCGTCCATAAACTGAGAATAGTTTAGAAGCGAGTTCTGCCAATCGAATCCCATCTTGATGAGATTAAAGGCGGAAGTATATGAAGAAAATTTCATGTCACGATTAAAAATTTGTTTTCCTGTATGCTTTTGAGAGGCTCGTTTAGGACTTTCTTTCTATAAAAATCTTTAAGAATAACCTCTGAATTAATAAATGACTTAAACTTAAAATCATTTGCTCCAGAATTTTTTGAATAGTTTAGAAATGACTCTGCTGTAAACTCTAAACCGATAGAATGACAATACATTCTAAACTCTACTCTTCTAGCTTCAGCTTTCTGAAAGCCTTCTCTATCATTTTCTCGACCCAATAGAAGATGATTACTTCTTCCGTAGACGTAGTAATATTTAAAAAAGTGATCGATATAGTAAGACTCGTCTCTTTCTGGGTCATCCTCGCCATCTTTTAGTCTCCAAGTATGCTCTTTCTTATTTTCGTCGAAGAATTGACTTAAGTCTACTGCTTGATTTCTAGCTCCAACTAATCCCCAATGAGGAGAGCCATGAAAGAACATATCGTCATAGTATTCAAAAGCGAAGCCTTTGCCATAATTATATATTGATCTAATTCCTGAATTCTTAGCTTTGGAAATGAGATTCTTGATATCGGCAATCCATTCAGTATTGAATCTCTCTCTAGAATCTCTAAGAACGAACCAGTCGCCGATTTTCATTGGTCCTTGGCGCAAGAATTCATTCATTTGAAAGTCATGGTCGTTAGTCCATTTACGGTAAATAACTTGACCACAACCTTTTCTCTCTTCTAGAAGTTCTTTTGTGCCATCTGTAGATCCACCATCAACATAAATTAAACCATCAAAAGCTTGATAGCAATTTTTAGTTAGGTCGTCTATATTTTTAAGTTGATTTTGCGTTATACCGCAAAGATAGACCTTCATCCATTCATTATATCAGAATAGAATGGTTTTTTCCAAAATAAAAAAGAGTTTTCCCTATGCTTGTGAGGAATAGTTCCATCGACCCATGTATTAGACAGTATCGTTTTCCATTCTTTATCAGTTAAATGGATATTTGGAAAGTCTACTCTTGCCTTAATTGGTTTTGTAATAAATACTTCTTTGGTGTCTGTATATTGGATTAGCTCGCCACCACAAGGGTACTCACGAATAGAAATTTTACCATTATCAGCAAATAAAAGATTCTTTGAAATAAGAAATCTCTTATTATTAGCTTTTAAGAATTTTTGAAGACTTTCTTCAGTCCACATCTCATTGGCGTATGGACCGGGGCCACCGATAGTGTTTGGAACGCTATTATAAAAC
>Ga0129333_10005371_pt1 | contig 12024 bp, 11 predicted proteins | sample CPB6_08_DNA_FD_94474 | JGI IMG/M metagenome (GOLD analysis project Ga0129333, IMG submission 94474) | Freshwater to marine salinity gradient microbial communities from Chesapeake Bay, USA - CPBay_Sum_0.6_0.8_DNA | ecosystem: Environmental > Aquatic > Marine > Coastal | place: USA: Chesapeake... | reverse complement strand
GGGTACCAAGAACGACTCATACACGCTTATCACAATAACAAACAATGTATTGCTATGTTGCCGCGACAGATGGGCAAGACTACCTGTGCTGTGGCTTATTTGTTATGGTATACGATGTTTGTTCCCGACGTACAGGTTCTAATTGCTGCTCACAAGTATGAAGGTGCTCGTGATATCATGGATCGATATCGATATGCCTATGAAAATTTGCCTGACTTTGTCCGTGCAGGAGTGTATTCCTATAACAGGCATACCATTGAATATGATAACGGCAGTCGTATTCAAGCAACAACTACAACAGAAAACACAGGTCGTGGTAAATCTCTTTCATTGATCTATTGTGATGAGTTTGCGTTCGTGCAGCCGCCTGAGAAAGCTAAAGAATTCTGGACTGCCTTGTCACCGACACTAGCCACAGGCGGTAAGGCAATTATTACTTCTACACCAAATTCAGACGAAGATCAATTCGCTATGATCTGGACTGAAGCAAACAAACGATTTGACGAGTATGGCAATGAAACCGAGCTAGGTTTAAACGGTTTCTTTCCTTTTTTCGCACCATGGAAAGAACATCCAGATCGAGACGAGGAGTGGGCTAGACTAGAAAGAGCTAAAATTGGAGAAGAAAGATTTCGTAGAGAATTTGACTGCGAATTCTTAATCTTTGATGAAACATTAATTAATTCAGTTAAGCTAGCAGAACTTACAGGAATAGATCCTATAATGACTATGGGGCAAACACGTTGGTACAAAGATATCAGCCCCAAAGCAACTTATTTGGTAGCATTAGATCCTAGTTTAGGCACTGGTGGCGACTACGGTGCTATTCAGGTATACGAAATGCCAGAGATGGTACAGGTGGCAGAATGGCATCATAATCTAACACCCGTACAACAACAAGTGAAGGTTATGCGTGAAATTTTAAAATATATTCACGAACGTGGAGAAGAAAGAGGGGGAGTTCCGCAGATTTATTATAGTGTAGAAAATAACAGCTTAGGAGAATCTGCACTTATTGTAATCAATGATATTGGGGAGGAAAATTTCCATGGACTTTTCCTCAGTGAGCCAATTAGAAAAGGTCATGTTCGTAAATTCCGTAAAGGATTTAATACTACACATAGAACTAAAATATCTGCATGTAGTCAAATGAAGAACATGATAGAAACAAATAAAATGCGTATACACAGTAAGCCTATGATTTCTGAACTAAAAACATACATAGCATCTGGTTTAGGATTCAAAGCTAAAACTGGAGAACATGACGATCTAGTGAGTTCTACATTGCTTATTATGCGCATGGCAGATGTATTAGCGGACTGGGACCCGTTAGTATATGACAAAATGACGGAAAAAATCACAGAGGATGCTATGCCTATGCCTATCTTTGTCAGCATGGGCCTTTGATAAATACACTTATGGACGCAAGAAACAATATCGCTACCGATTTATTCTACAAAGTTAGAAGCAGATTTTCTGGCCTAAAATTAGGAGCAGAAACTGGTCAAATTACCATTAACCCTGAAGAAGCAAGATTCTTCGATTTCGATTACATGGAAGGGGAAACTCCTATAGGACATGTTAGCATCAGTCTAGCAGAACCCAATAGTATGAAAGTTTACTTCAGTCACGGAATCACAGAAGGGATGAATGATGGACAGAAAAATAATTGGTACAGCTTCTTAAAAGAATTACGTGAATTTGCCAAACGCAGATTGCTTAATTTCGATACAAGAGATATCGCTAAAGATAATCTAGACAAAAGAGACTACGAATTTTTAAGCCAAAACGCACAACCTAAACCAAAAATGGATACAATACAAAAACCCGTCGGAGAAAGCATTATGAGCGAAAGCACAATGTATGGCAGCAGATTGATGAGCTACCAAAATCTTTTAGACACCCGTCTAATAATCAAACATAATCAAGCAGTTATGGATGACACACAACCTGGCGCTAGAACACGCCACATTAATGCATTATTTGTAGAAAATCAAGACGGCGAAAGATTTAAATATCCATTTATTCATCTAGCAGGTGCTCGTGCTATGCAGCGTCATGTTGCTAACGGTGGTTTACCTTATGACGATCTAGGCAAAAGTATCATCAGAATGAGTGAGGAAATTGCAGCACTAAAAAGTTTTAGCGGATATGTAGTAAGAAATGATCTAATGAATTCAGAAACCAACGAAGTTGTAGAAAAATCAACTGCATATTTGAATAGTCTTAGAGAACAGATCAAGGCCTTATCAAAGCAAAGCCATTATGAGGCATACAGAGAAAATTTCCAGGCACACGACAGCGAAGAAATTCCACAAGATGTTGTTGAAGATTTCAAAGAAAAATTTACAGTGAAATCATTTAAAGAAGATATTGCAAATGTATTTCCGGTCTTATACAGACTAATGAAAGAGGGAAACACAGTAGGCTATGACGACATAGTCGCAATGACACAAGAAGAATTACACAACGAAGACCTAGACATTGAAGAGGAAACATTGGATCCCTTTAGTAAATTCGAAAACTGGGTTTTACAATTAGGCGAAGAAAGTGCAGTAACAAGCGAAGATCCTGAAGAACAACAGGCCGCAGTACAAAAATTACAAGAGTTAGTAGGCCAACATTTCCCAGCTGGGGTCGATGGAACTAATGCAATACAAAGTCTTAAAGGTTTGATCGATGATCCAGAATTATACAAAAGAATCAAAGCTCAGGCTGCAGAAGATCCAGATGCATGTGTACGCCCTTTAATCAAAGATTGGTTGGAACTTAATGCTCCAGAAACTCTAGAACAATTAGATTTTGGAGATATGGTAGACGAACCAGAGGCGGCGGCAGAACCAGCGGCCGAAGTTCCTGCAGAAGAACCAGCAGCAGCAGAAGTTCCTGCAGAAGAACCTGCACAACAGCCGCAAATGGCTAGTGATGATCCGGAACAAAGGCAACAAACAGGTGTTAAAGAATTAGCTGAATTTATTCACTCCTTCTATGACAAAGAATCAGGAACATTCCCTAAGGGACCAGAAGGAGTATGTACAATGGTAGGCAAAAAATTTGGTGAACAGGCAGAACACGTGGCTCGTAAATTTGTCGAGAGAATGGCTCCACAACAAACAACAGAAAATAATCCCGAACTACAAGAACTAGCAAGACTGAAAGAGCTATCTGGTGTGAAAGAAGCTAGCATTAGTCAAAGCACCTATTCAGCAGTAGGACCAGAAGGCTATGATTATGTAATGAATAAATTAGTTGAACTACCAGGTACAGAAGTTGAGCCCGACGAAGAAAATCAAATGGCTACTGTAACTATTTTAGGCAACGCTGACAAAATGACTGTAAATGCTATCAAGCAAGGATTAGAGATGAAACTGATCAAACCGATAGCAGACTTCAGCCATCGTAAAGTGGGTGCATTAGCTGTTGGTACACCTAATATTCCTGACAAGGAATCTTTCAATCCTGAATTGGAAAGTATTAGACGTCTATCGGGTATTGCTCAAGGCATATCAATGTAACGATTGTTCGTAGCAGTTAGAAAGGGCACTTAGGTGCCCTTTTTTATTGGAAGTCTAAAAGAGTGCTATATACAAAATGCCTAAGAATATTTTTCATCCTGGTGTAATGTTTGCAGATGCAAATGGTAAATCTATTGTCTACGATGACACTACAGAGTTTTTTCAAAATTGGAATGATTATTCTGTTACTGTAGACACTGATAAAGGACCCTTAACCCTAAAATGGAAAAATGTTCAATCCCTCGCTGCAAATTGGTTTATGCAAACAGGGTCATGGATGAAGTCTCCCAATTTGCAGACTTTCTTTGATTTCTTCCCTATGTGGATTAATTACAATTGGTGGCAGAACAGTCAACGTAATGTATATAATTTACCTAACAACTCTAAAGTAATCGATATAGGGGCAGGCAATGCGGTGTTTGACCTATTGCTGCACAAGTACATACCAAACAGCGAATTTTATCTAGTGGATAGAAATAATTTTGTTAGTGATAAAAATGAAGCAACTTATCCTACCAAAGATAATCCGTGTTGGCTGCATTCATGGAGCATTGCCGAAGACGGTATAAAAAATTCTGGCATAGATCGTAACAAATTTCATTTTTTAGATATAGACGATGACTGGAATATTGAAGCTGATATGATAACATCATACATGGCCTGGTGTATGCATTTTCCTAAAGACATGTATTGGACCAGAGTCGTGAAAAGTCTAAAGATTGGTGGCAGACTATTAATAGATATTAATATTGGCTGGGAGCAAGAACTCATAGAACAGATTAGTGACGAGTTAAATTGCAGACATACTGTAATAAGTTCTATTCCAATTAAGCCAATTTTTAATTCACAAATTTCTAAGACACAACCATTAAGAGATAATCTGAACATTGCGGCATATAGGTGTTCATGGGTTAGAAATCGATGATAAACAAAACTTTATGTAAATTTGCCTGGGCTGGTGCTACTAGCACTATGATCAATACCTTTAGACCCTGCTGTAGATTTCCGCTAGACGAAAATAATCAATATCCTACTACCGACGATGTATTAGTACAGGGAGAATCTGCATTCAACAACAGCTTTTTAACTAAACTTAGGCAAGATATGCTGGCAGGTATAAAGAGAGTAGAATGTACAAAATGCTATGTTGAGGAAAATAGTAATATTGTCAGTATGAGACAAAAAGGTTTACAGCATTTTTCTGCCAAAGCAATAGAAAAAAATTTTGAAAGATTAGAATTTTTAGAGATCAGCCTAGATAATTTATGTAATTTAGAATGCAGAATGTGTAATAGTCAGTTTAGTACTAAATTAAAAAACAGAGACATGATTCTCGCTCGAAATGGCCTAAATCAATATCAACCTAAAAGCGTACAATACAAAACATTAGAGATAATGGATTCTTTAGATCTAAACGATCTAAAGTTGATTAAATTACTAGGCGGCGAACCGTTAATAAGTCCAAATTTAATAACATTTCTAAACAAAATACCCCATCCAGAGAATGTTGAGATTCTAATAATCACTAACGCTACTACAATACCACCTTCTTTTATTTTACAAAAGTTAAGAATGTTTAAGAGTGTAAAATTTGATTTTAGTATAGACGGCATTTTTCAATTCAATGATTATCAAAGAGTAGGTAGCAATTTTGAAAAAAGTATTAGCAATGCCCTACAGCTCGCTCAGTATTTTCCAAACACACACTCAGTACATAGTGTTTTTAGTTCAATAAACATTATAGGTTTAGATGCAAGTGTTAATTGGTTAGAAAAACATTTGCCATTTTCAATTTCAATAGATATAGTATCAAACAATATAACTTCGCCATTCTATGCTCCCGATTGGTATAAAGAAATCATATTAGAACAAATTCCCTCGTCTAATTCTTTTCATTTATTTGTCAAAAATCTTTTTGCAGACAAACATAGATACGATGAAGAAAAATGGTATCAATTTTTAAAATTTTGTAAGATAACAGATAACATGTATGCTACTGATATATCCAAAATTAATCCTTTTATTGCCAAAGCTATTCATGATGTCAACGTTTCGTGAACCTGCGGCGTTATATAAGTAGCAGACAATGTTGTTTGCAAATTTAAAAAAAGGAGATTTCATATGAAATCAGCAATCGTAGCATTAGTAGCATCCGTATTCGCAGCATCCGCTTTCGCACAGGCACCTGCCAAGAAAGAAGAAGCCAAACCAGCAGCAGCCCCAGCAGCATCAGCAGCCAAACCTGCAGAAAAGAAGGCAGCTGACGCTACCAAAAGCGAAGCCAAAAAAGCAGAACCTGCTAAGAAGTAATCCTCATAGAACAGTTGTTCTTACATTTGATGATTGTGAAATTGAGTACGTATTTGAAGATGCGTTACATCGAGGTTACAGCAGACCAAAGTTAGAAGAACTGGAGGAAGACGGTCTTCCAGAATACATAAGATGGAGATTGTTTTTAGCTAGGCAACTAGCATTACTGAAGTACAGAGAAAAGTGGGCATGACCCACTTTTCTTTTGGCAAAAAATAATTAAAAAAACATTGACCTTGCTAAATAAAACACGCATAATAGTTGTTATGCGCAAGGCATACATTTTAAGGCAAAAACATAGGAGGCTAAATTAAAATGGCAACACTAGCAGAAATTCGTGCAAAACTTCAAGAAGCACAAGGCAAGTCCACAGGACAATCAACAGGCGGCGGCGACAACGCAATTTACCCACACTGGAATATGCAGGAAGGTAAAGAAGCCGTAGTACGTTTTCTACCAGACGGTAATTCAAACAATACTTTCTTCTGGGTAGAACGTGCAATGATCAAACTTCCATTTGCAGGTATTAAAGGTGAAACCGACTCACGTCCAGTTCAAGTACAGGTTCCCTGTGTTGAAATGTACAATGATGGTTCAGTATGTCCTATTCTATCTGAAGTACGTGGATGGTTTAAAGACAAGAGTCTTGAAGAAATGGGTCGTAAGTACTGGAAGAAACGTTCTTACATTTTCCAAGGTTTTGTGACCGAAGATCCTTTGAAGGAAGATAACACACCTGATAATCCTATCCGTAGATTTATCATTGGTCCTCAGATTTTTCAAACTATTAAATCTGCACTAATGGATCCGGAGTTGGAAGAATTGCCAACAGATTATCTTCGTGGTGTTGATTTCCGTATTGCTAAAACAAGTAAAGGCGGATACGCTGACTATTCTACATCAAAGTGGAGTCGCAGAGAGCGTTCTTTGACTGACCAAGAAAAAGCAGCCATTGAACAATTTGGCTTGTTTGATCTTTCAGCATTTTTGCCTAAGAAGCCTACAGACGTAGAGCTTAAGGTTATGAAAGAGATGTTCGAAGCATCTGTTGACGGCGAAGCCTATGATATGGATCGTTGGGGTCAATATTTCAAGCCAGCAGGGATGAGTGCTGCCACAGGTGATCCTAATAAGCCGGCACCCGCAGCCGCTGCTCCAGTAGATGACGCCGAAGACGACACACCGCCAGTAGCAAAGGCCGCTCCGACTAAACAAGAAGCAGCAGCTTCAACTGAGTCAGCTAGTCGTGCGCAAGATATTCTTGCCATGATTCGCAATCGTCAGAAACAATAATAGCTAACACGGCTCGGACCTCTAGGACATAGTTCTTACGTCCGAGTTCTTCTCATCAAAGGATAATAAAATGGCAAAATTAGATAAACTAGCAAAAGTAAGTGAGTCAATCACACTGAATAGATATGATAACGGTTGGATGATTGAAATCGGTGGTCGTGATAAGAAAGAAGAATGGAAAACGACTAAAACCATGTGTAATACCGAAGATGAAGTCGTCGCTGTTATAAAAGAATGGAATACCAAGGATCTGGACAACTAATATGGCAAAAGCATTTGATATTTCTAAATTTAGAAAGTCAATTACTAAAAGTATTGAAGGTCTTAGTATTGGCTTTAACGACCCCACTGACTGGGTTTCTACAGGTAACTTTGCTCTCAATTATTTGATCAGCGGAGACTTTCACAAAGGCGTACCGCTAGGCAAAGTTACTGTATTTGCAGGCGAAAGTGGTGCCGGTAAATCATATATCTGCTCAGGTAATCTTATTAAGGCAGCACAGGCTCAGGGTATCTATCCTATCCTAATCGACACAGAAAATGCTCTCGACGAGGACTGGCTGAAGGCTCTAGGCGTCGATACAGCTGAAGATAAGTTGTTAAAACTTAACATGGCTATGATTGACGATGTAGCAAAAACTATTACAGAGTTTGTTGCAGAATATAAACAGATGCCAGAAGACAGTCGGCCGAAAGTGTTATTCGTTTTAGACAGTCTCGGTATGTTGTTGACTCCTACAGATGTTAATCAGTTCGAAGCGGGCGACTTGAAAGGCGACATGGGCCGTAAGCCTAAGGCACTAACAGCACTGGTTCGTAACTGTGTAAACATGTTTGGTAGTTTGAACATTGGGCTAGTGGCAACTAATCATACATATGCTTCGCAAGATATGTTTGATCCTGATGATAAAATCTCCGGAGGTCAAGGCTTTATCTATGCTTCTAGCATTGTAGTCGCTATGAAAAAACTAAAGCTCAAAGAAGATGATGATGGTAATAAAATTACAGAAGTTCGTGGTATTCGTGCTGCCTGTAAGATTATGAAAACTCGTTACGCAAAGCCGTTTGAAAGTGTACAGGTGAAAATTCCTTACGAAACAGGTATGAATCCATATAGTGGACTGGTAGACCTGGCAGAAGCTAAAGGGATGCTCAAGAAAGAAGGTAACAGTCTTGTATACGTAACTAACGAAGGCGAAATTATTAAACAATTTCGTAAAGCGTGGGAAAGAAATGAAAATGGAGGCCTTGATGCTATCATGGAGGACATTTCAAAACATGGGGAAAAATCTGTTTCCGGGATAACTAATACTGTTGAGCCTGAAACGGAGGGAGCCCAATGAAGGAAGACTTGATTGCTGATCTTTGGAATATTGTAGTAGAACATATTCCTGAGAAACAACGAGCAGACGTCGCTGCTGATTTTGTGAATACATTAATGGATTATGGTATTAAGGAAAGTGTCTTAGATAGTTTGCAAGGCGTAGATCCATATCTAGACGATGCTATTCAATATGCAATCGACGGCGAAAATATTGATGAAGATGATTATTACGAAGATGAGGATTAAATGAATTGGTATGATCGAGTTTCTAAAGATATCTCTCAGATACCAGATGCTGTGGCATACTATGAAGCCGAATTGCAGGCAGCGAAGAATGATACCCGTATAGCGGGAAATATCGAAAAGGCAGCTGCCAATATGCCCGGTATTGTAGAAAATCGATTTAACCAACTTCAAGTAATTGAAGCAATTTTAGAATATCTAAATATTGAACTTCGACGACTTCGTAGTCAACATTTTCGTAAATATCTTGAAAATTATCAACGCAGCCTGTCCTCTAGAGACTGTGAAAAGTTTGTAGAAGGCGAGGCTGACGTTGTAGATTTTGAAAAAATTATCAATGATTTTGCATTGATGAGAAACAAGTGGTTAGGAATTATTAAGGCCTTAGACATTAAACAATGGCAGGTCTCTAATATTGTCAAATTAAGAACTGCCGGTCTAGAAGACGCCACGCTTTAACTACCGTCATTAACTATGCAGATAAATATCTGCATGGAAAAAATTGTTCTTATCACTGGAGGATTTGATCCTCTTCATTCTGGTCACATCGCATATTTCGAAGAAGCTAAAAAACTCGGAGATCAATTAATTGTTGGTCTTAATAGCGATGATTGGTTAACACGTAAAAAAGGTCGTCCTTTTATGAAATGGGATGATCGATTATCAGTTGTTAGAAACATTCGCGGTGTAAATTGGACTGTTCAATTCGATGATTCAGACGGCACCGCCAAAGATGCTATACGCAAAGTAAGATTAAATTATCCTAGTAGCAAAATTATATTTGCTAACGGTGGGGATAGAACTAGAAAAAATATTCCTGAAATGGATGTCAACGACGATAATATCGAATTTGTGTTTGGTGTCGGTGGCGAGAATAAAAAGAATTCTAGTTCGTGGATATTAGAAGAATGGAAATCTCCTAAAACTGATCGCCCATGGGGTTATTACAGAGTGCTTCATGAAAATGGTAATGAAGTTAAAGTTAAAGAATTAACAGTTGAGCCTGGACAGTGTCTTAGTATGCAGAGACATCAACAAAGGGCAGAACATTGGTTCATAGTCGAAGGTACTGCAGAAGTTTATACTATTAATAGAAGCACAGATGCAGAACTGATGGGCGTTTTTCATAAACATCAAAGTCTACATATTAAAAAAACAGAATGGCATCAACTCTGTAACCCAGGAAATACTCCTCTAAAAATGATTGAAATTCAATATGGAATAAACTGTATCGAAGAGGATATAGAAAGAAAATGAAGGATTGGGTATTCTTAAGTAAAGACGGCAAGGATGAATATATAAAATATCTTGCCGATTCGGTAAAGGGCACAATTACTTCAACAGATGATTTTGTATACGAAGACAGCGATCGTCCAATTATTTTGCGAGGAATTCTAAAACACAAAATTATGAAACGTTGTTGGGAAGATGGTAGATCGTTTTATTATGTTGACACGGGATATTTTGGCAACGAAATAAGTTCTTCAAATCCACAAGGTTGGAAATATTGGCATAGAATTGTAAAAAATAATTTACAACATAGCGATATTATCAACCGTCCTATTGATAGATGGTCCTCCTTCAATAGAAAACTATTACCATGGAAAAAGACTGGTAGAAAAATTCTAGTAGCGAAGCCTGATGAAAAACCCTGTAAGTTTTATGGAATAGACTTAGACCGGTGGTTAGAAGAAACTGTTACTACAATTAAAAAACATACAGATAGACCAGTAGTAATTAGAGATAGAGCACCAAAAAGAGAAGATAGAATAAACACTAGCACTCTTAAACAAGCTCTAGATGATGATGTATTTGCACTAGTTACCTACAATAGTGTTGCTGCAACAGAAGCAGTGATGTATGGAATACCGGCCTTTACGCTAGCACCGTGTAATGCAGCTAGTCCAGTTTCGTCACAGGATCTATCCCAAATCGAAAATCCTTATTATCCCGATATGGATAAATTACTAGCGTGGGTTTCACATCTGGCCTATGGTCAGTTTCATGTATCAGAATTAAAAAGCGGTGAGGCTATGAAAAAATTAAACGAACTGGAACAAAAAATATGAAAATTTTTATTGGATATGATAGCCGAGAAGACATCGCATATCAAGTGTGTAGACATAGTATATTATCAAGAAATCCATCAGCAGAAGTTATCCCTCTTAAACGTCAAGATTTAATCGAAGAAGGATTGTATACTAGAGAAGTTGATCCCTTAAGTTCTACAGAATTTACTTTTACTAGATTTATGGTTCCGCATCTTATGGATTATGAGGGATGGGCGTTATTTTGTGACTGCGATTTTTTGTTCAAGATAGACGTAGAAGAAATTTTTAATTGTGCAGATAATCAATATGCAGTGATGGTTGTAAAACATGATTACACTCCAACAGAAGGTGTAAAGATGGATGGCAAAAAACAATTGCCATATCCTAGAAAGAATTGGAGTTCTTTAGTATTGTGGAACTGCGGACACCCTTCTAACGCAAAATTAACACTTAATAAAGTTAATAATAAAACTGGCGCATTTCTGCATAGATTTCAATGGCTAGAAGACCATGAGATAGGAGAGCTTTCTCCTGTTTATAATTGGCTAGTTAATTGGTATAAAGAACCAGAAGACGGCAAACCAAAAGTTATACATTATACAGAAGGTGGTCCTTGGTTTGAAAATTACAAACATTGTGAATACGGATATCATTGGTTGGAAGAATTAAATGAATACAACAAATTATCTGTCAGTGAAAAGCCGCCTGGGCCATTTGACTACATTCCTCCCGAAATGACAAAACTTTTCAAGAAAATTCTACACTATCGGGTAGACTCTTCACAAGAATATTATCCAGATGGAAAGTTTGAAGATATAGTTGAGGACTTAAAAATTATGAATCAAGAAAATGTTTTGGCTGTTGACGGAGGATGGAATCCGGCCGAGAAAAAAGGATTAGTGTACGATCCGTACATGGAAGCCTTTATTATGGGCAGTGGTGGAAAAATTACCAACTACGATAAAGTGGAACAAAGTATGGTACCCTGTTTATTTAGAGGTATCACTAAAATGAAACATATGAAAGCCTGCGAGGAAAAAGGCCGAGATTACTATTACATAGATACAGGATATTTTGGAAACATTAGGAAAAAATTATACCATAGAATCACAAAAAATGCAATGCAAAACATAGGGCCCGTGATATATCGACCTTTTGATAGACTAGAAGCTATAGGTTGGCATCGTAGTAAATTTAGACCCGGTAGAAACATACTTCTATGTCCTCCTAGTGCTAAAGCAATGAGCTGTTTTGGTCTTGACTTAGATCAATGGATGGAAGAAACCAT
>Ga0129333_10005370_pt1 | contig 12026 bp, 5 predicted proteins | sample CPB6_08_DNA_FD_94474 | JGI IMG/M metagenome (GOLD analysis project Ga0129333, IMG submission 94474) | Freshwater to marine salinity gradient microbial communities from Chesapeake Bay, USA - CPBay_Sum_0.6_0.8_DNA | ecosystem: Environmental > Aquatic > Marine > Coastal | place: USA: Chesapeake Bay... | reverse complement strand
ATATTATTAAAAAGAGTTCCGAAAGCAATAACGGTTCTTCTTAAAATTTCGTGATAAAAATACTCAAACATTTTTTTACCTATTATATAATTTGCTAGTCTTATTAATTTCTATTTAGGGATTTCCAAAAGGATTAAACTCACTAAAATCTAATATGTTATCGGATTCTATTTCAATTTGAGTATTATCAGAATATCCATCATTGTTTATATTATTATCAATACTTCTTATTTGATAACTAGCACTTGAAGCAGCACCAACAACGGTTTCTCCAGTAATAAAAGATCCATTGATGTTTGAAATTTCCAGTTGGTTTGTTGTGGTACTCCACTTTCTAACTCTTGCTGTTGTTCCGCTAGTCTGACCAGTTACAACTTCATTAAACTGGAAGGTTCCAATTCCAGAATTATATGGAGATGAAATTACAATTGTTGGTGCTACACTATAACCCAATCCAGCATTCGTTATTCTTATTGACGCTATTGTTCCTGCTGCGCTGACAACAGCAGTAGCAGCTGCTGAAACAGTTGCTACACCCGTTTGGAAAATCTGATTTGTAAAAGTAACAGTTGGTGTAGTAGAATATCCAGAACCACCAGAAGTTATCGATACAATACCAATTATACCACTACCAATAGTTGCTGTTGCAGCAGCACCAGCACCTCCACCACCAACAAATCTAATTCCAGGTGCTACGGTATAACCAGATCCAGCATTTATAATATCTACAGCTTGAACAGATTTTGCTGATGGGTTTACGTTGTCATTACAAGCAACGATGCCGCCAATCATAACAGCAGTAGCAATTCCAGTGATGCCACCAGCTGGAGCAGATGAAATAGCGACTTGGGGAGTGCTAATATATCCTCCACCCCTATTTGTTATTGTTATTAATCTAATTCCACCATTTACTATTCTAGCTGCCGCAATTGCTGTAGATCCAGCGCCAATTAATGTTAAAGTTTGAGTTCTTCCTACGAATATATCATCACCATCAGCACCAGAAATTTCATCAAGTGTATCATCAATATCATCAATTCCAGTATCGATAACTTCATCTTCATATCTGAATAACTCACATCTCAATTCATAAGTATAATTTCCTTGAAGTTGATAAAAAGGTTTTTCATGCTCAACAAATTTTATTTCAAATAATCTATCTCCTAAAGGAAAATAAACCAAGTCTCCTTCTTTTGGTCTTGATGAAAGTTTTATATTAGATTTATCTTTTATAAGAGGCACAATATAATCATGAAATCTTTCTCTTGAAATTGTTAAAGTGAGTTCATTTACTGCTTGAATACCAAATTTTGATAAAATAGTAGTGTTATCACCATACCCTTCATAATTTTCTACGTAAGCTTCAATTGGATAAGCATCACTAAATCTAGACTCAATTACCTCTTTTATGATAGTTTTTTCTGTAATATATTTTCTGGGTAAATAGTAAACTTCAACCCCATACATTCTTAATTGTTCGTTAATCAAATCCTGTACCAGACCTTGTTCCTGTCTACTACCTTGCTGAAAAAAGGAATTTAACATATGATTATCCGATCATGTCTAAAGGTGGAAGTTCATAAGTATTAGACATTTTTTCCATTATTACATCAAGTTCTCTTTGGGCATCATCATATATCTGTCTGCCATTTAATTCAACTCCACCTGGCAATTTAACACCTTGAAACTTAATCAAATTCTGCCCCCACTGTCTTTTTATTAGTGAAGTCAAATACATTTTAAGGAAAGAATCATTCCATACTCTACCAAAATCACTTGGATCTAAAATTCTATAACAATCAATGATAAGATAATCATCGACATTGACACTTCCCCAATCTATATCCAGATATAATCTATCCATTCTTTTATTAAATCTTATCTGCTTTTGTGTGGTTAAAAGAAAATCAATATCTTCCAGATAAGTTTTAACCATAGCGTAAGTCAATAGTTCTGTAGAACCCCAATAATAGATATCATTTAAGAATAATTGATACTTCACACTAAACATATTTTGGGTTATCGTATTAGTTCCGTCAAAGTGAAAAATCTTATTCACACCAATGACGCTAGGTGGAACTTGAAGATAATTACTATTTTCTTCGTATGAAAAAGTAGTTGGTGTACCATCAATTGTAGCAGATGCTGTAGTAGTTACGATTCCGACAGCAGCATTATTTCCTCTCGATCTGCCTCGGTCAATGTCTGCTTGGGTAAGTTTATATTTTAAGTACATCTGAGAAACACCATCAAAGTGTCTCTCTTGGAAAAATTGAATGGCATCATCAACTAAGTCATCAATCTGCTCATCTGCCACATTAATTTCTAATACTGGCGCACCAAGTTTTCTCTTACAGTAATCTACTAACTCTTGTCTAGATGCTGGTTGCGCCATTTTTGTTACCTCTCAAAATATTTAGGTTTTACTTTAACATATCAGAAAGAACTTCTTGTTGCTTCATATAGAGTTTCATGTAAGCCTTACTGATATTTTTTAATTGCTCAACATCACTTATTGAATCTATTTCCATACATGCTTTAACATATTCAAAATTTTTGGACAAATTATCCAATGTTATTTTATCAGGATCCATTTATCAAACTCCTCAGTAAAGTTTTAATTTCATTCAAGTCATCTTTCATATTAGCAAAATCACTTTCTAAATTTTGTAACTTTTGTTGCTCTTCCTCTTTCATTTTTTTCCTAGAAACATACTCTTGATATTCGGACATTTTTGTGTTAATAATTGAATTTGTATTTGGGTCACGTAGTAAACCATCATGACCCTTTACTTTTATAAAATCCATATTATGCTAAAGCAATAACTCTCAAATCTTTAATTCTTGGAACATAAACTTGATTTGTAGAAGTGGCAACTAGTTTTATTCTATAACTTCTAAATGGTGGAAGATTATCTGCGGTAAAATTATATTCCTTATAATCTAAAAGTTGCGACTCAAATTCAAGCGAAGATGATGGTGTCATATAAGAATCTGGTCTTCCATCACTGTCTTCTGGAGAAATAATTTGTGATCTAAAGTCAAGATTAGTATATCCTGGGAATGGTGTAAAAATGGGTTCAAATCCAGGATTTTCACCAATCGAATAGAAAGCTCTTACATCACAATAAGAATTTATGTAGGCATTCAAGATAACTTTTACTGAAGTTGCTGGAGTTTCCAAAGATATTTCTTTGGAAATATATTGGAAAGCAGTTGGATCTTCAAAAATTGAAGCAGTTCTGTTGTCAGTAGCATAATCAGTAATTGCTCTATTAACTCTATTTGAGGTAAGAATAGCACTTACTCTTTGAGTGTCAACAACTGGTGATAGATAAGTATTTGTTGTTCCAAGTCTTAATCTCATGTTAAGAGATTTATTTCCAGGTAGACTACCAAGATTTTGATCTTCATTGACTTTTGAACAAATCAGTCTTGGTGATGAGAAATAGTTTGGTTGATTTATAGAAATCGATTCAAAACCACTATCAACAAAGGCAATCTCATTTCCACTTATGCTTGTTCCAGTTACAGTTCTTGCCTCAGCACTTAATGAAGTTCCTTGAACAGTTAAGTTTTGGACAATTGGTGTAATAATTTCAAAAGGAATATTTTGTGTTGCTTTTGTCGAGTAACCTCCACTCGATTTAGTCTCATTCTGATAAAGTTTTCTGTATCCAGTTCCAGAAGACCTGTCAGTTCCATCAGATGACATATCAAGTTTAACATGATAATAATCAAAGTCTATTGAGTTTTCTATAGTAACGTCATCTAGATTATGAGTTTTGTTAATTCTTCTCAGAGATATTCCATTATTTTCATACTTATAAACTTGAGCTCCTATTGGATAAGTAATTGGGTTTGTACCTCTCACGACATTTCCACCAATTACATTACCAGATACTGAAGTGTATTCAATTATTTCATTACCAATTTTTAAATATCCTGGATTTGTTGTTCCAACACCAACTCCCTCAAAAGTTCCAAAATTGGAAGCATCATCTACACTTATTGTTCCAGTAGAATCTGAAGCGTAACTTACAGTTAACTTCGTTGGTTTAACATCAGATTCAACATCTGATAACGTTACTAAGTTTCCTGTGGCATACATTCCATGATTTTTGTGATTTACTTTGACATGTAAACCATCACTTATTGTAATAACTTCATCAACATATATTCCGCCACCTAGAGAAGCATTTAAATCTGTTGTTATTCCGGAATTATTAACAAATCTAATTGTATTACCGGAACCAACAGCAAAGTTTCCTTGAACATTATCAATAATAAATTGATTTGTATTTGCGATAGAAACTACAGTAAACTTAGCGTCTCTGCCAACTGTAACTGATCCTAAGGTAGTAATTCCTACAGTATCACCGACCTTATATCCATTTCCACCATCTACAACAGTAGCTGCTATAGCAACACCATTGCTTATAGTAACATTAGCCAAAGCGCCAGCGCCGTCTCCAGTAATTCTAGAAAGAACGACATTGTTGTAAGTAGTTCCTCCAGAAGATGGTGTGTATCCAATTCCTGGATTTGTTATAGTAAGTGTTCCTGTAGCAATACCAGCATTACCAACATAATTTCCTGTTGCTCCAGTTCCCACTTGAACTATTGTATTTCCAAAAATAATATTTGGATCATTAATAGTCGAGGAAAGACTTACTCTTACCTTTTGGGAGTTGAAATTCAAAGAATTTGGTAATAGTTTAGCAACTTGTCCATTTCCTTCCGAAAGTTGAGGACTATAAAATTCAACTGTGCCGCTTTCAATAAAGTCTGCCCTATAAAGAGTAAACTTCATGTCTTCCCACTGACTTGCTTCCCAAGTAGAAGCGTTTTGTGACTTAAATAGTGATCCTAGATATGGTTGGTTGGAAATGAATGTTTGTGTGATTAAATCATTTTCACCTATTCTAGAAATATAAACACTATACTTTGTTGAGTTAGATGCTAAGCAGATACAATATTCTTTTCCACCTTCAAGATAAATTGGAGCCTTAAATTGAACATTTGTGGCAACACTTCCATCACCGGATGTAATAACTTCACCTGGTTCTAAAATAATTTCGGAGAATGGAACTACGTTTTGTGTTGGGAATCCACCCTGCATCGTTCTTATTTGGAACGTAACTGGAATATCGGTATCATCTTTTGATCTAAAGAATACATCACAACTTGTTAAGAATACTCCAAATTCGTTATCAACTAAGAATGATTGTGCGAGTGGATCATACCACCCAACAATTCCTGCCCTTGATGTTTGAGAAATAACTCTACTATTAACCAATTGAGAACCAGTTGTTCTAGCAACTGCTTGCTCTTCAAATACCTGCTTATTTTCAATTCTAGCGTTTCTTACTGAAATAATATTTTCTTGAACTGTTTCTAAAGTTCCACTGGATGTAAATGCCTCTTCAGCAATCGTAGTAGCAACATTTTGATTGTTTGTGTTATCATTTACGATAGTAAATGTTTTAGTTCCTGCTTCAAATCTTGGGTGTACATTTAGATTTGGATTTGGTATATAGAAAGTGCCGATTAAAGTGGCAGATAAGTCTGAAATTAATCTTACATTATTAATTGTTGCCTGAGCTTGACTTGTTTTACCTACAAGAATCATTCCAGATTGTACCCACCCACTAAATTCACCTTGCGGAGCATTTGAAAGTGAGAATGTATCCACATTCAGTATAGTTGATGTTGATGAATATGATTCTTGTAAAATTTGAGAATTATATGGATTTTGTGGGAATGTTGAAGATGGTGTATTGTATGGACCTTCCTTGTGATTTGACTGTGCTACTCTAAAGGTTATCTTGGCAGATGTATCTTCTGTTCCTTGTCCAAGTCCAGTTGCTTGAACATAACCCGTAACAGTTTCACCAACCTGGAAAACTCCAGACAACATTGTAATCTCAAGCAGTTTTGGAACACAATACTTTGTTACATCAACACCATCAAAGAAAGCATATAGTTGTGTAAGAGGTTTAACTTTTTTGGAAACAAATTGAACGTTTCTCGATCTCATGTAAGGAACAAGATCTCTACGCACAACCCTGTCACCAACTGATGTTTGATCAAATTGTTCAGTGACAACAGTTCTGACACCGGTTCTTGACATTACACCAGTGTCTCTAACTTCTCTAAATGTATCTTCAACAGTTCTATCTGTTACAGTTCCCCATACACCTCTAGCACCGGTTTGAGGAGCATCGCCAAATACAGTTCTTTGTCTAGTTGTTTGAATTACATCTTGACCAGTCCAGTTAGTTACCCAAGCATTCCAAACTGTTGGAGCGAATCCAGTTTGTGGATCAACATTTAAAGTTCTAGCAGCGTTTGCTATAGTTTCGGCATAATTACCTTCAGCATTGATAATTTTTGCTTCAAGTCTTGTAGTATCGACCCAGGTATCTGTTGCTGGAGTCAATTCAACAGTTCCTTGCCAGAAACTGATTAAGAAAGGAGTAACGCTCTCAGATCTAGTAGCAAAAGATTGTTTTAACCATTCAACCTCAGTATAGTCTAGTGTTAAAATATCGCCAGTTTTTCTAACATTAATTCCTTCTACTGGTTCAAAAGCAAGATCTGCTGTTGGATCTACACCAACAACTGGTCCTTCAATTAAATCGATTGAAGTTGTATAGTGGCTTGGTCTTAACTCTTTGTTTTTAGTATCAACACTATTTTTAATTAAAAGACGATCTTCTTGTGCTAAGAAAGATGAGAAGTTGTCAACAAAGAATCCTGATTTAAATCTATTCAATCCATCGGCATCTGGAACAAACAAGTTGGCAGTATTAGATTCTAGGAGAGAAAGAGTTGTGTAATATTCTAGATTTTTAATTCTATTTTCAAGTTGTTTGATATCAACCATTCTATATCTCTTATGCTCTAAAAATTCAATGGAAGCATCTGCTGGAGAATATAAGTATGGTGGTAGTGTTATTGTAGCAATTTCGAGAGAATCATCGACAGAAACTGGTTTTTCGGGTCTTTCTGATGGTTCACCATATTTGACTTGTATTTTTCCATCTTTTCCTAGATATATTCTATCAATTCTACCTAGATAGAAGGAGAATGTTGTGAGCATCGTTTCATCAGAAGCCAAAACACTAGTAGAAGAGTTTCCCGTAGTGTCAAATGTTCTTCCATAGAATTCAAGAGGTGAACGACTACCCTCAGATGTTGTATAGTTAGAAACTCTTGGTCTGATGTCGATTATATCAGTTACTCTTGTATTATCAACTCTTGGAATTTCTAATGAATAGTCAAATGTATTATAAGAACTTGCTGTTGTGATATCTCCATCATCGGAAGAGTCGTAATATCCATTACTAAAGTATACTTTTAGTTTTCTAGTTGGTTCGGAAGAATCAGACTTTCTACTTAGATAACCATAACCATACTGAGTTCCAGATTGACCATTATTAAAAGTATAATTGAATGAAACATCAAAACTTTGAGTATCTAAGGTTACAATTTGACCCTGAATATTACTCTCACTAAAAACAATAACTTCACCTTCATTAAAGGTATTTTGATTCTTATAAATGAATGAAATTTGAGATGCTGTTAATTTCTCGGAAACAATTGCGATAGCTCCACTTGTTTGTCCAACTAATTCTTCACCAATAATTAATTCTTGGGTGGTGGAAGAAGAACTTGTTAATGAAGCTAAAACCATCTTTGGTGGTGATGGATCGGAAGTATCAGCAGACTCATAGATTCCATGAATTTCAATAATATCGGCAGTGTTTAACGAAATATTTTCATCTTGTACTCTAGTTCCATAAGGATAATCTCCATAAATCAATCCATCATCAAGTGTTGTTGCCCCTATTCCAGATGCTTCATACTTTGAGTTACTAACCAAAATAGAATTTACTCTATTTTTTCTCTTTATTTTTGATTTTGGATTAATTTTTTCTAAAGTTGCGGTTAGTGTCGCGCCAGTATCATTGCTTCCCAGATTATAAATTTGAAGTTGAGTTCCACCTGCTATGAAAGCAAATTTATCAGATGTTAGAACTTCTACATCCCCATTAGATCTAATTAATGAATATCTTTCTGCATCAAATGCGGAGAAAGTTTCATTTGTACCAGCGGTTACGTTTGCTGATAATTGATTTCCAGTAATATTAACAGTAAATGTTTTTCTAATTGTCAGTGTAGCTGATGTGAGATTTACATCAGAAACATTTGTTTTTGGTAATTTTGTGTATAAAGTATTGTCTAACGAAGATTCTAAAGCCGTGTTGATTACCTTGAAATCAGAAGCTTCAAAAATTGATGTAGTTGGTAAAATAGATGAAGTTATACCAGAGACAATTTGAACCTCTTCTACCTCTACCGATGTAGTTCCAACACTAACAATTCTTGCTACAACTGGGTCTGGTAAGTTGGTATTGGTATAAGTTACTAAATTATTATTAAATACTCTATTTGATCCTGGGAAAAGGGGATTTGGTGATTTTACCGTACTTGTAAAGATTGGTTTAGAAATAATCACCTCATCACCAACTACTAACTGAGAAACTCTAGTAAAGGTTACTGCGGTTCCCGTTATCATTGAAGATACATTGGTGAACGTTACTGCTGTTCCTGCGGATATGCTAGATCCAGCAGTATCTGCTGTTCCAATGTTTACAAATGTATCTCCCACTGACACAACAACAACATTTTTTAATGCTGTACCAACTGACATAGAACTAATGCCAGCAACAACACCAGTGACTATACCAACAAATATTTTGGTTGTTCCAACTCCAACTAAAGTTGATATTGTTGTATTTAAAGGGGCATTTGATGTAAAAGCTGCTCCAATCTGAACAAAAGTATTACCAACTGCTACAATTGGAACATTGGTTAAAGCAGTTCCTACTGTGATACTACTACCAATTGTAATTGCTGATGTGGATCCATTGACAAAAATTGTTGTGGATCCAAATCCAACAGTAGATGAAAGTGAAGTAAGTAAAGAGGTTCCAACACCAGTATGGCCAGACCCAATTGCAACAAAAGTATTTCCAACTGAAACTATAGGAGCGTTTCTGACTGTTCCAGTTCCTGCTGTAATAGAATTTCCTATCGAAATAGAAATATTATCAATTCCATTCAGACTAAATTGATTTGTATTGAGATAAATGACAGTTGAACCAACAGCAACAGTTGATGTTAGTGTTGTTCTAAACAACTCATCATTTCTAAAATATGTTTTAATTCCTACCGTTGCTATACCTACATTTAAAGAAGTTGATTGAATTACATCAGCATTAAAAGTAGAAGCACTTCCAACCTTTCCATAAACAGATTTTACATCCGATACTCCATGTGCTGTAACCGCAATTCCAATTAAACCAGATTCAATTCCATTAAAGGATAAAGATTCATTTGGAATAAAAGTTCCCTTAACATCATAAATTGTGAGTGCTTTTGAATTTGATAAATTACTTCTTAAGAAACCTGTCGCACCACTGTTATTTCCTTTTATAAAAGTAGGAACAGTAAGAGTGGTTGGATTATTCAAATGAATATTAGTAAATGTTTGAATATCAAATAGTGCTACGTGCCATTCATTTAAATTTTTGTTTGCTACATCATACGATCCAGATTCTAATTTAAAGTCATAAACTCTAGCAACACCAATCTCCGATCCAGATGCTGTAGTGCTAGATGACCCAACTCTTTGATTTCTTAGACTTACAACATAAGTGTTTCCTAATCCTACTTGTGGGGCTCCATAAACTTTGTTAAGTCTTAAAGTTGGACCTGTATTATAAACTAGTGATTGATTTGTTAAAGTCCTTACAGTTCTTGGTTTTACAACGTCTAAAAATGTAGTAGAAATTAAATCTACCTCATATCCTCTAACAAAAGCTTTTCCTGGAGAAATTTGATATAGTGCTAGATTATCAGATGGAGTTGCTCCACCATAGGTAAATTGTCCTTTATTAAAGATTCCCCTATTCCCTTTGTTGTTGTTTAGAGAGTCCTTAACAGAAATATCAAATGGAGAAACTACATAATCTCCAGATTCAGCATATGTTCTTCTTGCTAATTCGTCAGTAACCAAATTATAACTACTTGGAACAGTTTTTGTGCGTATGACACCGTTGGTAATTGTTGCTAATTCAATAAAATTGTTATCATCAAAATCTGTTAAACTCTTCTTAAACAAAAATGTAGATATTTTTAGTCTGTCGGCACCAGGGGCGGCATAGTTATTTTCCCCTTGAGAATTATCTGTCAGAGTTTCATCAATATCTGAGGTAATAATTTCTTCATTGATATACAAACCAACTCTATAGTTTGGTGTATTTGTATATTGGTCAAGAATTAATGTCTCAGTATTTACATTTACAAAATTTCCTCTTATAAAGTAAACACCTTCAGATATATTAAAAGATGATCCAACAGCAGCTGCGTCGTTTGCTAATGTAATAGCAAATGGTTCACCTGCTTGGATAGTTGTATTTCCTATAAGACCTGAAGATATTGATATATTTGCTGTTAGTAGTTCCCCATCTGAAAATTGTTGAGTCGAATTATTTTGAGTATTAGAACTTAAATAATTAATGTATAGAGTTAAATTTCCTCTCTCAGAATCTTGAGAAAATAAAACGTTATCTACAACAGCAGTAACTCCTGAAGTTTGACCCGTTATTTTTGCTCCAATTAACTGACCAACATATGCTGCTACAGGAACACCAAGATAACTATTTTGTAATTGAATGGCATAATAAAGAGCATTGTATCCAGTGTTTCCTGGAATTACTTTTGCCCCTTCTTTAAAAAAGTGTTGTCCAAATCTTTCGATTTGATTTTGGAGAATAGACTGTAAGGTTGTTAATTCTCTTGCCTGTACAGGATATCCTGGTTTAAAAAGTACTCGGTGGTAATCATTATTAGGATTAAAGTCATCAAAATAAGGAGCTACGTTGAGATTTGTTTGCTGAGACATAATTCTTTAGAACTGCAAAATGACTTTAATATCTTCTTTTTGATTTGATGACCTAGTAATCGATGGTCTATTGTCAACGTAAATAATATTTCCTGAATGTCTTCTTACTTCTGGATTTGAAACTCCATTAGTAAAAGTTTGTCCAAGGTAGTATGTTCTATTATTTATTACGGTAGAGATGCCCGAGTAAGTATTGTCAATGGAAAGGTTTAATGATCCACCAACAATTGATAAACTTCCACCAGTACTTGGAGAAGACGTAAATTCTGTTAAATCAAAACCATATGATGGATTTGTCTGAGCAGTTCCTACAGTATTAAATCCGGCAAGAGTTCTATTTTGCCAATACTTTAAAACTCCAGTAACTTGGTTATAACTAATGACTCTACCAATAGCAGTTGTTCCGGTTGAGACAGTTTGCGTAATAAATGAATCTGATGTAAAAGTCGCTGAACTATAACCAGTTCCAGTCAAACGTAAAGCATTAACAGCACTAGCTCTGTCTGCAGTTAGTAGTGTTCCTGATGTAACTTCTGGATTTTCTACGACTCCTACTCTGGCAATTTGATTTCCAGTAATAAAATCTGGATTTTCATTATTATTTTCAATTCTGGAATACATTAAAACGTTATATGCACCAAGTTCTCTATAAATGTCGTTTCCATGTCCACCCTTAGGTGAAATAATAACGTCAAATGATGGTCTGGTTGTTCCTGTTGGAACGTTTCCAGCGACTAAATCTACATTACCATATGTATAACCAGAGCCTTGATTTGAAACGGTAACTGATTCAACTTCTTGATCATTGTTAACAACAATTGTACATTCAGCTCCTACTCCATCTCCTTTTATCGGAACCCTAGTGTAAGTTGTATTGGCAGTTCCAATACCAACACCTCTATTCGTAATTGTAACTATTTTTATGGAACCATCGACAGCATTATCTCTTACTGCTGAATTATCTGTAGAAGTTTCCCAGTTTTGTGGAACTGGAATAAAATCAGAAGATTCGAATTTTATAACATCGGATGGTCTAATAGTATAAAGATAT
>Ga0129333_10005369_pt1 | contig 12027 bp, 17 predicted proteins | sample CPB6_08_DNA_FD_94474 | JGI IMG/M metagenome (GOLD analysis project Ga0129333, IMG submission 94474) | Freshwater to marine salinity gradient microbial communities from Chesapeake Bay, USA - CPBay_Sum_0.6_0.8_DNA | ecosystem: Environmental > Aquatic > Marine > Coastal | place: USA: Chesapeake... | reverse complement strand
GGATTTCATGGACACCACCGCTTTTCGCTCAGGCGCCCGCGGAACCTCGGACGAAAGCGAGCCGATTGCGCCGGATGTGGACGCTGGTCTTGCGTTTCTCGAGCAGTTGAAATGCACCCATGTCCTTTGTGGAAACCATGAGGCGCGCGTGTACAGGATGATGGGCAGCACAAACGCAATCGTTTCAAGCTGCGCGGAGGCTGTGGTTCGGGGGATCGAACAGAAGACGCGCAAACTCAAGGCGAAGCTGGCGACCTATGACGGCATCTGGCAGGACGTGCGGTTGGGACCGGTGCGTGCAATGCATGGTGTCTTTTATTCGGAAAACGCCACCCGGGACCATGCCGAGGCTTTTGGGCTTTGTGTCCACGCTCATTCGCACCGGGCCGCAGTCGCAAAGGGCAGGCGGGCAGACAACCCCACGGCTTACTGTGTCGGAACTCTCACGCAGCGGGGCGCGATGGACTACGCGAACACGCGCCGCGCCACTCTCTCATGGTCGCAGGGATTCGTGTGGGGTGAAATCAGCGACGATCAGGCTGTTTTATGGCTGCACGAACAAAGCAAAAACACACCGTGGAGACTGCCGGTCTGAACGGATTTCTGGAGCGGCTCAAAACGCTACGGCATACATCGGGGGACGTGCCTGCTGGATGGTTTTCAGTTCGGCAGATGATGGATCAAACTGGATTGTCTCGCTCGCAGGTCACAAAATTGATCACCGTGCGGATTGGCTCGGGCGTGGAAATGCAGGTGCTCAAAATCAACACGCCCTTCGGCCTCAAACACGTCCCGCACTACCGTCTCGATGAAAGCGCGCGCCGATAAGGTCGAGCACGAGCTCGGGGACTTCGTGCGTCGGCGGCTCAAGGAGGATTGCATCGGGCAGGTGATCGCCATCATTTTTCACCCGGCTGGGATCGGCTACCGCATACAATGGGAGGACGCCATAGAGGAGCATCACGCTTTTGAATTGCGCGCGTGCCCGCCACCGGATGAGGTCGCGTCTTAAGGCGGCAAGCATTTCCTCGCGTCAGAGTCCAGAAAATCTTTTTTGGGGGTGCGGAATTTTTTTTGAGAAAAGTGTGGACGCAGAAAAAGCGGCTGCTAGAACGGGACTCGTCAGCGGCAATCACGCCGAGGGCAAACCAAAAAAACACACACCATGTCATACTTCGAAATCAGCTGGAACCAAATTCGCCGGGGCGCTCACTCATCCGAGGAAATTGGCGACTCAATCAACGGAAAGTACGATTCGCTGGAGGCAGCAATTGCTCAAGTTCAGGAATTCTTCAGGCATGCATGCGGCAGGGATGAAAAGGGAATGTGGTACACTGTGGCTGAGACGGACGAGAACGGCGATGTGACGATTGTTTTCACCTCGGAGGAGGTCGAGTAATGGACGCCATCATGCTTTCCTCATCGGACGTTGCAATCGTGTTCCTGTTGGGATCGCTCTGCGGCATGGCAATCTATCGCGCGTTGCACCTCCTATGCACTTGGGCGGACCGGCGCGCGAGAAAAAAGGCGCTGGACAGGTGGCGCGACATTTCACCTTACCGGGCGTTCACCCACTGGGCCGAATGAAGGCGTCCAAATGGATTGCTGCCGGGATCCTCGCCCTGGCATTCACCGCGGCCGCAACACTCTGGCTGAAGCGATGAGTTTTCACACTCAGGGTGTCTTCGCCTGGTCAATGGCCGACAACACCCCCGCGGAGGTCGCAGAGAAAATCCGCACACTCCCGGAGCACTTGCAGCCATGGGTGGCGCGGATCGTGTGGTGGGACAAGTACAGCCACTTATATACAAAGACGATGGAGTTGATGCACTGGGTCCGGACACACTCAACCGACAACCCGGATCCGGATCTGCTGGCACAGGCGCTTGTGGACATTGGGTACACCGAGTACATGGCCAGAGCTAGGGCGTGTGGCGGGGATGGAGCGGAGGAGCGGATGGTCACCGGGGTGCCGCTGGAGGACATCAAAACGCGTCCATACGAGCGCAGGATGGGCGGCAATAACGTCCAAAATCGGGTGGGTCGTGGGGTCGGGAATGAATTCTACAGAGTTTCCCTGCCAACAACGGCGGGCTGGCAATAAATCCCCGCTGACCAGGGCGGACAACACACACAAAACACATGATGCAGATCAAACGTGGGCCAATCGCGCGCCCACAAAAAACGGTGCTCTACGGACCCGAGGGCGTAGGCAAATCAACACTCGCGGCACAGTGGGCGGCACCCTTGTTCCTCGACACCGAGGGTTCAACCTCCCAGCTCGACGTCGCAAGGGTGGAGATTGGATCCTGGGTGTCGCTTCTGGAGGGCGTGGCGGCCGTGCACAAAATGCAGGAGTTTTCAACCTTGGTGATCGATACGACGGACTGGGCGGAGAAGCTGGCGGCGCAGCACATCATCCAGAGCGCAGGCAAAAAGAGCATCGAGGACTTTGGGTTTGGGAAGGGGCATGTGATGGTTGCGGAGGAAATGCAGCGGCTCCTCATTGCACTGGACGGGATCGTGCGGGGTGGGAAGTCGGTGGTGCTCCTGGCACATAGCAAGGTGGTCAAGTTCAGCGCCCCTGATCAGGCTGCGGAGTGGGACAGGTATGAGCTGAAGATGAGCAAGGCCGTTTCTCCCCTGGTTAAAGAGTGGGCCGATGCGGTGTTGTTCATCAACTTTTTGACCAAGACGGCAGAGAAGGAATCTGGAAAAGCGCGCGGCATCGGAGGGAAGGAACGCCGCATTTACACGACACACTCGGCCGCCTTTGACGCGAAGAACCGCCACGGTCTGGAACAGGAAATCCCGGCAACCATCGAGGCACTGCGGCCTATTGTCCAGGCGTCTACCTCACAACCCACGGAGGCGCCGGCACCAGTTGAAACCGCGGATGTCGTGGCCGAGGCATTGCGTGAGCCGGGTGCGATGGAGTTTCTGAGGTCTAAGGGAATGGTGGGGGCAGACGGACATCCGACTCTCGACGCGCTGGAACGGATTAAGGCGATGCCCGAACGGTTTGTCGCATCGGTTAGAAAGGCGGCTGGGAAATGAACCGGGAATTCAGACCCTCTGCGCTTCCGAAACTTGCGGAGTGTCCGTGTTATCAGGCGCCCGCAGCGGTGACGGGATACAACGGCAGTCCATCCGCGGAGGCAGCCAGGGGCACGGCAATGGATCACGCGTTTCGGGACCGCATCATGGGCGAAGCACAGTCTGACATGCTGCTTCCGAAACTCAGCCAGGAGGACGAGGACGCGGTGGATTGGGCGGTGAAGATGGCACTCGAGATCTCCCCCAACATCAGGGCGGACGAGGACTCATGCCGACTTGGTTTTGAGTGTGACGTGTTTGAATACGAGGGAACCGCGGACGGAATATCCATCAAGGACCGGGTGCTGGTAGATCTCAAGTCGGGCATGGTGCGGGATTACAAGGCGCAGATGGCCGCCTACGCGCTGGCACTGATGGACGAGCACTACGCCAGGGAATGGGACTGCTACCTGCTTTTCGCGGATGCCCGCACTGTTAAGCGGCTGTCGTTCACATATGCGGAGGCCTTGTTCGCCGTGAAGAAAATCTGGGAACGCTGGTCGTCGCCATCCAAACGTCCGATGGTGTGCGACTATTGCCAGTGGTGCGCGCGGCAGGAGGTTTGCGTGGCCCGCAGGGAGGCAATGGATGCGGCTTTGAGTGTCGCGCAACCTACCTTCGACCTCGGTGTTGTCCTGGCGGATCCTGAGAAGCTCGGGCGATTCCTGACGGCGTGCAGGGTGGTGGAGGATTTTCAGGCTAAAGCCAAGGACGCAGCCAAAGCGCGCATCGAGGCCGGAGAAACCATACCTGGCTGGGGACTTCGCACCCGTAAAGGATCGGAGTGGATCAGTGCGAAAGATTTGCTAGAAGCCGGGGCAACACCCGAGCAACTGGCGGAAGCGGTTGGGAATGTCTCCGCTAAAAAGGCATTCGATATGTGGGAGTTGGGAGGCGTTCAGGCTCCATTCCCCCACGGGCGGCTCCAAGCCGGGGCGTCCACAACCTACCTGACAAGAGACAAAACACAGAACTGACAATGCCTAAATTCACAGCAACCAAACCGCAGGAACCAAAGAAAATCATCATCCCGCCGGGCGAGTACAAAGCCCACATCGTTTCGGCTGAGGAAAGCGTGACGAGCGCCGGTGACGAGAAGATCGAACTGAAGCTCAAGATCATTTTGCCGGATGGCTCGGATGGTCCTTTCGTTTGGGACAAATTGGTCTTCTCTGACAAAGCATCGTGGAAACCGCAGGAGTGTCTGGCCGCGCTCGGGAGGACGTTTGAGGAGAACGAGGAGGTGGATGTGAACGACTCCGACTTTGCCGGGGAGGATGTCCGGGTGATCCTTGAGAAAGGCGAATACAACGGCAAGGAGCGGATGCAGGTCAAACGCTACGTCGCCAAAGCAACCGACGGGATCCCGTTCTAATTCAACCAGGCGTTCCGGAGGGTTCGATCCCCTTTGGGCGCCGCAACACAAAACACACACATGCAACACGGACAGGTTTTAGATAATGCGCGGGTGGTCGCAGCGGCTTGCGAACGGTGGCTGAGGGCGCGCGGGCTGGCAGTCTACACCATGAAGGAGTTGATCCAGGGGAGTTGCCGGGCGAACTTCCAGCGAAGCGACGCAGTGAAGAAAGCGAAGAAAGAGGAGCGGCTGCAAAGCATCGACCAGGAGGATGGGGAATGAGCATTCTGGCAATTGATCCTGGGACACACAAAAGCGCGTTTCTTGTCTGGGACGGCTCACGAGTCGGAGAGTGCGGGATCCTCGACAACGGAGACCTGCTGAAGCGCTTGGCGTTTTTCAACTTCCCTGTGAAGTGGGCGGCGATAGAAATGATCGCAAGTTACGGGATGCCTGTTGGGGCTGAGGTGTTTGAAACCTGCGTGTGGATCGGCCGCTTCATAGAGCGCATCGGGCAGACCCGGCTGATCTATCGGAAGGACGTCAAAATGCACCTGTGCGGCACACCGAGGGCCAAGGACGCGAACATCAGGCAGGCCTTGATCGACAAGCTCGGGCAGGTCGGAACCGTGAACAACCCTGGGCCTTTGTTCGGCGTGAAATCGCATTTGTGGGCGGCGCTGGGCGTTGCTGTTACGGCTTGGGAAAATCCGGAGGGCGCGCGATGAACCTGAGACACTTCAAACCGACCGCGCATGAAACCAACTTCCACTCTCTGCGGATTGCCGGGGGATCCGTTGTCCCGATGGATGTCTGCGCGCGGATCGAGAGGGAACGGGAAACACTGAAGGCCGTGCTGCGGGAACTGCTGGCGATCATGCCGCGGGCAACGTGTGAGAATCTGCCGCACGACTCTCTGGACCTACACCCGCGGAGCACTCACTGCTGGGCATTGCAGCATTTCAAGGACACGGTGGAGGTCGCGAAGGGGCTTGTTTATGTGCCAGCGAAGGAGGAAGCGAAATGAGCACACACAGAAACATCCGGTTCCGCGGCCGCCATTGGCAGGTTGAAGTCTATCGGCGCCCAATCAGGTACAAGCGGCTTTTCGCAACATTCGAGGAGGCACTGGCCGCGCGGGATGCATTCGAGGCCGCACATCCACCAGGACGTCCCGGAATGAAGCCGAGCGGGCTGCCCTGGCGCAACACGTCCAAGGAACGAACGAAGGCTGGGCTGTGCCGGAACTGCGGATCGAAGAAGAATTGCTGGCAGGTTAATTGCGACGACTGCCGGCGGATCGTGGCCATCAAACGGGCGAGGATATGAAACCGCAAACCTTCGACGAGGAGTGCGAGCGGATCTTTGAAGCACTCTCGCAATCCGAAATCGCCGCAGCCCGTACACTTCAGCGCATCGGACTCGTGGAACAAATCGCCTGGCTCCCGTGCGAAGATGGGAAATGCATGACGTGCTGGAGATGCCGGAAGGAAAGACAGAATCAAGGATGTCTAAATCTATGAGAAAACAAAAAATGGTTTATTTTTAACGATATGAAAAAAACACACACAGACTACGATCAATTCATAAAATCAAAAAACAGGACTTATTCGTTTTTTGGGTTCGATCCATTGCCTTTCACTGCTCCGCTGTTTGATTGGCAAAAGCAGATTGTCTCCTGGGCTATATCAAAAGGTCGCTGCGCACTTTTCGAGGATTGCGGGCTAGGGAAAACAGCGCAACAGCTAGAATGGGCGCACCAGGTAGTTCAGAAAACAGGCGGCAGCGTTCTGATTTTGACTCCGTTGGCAGTCGCATCACAAACACTGAAAGAGGCCATCAAGTTCAAAATCCCTGCGCAAACAGCAAAGGATCAATCCGATATAAAAAACTCTGGGATTTGGATCACAAACTACGAGCGGCTTGATAAGTTTGAATGCGACTATTTCGCAGGAGTCGTGCTCGATGAAAGCTCAATCTTGAAAAGTTTCACAGGCAAAACAAGGCGGGAATTGACGTCTGCATTTTCGAACACGCCTTACAAACTCGCATGCACAGCAACGCCCTCACCGAATGATTATACTGAGCTGGGGCAGCATGCGGATTTCCTCGGCGTTTGTACTCCCGCTCAAATGCTGGCTACGTATTTTATAAATGATACATTCAACACTGGCGACTGGAGGTTGAAAAAACACGCAGAGGCAGAGTTCTGGAAATGGCTTGCAAGCTGGGCTGCCTGCGTAAGTAGGCCAAGCGATATCGGCTTTGATGATGAAGGATACGTTCTGCCATGCCTTAAAATGGAAACGCTCACAGTGAATGTGGATGAGTCGAATGAAAATGGAGATGACTTGTTCAGGATCGCAACACTGTCGGCAACTACGATGCATAAGGAGATGCGCTTAACATCGGCGGCTAGGGCTGATAAGGTTGCATCTCTTGTAAATAACAGCATGGAGCCGTGGATCGTCTGGTGCAACACGAACGACGAGGCAGACGCGCTTTCATCTCGCATTCCAGGAGCTGTGGAGGTGCGTGGAAGCGACTCAATCGAGCACAAGCAAAAAACACTGAACGATTTCAGCGATGGGGGCGCCAGGGTAATAATAACGAAGCCATCAATCGCGGGGTTTGGATTGAACTGGCAACATTGTAGAAACGTGGCATTTGTTGGCCTTTCCTATTCTTTCGAGGACTTCTACCAGGCGCTTAGAAGATCATATCGATTCGGCCAGAAGAAAGAGGTCAATGCCTACATCGTCCAAGCTCAGACAGAAGGCGCCATTTTAAGATCAATTCACAACAAGATAAATCAACACACAGCCATGCAAGAAAACATGAAAAAAGCGGCAAAGGAGTTGCGGCTTGAAAAGCAGGAATCCGTGAACGCAAAAACAGACATTTCAACTACGTCAGGCGATGGGTGGACGATTCACCACGGCGATTGCGTGCGTGTTGCACGTGAGAAAATCGAAGAAAAAAGCATCGGGTTTTCCATCTTTTCTCCTCCATTTGCAGATTTGTTCACTTATTCTTCCGACCCTCAAGACATGGGGAATTGCAGCACCATGAATGAGTTCATGCAGCATTTTGCAATTCTGATTCGAGAGCTCAAAAGAGTTATGCAGCCTGGGCGCGAAGTTGCAGTCCATTGTGTTGATTTACTTTCGACAAAATGGAAACACGGCAGCATCCAGTTCCAGGACTTCTCCGGGGAAATCATTCGTGCATTCTGGAAAGAGGATTTTCTTTTTCACTCGAGAATTTGCATTTGGAAATCTCCAGTCACCGAGATGCAGAGGACAAAGGCTCACGGCTTGCTTTACAAGACACTCAAAGCAGACAGCAGCGACTCTAGGGTTGGATGCGCTGACTATCTTTTGGTCTTTAGGGCGCCAGGGGAATGCATTACTCCTGTTACTAAAGATCCGAAAGATTACCCGGTCGATTGGTGGCAGGAGGTTGCATCGCCTGTATGGATGACCGTTGACCAAGGGCGCGTTTTGAACAAGGAGACTGCACGAGAAAATGCAGATGAAAAACACATTTGCCCGCTCCAGTTGGATGTCATCGAAAGAGCGATTGAGCTTTGGAGTAATCCTGGCGACTTTGTTTTCTCTCCTTTTACTGGAATCGGATCTGAGGGTGTTTCAGCGGTCAAACTCAATCGGAGGTTTGTTGGGGCGGAATTGAAAGAAAGTTATGCTCGTGATGCTGTTTTGAATATTAAAGCATCCAAGTCCCAGATGGATCTTTTTTGAGTGCGGATTAGCAAGGATGTATTAGCTAATCGGCAAAAAATGAACACACAAACCAACCTTCCGAAATCTGTTTCTTCGTACATTGAAACCGGCGCACCCGAGGGCCAACGCAACCAGGCGCTTTTCTCCGCAGCCTGCCAAATGCGCGATTCCGGGATGTCCGAGGACCAAACCACCGGGCTGCTGGCATGGCGCGCGCAGGCGGACGGATTGACCAGCGTGGAGGCGCAGAACACGGTTAAAAGCGCGTTTCGCCAGCCTCCGCGGCAACCACCCACCGGAGGGACCGCAACCCCAAGGCTGCCCAACGTGCGCTTCAAAAAGGCAAAGACACACCGCGACGCACTCAACTCAAGACCAGTCGCACCTCCGGATCCAATCGAGTCTGGGTTCGAGCGGCTCTTGATGGCGGCTTTCAAGGAGGGCGAGGGTGTTGCAATCGGAAAGATGGTGGAGGACGAGGACGGATCCAAGCGGCCGGATGCCGGGGTAGTGCTGACACGGGAGGAGTGGCTGGCGAAGGTGCGGAAGAAAGGCGGGATCGAGCGGCTCTTTACTAGCAAGGCCGGGCTGTTCCTGCGGGTGAATCCGATGCGGAAGGGCGGGGCTGGCAATGCGGATGTCTCGGCGTTTCGGCATGTCCTGGTTGAATTCGACAGCACCACCGGAGGCGGCCGGGTTCCGAAAGACGCTCAGTTCGGCGCGTTCCTGCATTCGGACATGCCCATCACAGCGGTCATCGATTCCGGCAACAAGTCGCTGCACGCGTGGGTCCGGGTGGATGCGACAAACGCCCAGGAGTATTCGGAGCGCGTTGACGAGGTGTTCCAGTGGTTTGAGGCGCTCAATCTCGACAGGGCAAACCGCAACCCTTCTCGCTATTCTCGATGCCCGGATGCATGGCGGACAGAGGAGGGCGAGGAGCGGAGGCAGCGGCTTTTGGCTGTTGGGCTGGGCGCGGCATCGTGGCAGGCTTGGGAACAGCATCAGGCCGCCGAACAACTGGGATCGCCGACCCGACTTTCCAACCTGCTTACATACGACGTCGGCGCAGACAAAAACTCTGTCCTGGGCAATCGCTGGTTGTGCCGGGGCGGGTCGCTGTTGCTGGTCGGGCAATCGGGTGTCGGCAAATCCTCGCTCAACATGCAACTTGCGATTGGGTGGGCTTTGGGGGCTGCGGAGATGACGTTCGGGATTCAACCCGTGCACCCGCTCAAGTCGCTCATCCTACAGGCGGAAAATGACGAGGGGGATTTGGCGGAGGTTGCGCAGGGTGTGGCGGCTGGCTTTGCTCTTTCGCAGGATGCCCTGGCTTCGGCAAACGATCGGCTCTTATGGCATCGCATCACTACACTGACCGGGGAGGAGTTCTGCTCGGCTTTGGAGAATCTCGTGGCACTGCACAAGCCCGACCTCGTGTGGATCGATCCTCTGCTGTCCTTCATTGGGGATGATTTGTCGGATGCTCGCGTGATTGCGTCATTCTGCGCCGAGCGGCTTTCGTCCATAGCTCTCCGCACCGGGTGCATCTTTGTATTGGTACATCACACTGGCAAACCTCCGAAAGACAAGGGGCCGCTTGAAAACTGGACCGCATCCGACCTGGCGTATTCCGGGCTTGGGTCGTCGGCGCTGACAAACTGGGCGCGTGAGGTTGCGGTGCTTGTTCGCCAACCATCCGAGGGACCGCCAACCTTCAGCCTGACACTGTGCAAACGCAGAAAACGTGCGGGTCTGCGGAGTATTGCCGGGGAAGCCGCGGAATCCATATACATCAGGCACTCCGCAGACGGGAGGATCCGCTGGGAACAATGCGACTACGAGCGACCAGAGAAGGAGGAACGGCCGGCGAAGAAAGCTCAGGGGACCGCAAAGCCAAACGTGAAGTTCCGACTTGGGCGCCCGAAAGTTGATCTGCCGGCGGATGCAATGGAGGAGCTGTATGTGCGTTTGGATGAGGCTCTGGGAATGGAACAAAAGGGCGAGGGGCGCAGGTTGATTCTCGAGGCCGCAGAAAGGCACGGAGTTTCGGAAAAAACTATCTCCAACAAAATTGCCGAAATTCGGCTCAGAAAAGCGGGGTTGGCTATGGAGACCCTCGGGACGAAGTAGAATCGCATCTAGGGCTATCCTCGGCGCATTAAAGCGGCATCTGACTTTAGGGTCGGGTGTCGCTTTTGCTTTGTTGTTGGAAAAAAGTCTTTGTGGAAAAGAATACCTCTTACACGGAAAAAACCCTCCCCCCCCCCATCCACCCCCTTTAGGGGGGGTGGGTAGGGGGGAGGGGGTTTTTTCCTAAAGAGAGGGTAAAAGAAAGCAGTGGCGCAGGACTTTTTTCCGACTTTTTTCCACACTCACAACCCCTTGAACCTGCGGCATTTACGCTGGAAACAAGTCGCGGAAAAAACTCTGGAAAAAAGTCGCACCTAGTTTTTTCTGGAAAAAAGTCCCGAAAGAGTTTTTTCCGACTTTTTTCCACGGCCGTTTTAAACTGCTAAAAAAGTTCCATTCCACCCCCTTGCGCACCGTGCGGAATTGTGGGAGTTGACGTTTAGAAGCTTGGGGCTTCGGGCCGGGGAACGCAGGTTATGTGTGTCCTGTGCATCTCCCCGGCCTCCCCCAAGCCTCTGCCCCAATGCAACGCAGGCACACACCACGCAGCACGCCCCCTGGCGCATACATCCGGCATCCGGTCGAGGACATGGAGCCGGAAGACGACCGCACGGACACTGCAGAACTGCTCTCTCGGATCCTGCGGCACCTTGCGACTATGCGCGGACTCGGGCCTGTGCGGCTGGGGGATGAGGTGGCAGCTGTCGCGGCAATAGGCGTTCCGGAATGTTTCCCCGGTGGATGGCGGGCGCCCATGCTGCAACTCGACCAGGAGGAACGGACGGCACTGCGCGGAATGGAGGAACTGTGGACGTGGTTGTGCATGCTGGGGAGGCAACCCAGACTCTCGGCAGTCGGACACCGGACACTTGCGGCGCTCTATGTGTTGCGGCCGGATCTGCTGGAGGGTGTTGCGTTGGAGGAGATCGGCGGGGGGTGCGGGATCACTCGGCAGGCACTGAGCAAACTGGTTTCGGACTTTCGCGATTGTTTCGGTGGGGTGCGCAACCGGGCCATGAAATCCGATGAAACACGGGCGAGGTGTAGGGGGGCGCGCAGGAAACCAATAACACTATGACAGAAACAGACACACAACCATCCATCATCCAAGAGGCGCTCCTGCTATCCAAGGAATTCCACTGCGCAAAAACAACGGCAGAGGATTTTATGAAGGGGGCGGTGCTGATCGCGCATGAGCTGGGCGGCGTCCTGGACACGGTGCGAACCACCCATGCGGACGCTTTCGATCTCATTATCGCACAGGCCGAACTATCCAAGCCATTGGCAACCCGGCTTATTCATCTTGCGAAGACCACGACCAGGGGACAGATCGAAAGCGGAGAATACAGGCAAGGCGCGCTTCAGCTTCAAATCCTTCCACCTGCGGCAAAGAAAGCACCCGAGGAGGATCGCCGGCTGGATGCCCTACCACACTTCTCCGCAATCGCTTTGCACTGGAAACGGGTGGCAAGACTGATGGAACTCGGGCAACTCCGCGTCGATCCCGAGAAAGTCAAGGAAAAGACTTCGGAGCTGTACGCGTACCTTAAAGGAGTGCATGAATCGATATGACAAGAAATTCTTGTGAGTTGCCAAGTGGAAGGCCAAATGCTAGGCAAAAACTTCCATTTTGGGCAAAATCTGCCGCGGTTTAAGGAATCTTTTGCCGGGTATGTCCCCCGCAGGGCCAGCAAAACG
>Ga0129333_10005368_pt1 | contig 12029 bp, 6 predicted proteins | sample CPB6_08_DNA_FD_94474 | JGI IMG/M metagenome (GOLD analysis project Ga0129333, IMG submission 94474) | Freshwater to marine salinity gradient microbial communities from Chesapeake Bay, USA - CPBay_Sum_0.6_0.8_DNA | ecosystem: Environmental > Aquatic > Marine > Coastal | place: USA: Chesapeake Bay... | reverse complement strand
GCTGTAGGCCGTGAGCCCGTACGGATGGAAGCTGCGCCGCAGGGCCGCCAGGTGCCGCTCCAGCCGGCCGCTCTCGAACCAGGGCAAGAACTCAGGATGCCCCGCGCCATGCGAGGCCTGCACCAGCCAGGCGATGGGCGCGCCCGGACGCGCCCAGGCACTGGCCGCGATGAGCGCCTTGTGCGCCTGCACCAGGTCGTCGGCGCGCGGCGAGGCCACGCCGGCCACCACGAGGTCGCAAGGCTGGGGCTCGACAGGCGCATGCACCTCGCGCCACCGGGCGCAGGCCTGCGCGTGCGCCTCGCCCACATCGCCATAGGCCGCGCCCACGATGCGCTGCTGGCGGTCCAGTACGACGTTGAGCAGGGCACAGCGGCCGAAGGCGCGCGCCACGCGCAGCAACGCCTCACGGAAGGGGTTGGCCTCCAGGCGGCCCGCGACATGCGCCAGGCTGCCGTCGGGCCGCACCAGCGTGCGCAAGGTCAGCCGGTGCGCCGCCAGCACCGTGTCGCGGTCGGCCGTGCCGGGCACCAGCGCCTTGGCGCCCCCCCCGAAGCCCGCGAGGTGGTGCGGCGTCACGGCGCCGGTGAGCAGCACGAGGCCCGCATCGGCCACCAGCCGGTGCACGCGCACCGTGCCCAGCTGCGGGTCCTCCGCGATCGGCTCGTTCCACTCGGGCAGGTCGGGGGCCGACTGCAGCGGGCGAAGCGCCGCCATGACCTCCGGCCCCACCACCGCCTCGACCTCGTCACGCGCGGCCGCCGCATGGATGCCACGCGCCACCAGCACGCGGATGCTGGACGGGCCATGGCCGGCGCGCGCCAGGCGCGCCAGGATCGGCAGCAGGTAGGTGGCCGCCGCCGCAGGCCGCGTGGGATCCGGCACCACCACGGTGACGTGCGAGCGGCCACGGGCCAGCACCTCCAGCGGCGGCAGGCCCACCGGCCGGTCCAGCGCATCCGCCACGACGCCGAGCGGATCGGGCGCGTCGTGGGCACCCGGGTCGCGCGAGGCGGGCACCGCACGGGCGTCCCCCGGCACGGGCTGGATCACCTCGATGCCCGCGGGCAGGCGCAGGCCGCAGGCCGACCGGCCGTAGGCCACCTCGACGACGGGGAGGGCCTCGGCCACGCGCGTACCCTACCAGCCCTCTCCCGCCCGGCGGTCGACGGGCTCGCAGCGCGCGCCTACCATCCCCGCGTGATCGTCCGCCGCGACTTCGACTTCGAGGCCTCGCACCAGCTGCCCAACCACCCGGGCCGGTGCCGCCGCCTGCATGGGCACTCCTACCGGCTGCGCGTGGCCTGCCGTGCTGCCGTGGACCCGCGTACCGGCATCGCCATCGACTTCGCCGACCTCAAGCACGTGGTGCGTACGCACGTGCTGGAGGCGCTGGACCACACCCACCTCAACGACCTGCTGCCCCTGCCCTCGGCCGAGAACATCGTGGCGTGGATCTGGGCTCGGCTGGCCGCGCAGGGCCTGCCCTTGTGGGAGCTGGTGCTGTGGGAGTCGCCGGGCTGCTCGGTGGCCTACCACGGGCCGGACGCCGAGCCTCCCGCAGCGCCCGGCAGGCCCTGATGCGCCGCGACCAGCGGCTGGAGTCCATCCTCGGCGCCGCCCTGCGGGTGCTCCACCGGCAGGGCATGCACGGCACCACCATGCGCGCCGTGGCCCGCGAGGCCCGCACCAGCGTGGCCAACCTCTACACCTACGTGGGCAGCCGGGAGGAGATGATCTACCGGGCCCACCTGCGCGTGCTGGACGCCGCCGTGGCCAGCGCGCTGGCCACGGCCAGCGTGCCCGGGCCGCGCGAGCGACTGCGCGCGCTGGTGACAGACCACGTGCGCCGCGTGCTGGCGCAGCCTGTCGAGGCCGACGTGCTGCGCGGCGTGCCCGGCTTGCTGCGCGGCGAGCGCGCCCGGCGCGTGGACGAGCAGCGGCGACGCTACCTCGAGCAGGTGCGCGCGGCGGCGGACGCCGTGGCCGGCAGGCTGCCGCCGGTGCGCAGCGACGAGCGCGCGCGCATGCTGCTGGGCATGGCCGACCGCCTCGCGCTCGACCTGCGCGCCGCGGGCACCTCCCCCGGCGAGGCGCCGGCCACGCGGCTGGCCCAGTCCGTGCTGCGCATGTTCCTGGCCGGCGCGCGCTGAGGGCCTGCGAACGGGATCGCACGCGCAGGCCTGCGCGGACGCCCTCAGCGCGGCGCCTCGCGCGCACCCGCCCTCTCCGCCTCGGCCGCAGGATAGATGATCACGCGCGGGTCCATCACGGCCCACTTCCACCCCTGCGACTCCAGCAAGAGCAGGGCTGAGCCCAGCGGCATCTCGGCCTGCTCGGTGTCGAGTTGCAGGGCCCGCAAGGCGGCCAGGTCCGAGGGCTGGCGCACGCGCACGTACAGGCGCTCCCCGATCGCATCCAGCAAGTCGGAGCCACTCAAGGGCTGGCCCTCCTTGCGCGCCGGCCGCACCGGGTGCACCTCCCACGGACCGGCCTGTGGGTCCGGGAGCGGCCGGCCCTCGGCAGGGTCCACGACCCCCACCCGCGGCACCGGGGCAGCACCGGCCGCCTCGAGGCCTCCAGCGGGCGCTGACGCCCGCAGGGGCTGCTGCGCGGGTTGCCCTGCCAGGCTGCCAGCGGAAGGCCCCACGAGGAGTTCATCGCTCGCTGGCCGCGATGGAGGCGCGAGCAACCACCACGCTCCCGCCGCGGCCGCAGCCAAGGCCAGCAGCAGGAGGGCCGTACGCATGGCTGCATGCTATCGCAAGCACGAGCCTTGCCGGCGACCCATGAGCAGGCGCCGCCGCGCCGACCTGCTCAGGGGGAGCACGAAGGCGTCGTGCATGCAAAGGCGAGCCGCCCCGCGGGGCGGCTCGCCCAGGTCGAGGCGACGCGACGCCTCGGAGCGCCGGGTCGCGAACCGAGCCTAGCGGCCCGAGTGCAGCACGTTGTAGCGGCGGCTGTTGCCCGACATCGCGCGGGTCGTGAACGTCGTGCCCGAGTAGCGCACCTCGGTGATCGACATCGCGTTCTCGTTGCTGGTGCCGAAGGCCACATACAGCTTCAAGCCCGTCGAGTCGATCGCCATGGCATCGCCCACACGCCCGTTGGTGAGCGTGGTGTTCCACTCGTTCTTCGTGCTCTGCAGCACGCCTGTGTTGGCATCGAAGCGGATGCCCTGCACCAACCCGACCGTCTCGCTGTTGTAGGTGTAGTTCGAGTTGCTACCCACGTTGTAGACGAAGGCCAGGGCCGTGCCGCTGTCGTTCGTCTCCAGGTGGTGCATGGGACGGCCGGCCGTGCTGTCGGTCTGCGACAGGCTGGTCTGGGTCATGCGGTACACGCGGCCGCCCACGTCGCCCGCGAAGCCCTCGACCTGGCCCGACTGGCCACCGTAGTCACCCCAGAACATGGGGTGCTCGGTGCCCGAGTTGAACGAGCCGGTGGTGCTCGTGGACTGCGTGGGCCCGTTGCTCTGGTAGTGGGTCGTGTAGAAGACGTGACCGCTGCTCTTGGCCATCACCTGGCCGCCCATGCCGTCCACGTTGGCCGGCGCGTAGTAGCGGTACTCCAGCGGGTAGTACGTCGTGTAGTAGTAGCCCGCGATGGCACCACGCCGGTTGGGCTGGCCGGTGACCCGGAAGCCCTGGCCGTCCGTCCAGCCGTTGATGCTCTGGGCGGTGTTGAGGCTGCGGATGTTGACGCCGACGAGCGTGTTCTGGGCCTGGTCGGTGGCGCTCACTGCGCCCAAGGTCAGCACGTACAGGAAGTTGCGGTTGCGGCTGATGAAGCCGCCCAGCGGGCGGATGCGGCCTGCCGCGCCGTTGTAGGCCGCCCACGTGGGGTTGACCACGCTGCTGGTGCTGTACGAGCGCACGTCGTCCACGCCGCCACCTGCCACCGTGGGCAGGATCGAGCGCAGCGTGCTCGAGCCGAAGTTCCACGAGTAGAAGGTGCCGGTCCAGTTGCGCGAGCTCTGGTAGGCCGTGCTCACGCTCTGGTTCTGGGCACCCCAGCCACCCCAGAACACGAGGCCAGCGCTGTCCGCGGTGAACACCAGGGCACCGAAACGCCAGAGATGCGAGCCGCCGAACAGCTGCGTCCCGCCGGTCTCGGACCCGGTGATCTGCACCTCGGTGGCCGAGGACCAGTTGTTGGTCGTGGTCCACGCCACGATGTCCTCCCGGGTCGTGTACCAGTTGCCGGTGCTCGTGGGCGAGATGCTCGACGTCGTGCGGTTCACTACCACCGCCACCTTGGTGGCGTCGTCACTGATCTCGAAGCCGGTCGTGGGACCGGTGTAGGTGCCCCAGTTGCGATAGCTGTTCGGGCCACGCGCCAGGCTGTAGCCACGGCCGCCACCTTGCGGGGCGTGCCGGCGCACCGTCGTGAGCCGGTTGATGGTGGACAGGCTGTTGCTGCTCGTGTGCGTGAACACGAAGTGGTTCATGCGGTCCACGCTCGAGAGCGTGGGGCTCGTGGAGACCTCGGGGCCTGCCAGGATCGCCACCGTGGTGCCGTTCTTGCTCACGCGGAAGGGCATCGGCGCGATCGCTGTCTCGAACAGGTTCGAGCCGTCGTACATGTACATGTCGTCGTTGGGCACGGCCGACAGCACGAAGGTGAGCGTGCCCGTCGCGAAGCTGGGGTTGCTCTGCAGGTTGGAGGTGGTCTCCAGCTTGTGGAAGGGCGTGGACATCATGCCCGACCAGGTGCCATCGTTCACCCACGCGCCGGCGATCGCGCCCGGGGCGAGCAGCTGGCCGCCCGAGAGGCCGCCCGTCAGGTCGTAGGCGTACACAGCGTGCTGGGCCCACGCGGCGTAGACGCCGGCGTTGGTGCCCATGTAGTTGCCGCACAGGTAGTAGAGGCGCGAGTTGGTCAGCGCCATGCTGCTGCCGTACATGTACGCGCCGTACCCGGTGCTGGTGCTGCCGCCCGAGGAACTGCCCGTCGTGATCACCTTGTAGGTGCGCGTGCCGCCGTCGAAGGAGTTCTCGCCCGTGAGCGAGAACACCACGATGCGCGTGGTGGTCACGCTCTCGTTCATCGTGTTGGTGGTCTTCAGCTTCATCGCCCCGAAACGCCCGTCGGGGCTGATGGTGAGCTGGCACATGCGGGTCAGGCTGTGGCCCGTGCCCTTGGCCTGCGACACGCCGTCGCCCAGCGTCAACCAGCCGGCGCTCTTGTCGAGCACCACCGGCAGGTAGATCTTGCTGTCCTCACGCACGATGAACACGCCCAGCTGGCTGCCGCCCTCGAAGGCGTAGAGGCGGCCGCCCGATGCGTAGACGCCCGTGGCACGGTTCGTGGTCACGCCCGTGGCGTCAGGCAGGCGCACCGCGCTGGCGCTGGGGTTCCACGGGATCGGGTTGGTCCCGGACTGCCAGGCCGAGTTGGAGTAGGTATAGGACTTGTTCATGTCCGAGTGCTGGCCCGGACGGGCACCCGAGGGGTTGAGCCCGTGCGTGTCATCCCACCAGCCCGTGGGGTTCACCGACACGCGCAGCAAGTCCACGCTGGTCAGGATGCCAGCCAAGGTGGTCGCCGTGGTGCTGGCGGGGATGCCGTTGGCCGTGAGGTCGTCCGTGTTGGTCAGGTTGCGGTAAAGGGCACCCGTCGACAGGGGCTCGAGGATGCGCACGGTCTGGTTCTGGTCGTTGAACGCGTCCGTGGCCTGCGTGGCCGTCAGCGAGGCCGAGGACTCCGTGATCACCACCTTGTCGGGGCCCACCGAGAACGCGAGGTTGGTCGAGATGCTGTGCCGGCTGCCCGTGGGCAGCTGCTGGTCCTGCGCCGTGAGGCTGAAGGCCTGGCGGCCCTGCGGCGTCAGCGCGCTCGGGGTCGTGACCGCCAGCACGCCCGTCTGGGGCGTGAAGGTGGTGCCCGCCGGCTGCAGGCCCGGCGCCCACGTGATGCTCCAGTCGTAGCCCCCCACCACTTCCTGCGTGGGGCCGCTGCCATCGATGTTGGTCACCTGCGTGAAGTGGGGCGCGTCCGTATAGCCGTCCTTCGGCACGCCACCGGTGGCCACGAAGGTCAGGCCCGCGGTGCCGCCATCGGGGTTGTAGGTGACTCCGCGCTCGAGCTCGGGGATGGTGCTGTAGGGCAGGGCGCCGAGCAGCGCGCCCTCCAGCGTCCACGTGTTGAGGCTGCTGAACGAGAACGCCGAGGTGCCCGACGCCGGCGGCTCGCTGTTGGCGAAGGCCGTGTTGTAGGACTGCCACACGTGCTGGCCGTACTCGTTGGGCACGAGCTTGCTGAAGATGTGCACGTGGTAGGTGAACAGGCCATGACGGCGCGGGATGCCGCCGAACAGGCCGGTGGCCTCGCGCATGAAGACGCCCTCGGGCGTCACGCCCGCCGTGGCACTGCCGTAGGGCCCCGCCGCGTTGGCCGCGGGGTAGAGGCTGGCCGTGCTCTTGTTGCTGGACCGCCCCGTCACGACGTCCACCGTGATCGTTGAAGGGTTGAGCACAGGCGCCAGGGGCGACTGCCACGTGTCGACCGTGGCGGGTCGAGCCACCAGTTCCCACTCGAAGGGCGGCACGCCGTCCACCACTTGGATGTACTGGCTGTAGGCCGTGCCGCAGCGCCCGTCGGGCAGCACGGGCGTGGCAATCACGATGGGCGGGGTGTCGACCTTCCACTGCAGCTTGCGGAAGCCGGTCTGGTTGAGGGCGTCGGTCACCTTCATCGTCAGGCGGAAGGGCACCGAACCACCCGTCTGCTGGGGCGCGCCGATCAGCGACGTGCTCGAGGGCGGGATGCTCATGCCCTGCGGCAGGCCGCTCGCGCCCCAGTTGCTGTCGGTCGCGTCGTTGGGGTCGTCCACGACCTCCAGCGTGTAAGGCGGCGTACCACCCGCCACGGTGAAGTTGAACACCGAGAACTCGCCATACACCGTCGTGCGCAGGCCGTCGCAATCGGTGAATGGCACGCTGTTGGGCGGCGAGTAGGACGCCACGGGGATGATGGCCGGGTCGCACACGGCGATCGTGACCGGGCCCACCGGCACGTTCCACGTGAAGGAACGCGTCGTGGACGAGTCCGGACGGCAGCCCGTGTCGTCGATCTGCAGCGTGAACGAGTAGTTGCCCGCCTGCAGGATGACGCCCCGGATCGAGTGCGTGGCGTTGTCCAGCGAGAGGCCGGGAGGCATGGCGCCGGCGATCACGGTCATCACGTACGGACCCGAGCAGCCACCGTCGATGGGCACGACGTAGTTGATCGTCTGGCCCGACACCGCCTGGGGCAGCACAGCCGCCTGCATGCTGATGTCCTGGCTGCCCACATCGAACTTGTTGCCGCCGCCGCCGCAGGCCGCGAGCGACGCGGACGCGACCAAGGCGAGGGCAAGCGAGCACAGGGAGGGAATGCGCATGGCGACTCCTTCTTCGTTCGGACCCACTCCGGACTCTACCGGTCTGGGGGGCCGCAGGGGAAGGGGCAACCCGGGCGGGGCGGGCCTCGTCCCCGGCAGGCCCCGGCCTGCCGGCTGCCCACGGATGGCTCTGTGGGCAGCGGTGATCAAGCAAACCACTTGCCGACAAGGGCGCGCCTTGTTGTTGACGTAAGTATCTTCCAGATATCAACTTACAATCGAAACAAAGGATCATGCCCAGGCCACTCAAGCGCCACGAGCGCTTTCGCCCGGCGCCCCCGAGTCCCGGCCCGTCTCGCTCCCCCCCTACAACGACGCCGGGGTGCGTGCCCCGGGCCCCCCAAGGCGCCCCCGAGGCTGGAGGGGTCTAGGGTGCGCTGCCCACCAAGGCCCGGGCAGCCGTCTGGGCCCAGCCGTAGGCGGGGCCCATCACGACGCCCATGCCCAGCATCGCCAGCATGCCCACCCAGAGGAGCGCACGCGTGCTGGCGGGAACCGCGATGGGCTGCGCCACTAGCTCGGGAGCCGGGTCCTTGAACCACATCTCGCCGATCCACACGAGGTAGAAGTAGAGCGAGATCAGGATGCCCAGCGCGCCCAGACCGGCCACCACCCACAGCAGCGGCTGGTGCGAGGCGCCGGCGACCACGCTGTGCAGCACCAAGAACTTGCCGAAGAAGCCGCTCAGAGGCGGCACGCCGGCCAGCGACAGCAAGGCCAGCACCATGGCGAGGGCGAGGAAGGGAGAGCGGCGTGCCAGCCCGGCCCACGGCGACACGCCCGAGGGCGACTGGCTGCCGCCGACCAGCACGACCACCGCGAAGGCGGTCAGGTTCGTGAAGAAGAATGCCGCGAGATAGAAGAGGATCGCCGTGATGCCCTGCTCGGGCCGCGCGCCCGCGGCCGACGTGGCCGCGATGGCCGCCAGCAAGTAGCCCGCGTGCCCGATCGAGGAGTAGCCCAGCAGGCGCTTCATGTGCTGCTGGCGCATGGCACCCAGCAGGCCCAGCAGCAGCGTCAGGCCCGACAGCACCACGAGCAGCCACAGCCAGGCGGCCTCGGGCTTGCCGGTGGCGGGCACCAGCACCACCTGGGCCAGTCGCATCAACAGCACGAGGCCCGCCGACTTCGATGCGGTGGACAGGAAGGCTGTCACGGGCGAGGGCGCACCCTCGTACACGTCGGGAATCCACACGTGGAAGGGCACGGCCCCCACCTTGAACAGGATGCCCACCATCAGCAGCGTGGCGCCCAGCACCAGCAGGCTGTCCGGGCTGCCCGAGGCAACCGCCGCCTGCAGGCCCTGCAGCGAGAGCGTGCCCGTGGCACCGAACAGGAAGGCGATGCCCATCAGCAGCAGGGCCGAGGACACCGAGCCCACCACGAGGTACTTGAGGCCCGCCTCGGTGGAGCGCACGTCGTTGCGCTTGAAGGCCGCCAGCACGTAGGAGCTGATCGTCACCAGCTCGAGGCACACGAACATGCTCAGCAGGTCACCCACGCCGCTCACGAGCATCACGCCGGCCAGCGCGAAGAGCAGCACGGCATAGAACTCGCCGTGGCCGCGGTCCATGCGGCGCGTGTAGGGCACCGACAGCAGCACCAGCAGCAGGCCGCCGGTGGCGGCCAGCGCGCGCGTGAAGGTGCTGAAGGCATCGACGCTCCAGCCCGTGACGTGCACGCCGTCCTTCACCAGCAGGAAGGCGCTGCCGGTGGTGCCATCCATCCACCCGCTCACCAGCAGCCCCAGCGCGGCTGCGAGGCCGGCAAAGGCCGTGAAGGCCGTGGCGCGCGCGCGCCGGCCCGGGGGCAGCAGCAGCTCGGTGACGATCACCGCCAGGGCGGCGCCCAGCACCAGCATCTCGGGCAGCAGGAGGTGGAGGTTGAGCTGCATGTCAGCGAGCCTCCCCCGTGCCCGGCGCGGCAGGTGCGGCAGGCACGGATGCCTGCGTGCCGGCGGGCCGCGTGGCCTCGATGCGCTCCATCAGCGGCTTGGTGCCGTGCTGGATCATCTCCAGCATCGGACGGGGCCAGAAGCCGAAGAACAGCAGCACGGCCACCAGCAGCACGAAGGGCGTGCGCTCGGTGACCGTCTGCGCATCGCGCAGGCCGCGCCAGCGCGGCTTGAGCTCGCCGAACCATGCGTCCTTCACCGTGCGCAGCAGGTAGACGCCGGTGACGACGAGGCCCCACACGGCCAGGATCGCCGGCACCTTGCCCCAGATCGTGGTGCTCTGCCAGGCCCCCAGGATCACCATCAGCTCGCTGACGAAGTTGGCGAAGCCCGGCAGGCCGGCCGAGGCCATCGAGGCGATGACGAAGCAGGTGCCCACGAAGGGCATCACCTTCATCATGCCGCCCAGGTCGTCGAGCATGCGCGTGTGCGTCTGGTCGTAGAAGAACCCGATCAGCGAGAAGGCCAGCGCCGTCATCACGCCGTGCGCGAACATCAGGAACACCGCGCCGTCCAGGCCCAGCGCCGTCAGCGAGGCGATGCCCAGCAGCACGTAGCCCATGTGGCTGGAGGACGAGTAGCCGATCACCAGCTTCATGTCGCGCTGCGACACGGCCACCAGGCCACCGTAGAGGATGTTGAAGCAGCAAAGCACGCCCACCCACGGCAGATAGGCGTGGGCGGCCTCGGGGTACCACGTGAGGGCCAGCCGCACGATGCCGAACGCGCCCAGCTTCATCAGCACGCCGGCGTGCAGCATCGACACCGCGGCCGGCGCGGCGGCGTGGCCGGCCGGCGACCACGAGTGCAGCGGCCACATGGGCACCAGCGCCGCGAAGCCGAGGAACACCGGCCAGAACCAGGTCATCTGGAAGGCCGTGCTGAACTGCGTGGAGGCCTGCTCGAGCAGCACCATGTCGAAGGTGCCGTGGCCCAGGATGCGGCCCGCCTCCACGTAGGTGGCGATCAGGCCCACCAGCGCCAGCGCGGCACCGGCCGACAGCACCAGCACCAGCTTCATCGTGGCGTAGCGCTGGTCCACGGTCTTGGTGGTGCTGCCCCACGTCCCGATCAGCAGGAACATCGGGATCACCGCCAGCTCGTAGAAGAAGTAGTAGAAGAACAGGTCCAGCGACATGAACACGCCGAACACGCCCACCACGAGCGCCAGCAGGTTGATGTAGTACTCCTTGACGCGCGTCTCCACGCGGTAGGAGACCATCGTGCCGGTGAACAGCGTGATGGCGGTGAGCAGCACCATCGCCACGCCCATGCCGTCCACGCCCAGGTGGAACGACAGGCCCAGCGAGGGCACCCAGTCCAGCCGGAGCACGTGCTTGTAGGCGTGGCTGCCGGCCGAGGCCCCCACCGGGGCGTCGTGGAAGCCGAGGAACAGCCACGTTGCAGCCGCCAGCGAGGTGGCGGCGGCCAGCGTGGCGAGCGTGCGCACGGCGCGCTTGTTCTCGCTGCCCACGAAGAACAGCAGCAGGGTGGCCGCCGCCGGGGCGAGCAGGATGAGGAGCAGCGGGTTCACGCAGCCTCCTTGGTCGCGCGCGGGGTCATGCGAGCACCGCGTAGAGGACGGCGGCCGCGACCACCACGGCGCCCAGCACGAAGGAGGTCACGTAGGCCGAGAGGCGGCCGCCCTGCAGCAGGCGCAACCGCTCGCCCAGCCTGAGGCCCAGGCGCGCCGTGCCGTTGTAGAGCAGCTGGATCACGATCCAGCGCTCGACCAGCCAGCACAGGCGGGCGAAGCCCTGCTGCACCACCTTGACCAGCCACAGGTAGAAGCGGTCCACGTACCAGAGGTTGTTCCACGTGGTCCACATGCCGCCCAGGCGCTGCGGCAGCGGGTCGGTGCCCGGCTCGGCCCGGCTGTAGGTGCGCCACGCCAGCCACAGGCCCAGGAAGGCCACGCCCAGCGAGATGAGCGCCACCGACAGGTGCAGCTCGGCCAGCGCGCCCACGTGCCAGGCGTGCAGCCAGCGCTCGAGCCAGTTGCCGTGGTAGCCCTCGGGCAGCGGCTGGCCCAGCATGGGGCCGAAGGCGGGCAGGCCGATGAAGCCGATGCTCAGGCTCACCAGCGCCAGCACCAGCAGCGGGCCCGTCATCACCTTCGGGCTCTCGTGCGGGTGCGCGTGCCCGCGGTAGCTGCCGAAGAAGGTCAGGATGGTGGCGCGGCCCATGTAGAAGGCCGTCAGGCCCGCCACCACGGTGCCCACGATCCAAAGGAGCAGGTGCCCGCCCACGCCATGGGCGTGCTGCACCGCACCGAGGATCTCGTCCTTCGACCAGAAGCCGGCGAAGGGCACGATGCCGCACAGCGCCAGCGTGCCGATGGCCCACGTGCGCCACGTGGTGGGCATGGTGCGGCGGATGCCGCCCATCTGGAACATGTCCTGCTCGTGGTGGCAGCCGTGGATCACGCTGCCGGCGCAGAGGAAGAGCAACGCCTTGAACAGCGCGTGCGTGGTGAGGTGGAACATGGCCGCGGTGTAGGCCCCGCAGCCCAGCGCCATCGTCATGTAGCCCAGCTGCGAGAGCGTCGAGTAGGCCAGCCCCTTCTTGATGTCGCGCTGCGTTATGGCCATCGTGGCCGCGATGAAGGCCGTGCTCGCGCCCAGCCAGGCGACCAGCGTGGGTGCCCACGAGGCGCCCTCGAACACGGCGAAGGAGAGGATCACAATGTAG
>Ga0129333_10005367_pt1 | contig 12030 bp, 19 predicted proteins | sample CPB6_08_DNA_FD_94474 | JGI IMG/M metagenome (GOLD analysis project Ga0129333, IMG submission 94474) | Freshwater to marine salinity gradient microbial communities from Chesapeake Bay, USA - CPBay_Sum_0.6_0.8_DNA | ecosystem: Environmental > Aquatic > Marine > Coastal | place: USA: Chesapeake... | reverse complement strand
CCAAATGCTTTCAAAGAAAATTTGAACGACAATAAAATTCTTGCTGTTGCATATAATCTTTCTAAAAAAGAAGATGTAACTATTCTTACGAAAGATTTGCCGCTTCGACTCAAGGCTTCAGTGATTGGTCTTAATGCGGACGACTACTTCTCTGATCAGTTTAGCGAAGTCTGGTCTGGTATCGAAAAGATTGAAGTTGATCAAGACTCAATTGAGAATTTATATTCTACTGGTAAAACTTCTTTCGAACTAAAACTTCCCACAAATACTGGTGTTATTGCAACAAGCGGTACTAGTTCTGCTTTGGCAAGATACAAGAATGGTCATCTTGTCCATGTTAAAGATCGAAATGTTTTCGATGTTCGTGGTCGAAGCGCAGAACAGCGCATTGCCTTGGATTTCTTAACTGATGACTCAGTTCAGATTGTTTCTATTGGCGGAAACGCCGGCACTGGCAAATCTCTTCTTGCTATCGCTGCAGGTCTTGAGTCTGTTGTAGAAAAAAGAGTTCACAAGAAAGTAGTTATTTTCAGACCGCTTTATGCTGTTGGCGGACAGGATCTTGGTTTTCTTCCTGGAACTGCCGAAGAAAAAATGTCCCCTTGGGCAGCAGCCGTATTTGATGCTTTGGAAGTTTTCTGTGGACCTAACGTTATTGAAGAAATTATCGAAGAGGAACTTCTTGAAGTTCTTCCCCTTACACATATCAGAGGTAGAACGCTTAGCGATTCGTTTGTCATTATCGATGAAGCGCAGAATCTTGAGAAGATGGTTCTATTGACTGCTCTTTCTAGGATGGGTAAGAACAGTAAAGTGGTAATGACTCATGATGTTGCTCAGCGAGATAATTTAAGAGTTGGAAAATATGATGGTGTTATGTCAGTAATATCTTCTCTTAAAAACGAAGATATCTTTGCTCATATCAATCTTGAAAAATCTGAAAGAAGCCAGATTGCTGAATTAGTGTCCCATTTAATAGAAACCTGATTTCCCGATAAGTCTTTATGGAATTTTCAGCAAAAAACGTATCTGTTGGCGATCATGTGATGTATGCGGTGCCTAAGCCACCTCAGGCCACTACCTATGCCCATGGGGTTGTTAAGAGTATCAAAACTTCTGGCATGGTAAAGATTGATGGTACTAATGAATCTTTTGAGGCAACTAAGGATAATCCTGTTGCAACTATAGAGGTTTGGGCTGTTGATGAGGATGGCAACCCTAAGTCAAAGACCGACAGGGTTGTTGCTAAGCCTGTTTCGGATCTTCGTGTATCCAAGACACCTATTGAGCCAGAGTCTGCTGATAGAAATTCCACGCTTAGAGGTATAATGTCAGAGTATAACAAGACTGCTCCAGAGGGCAGGAAAGTTACTATGACTACTCTTACTAAAGTTTTTAACAGGGGCGTTGGAGCTTATAAGACCAATCCTTCTAGCGTTCGACCAAATGTGGTTAGCGCAGAGCAGTGGGGCTATGGAAGGGTTAGAGCATTTCTTAAGATGCTTAAAAATGGTAAGGCTCCAAGAAAACCGTTCGATCAGGATCTTCTTCCAAGAGATCACCCTCTTTCAAGCAAAGCTAGCGAAGAGGCACAAGAAAAAAGACTTTACTTTAGGGTAGTTAAAGAGCATCCATCCTGTCCAGTTAGCAAACCCTATGGAGTAATTGGCGAGAAGTCTGGGATTGTCCATGGTTGTCATGCAACTCAGAAATCTGCTAATGATCAACTTAAAAGTCTTTATGCTGCAACTGATCCAAAGAGCGGATATAAGCCAGGTAAAGAAGATGTAAAAAATCTTGAAACACCAACTCAACATGAAAAGCGTCGTGAACGTGAAAAGAAAGCAGGAGTAGCTCAAATGGATTCTTTTAAAGAAGGCGATATTGTAAAGTTTATGATGGAGAATGACTCCATGTTCCATAACGATATGCCACCACAGGGCACGCATGAGCATGTTGGTTCAGTTGAGCATGTTATGTATGATGGGTACTTCGGTGTTCCTGGATCAAAATTTTATTCTCCTGCTTCTATGGAGAATCCTGCTGTTCTTATTAGAATTTGGATTGACGACCAAGAGACTGAATTTATGACTGGTCGCATGTCTGATGAGGTTACCAAAATTGGTGAACTTGATAATCAGGAAAATTCTCCTGACGATATCGAAGATGACACCTATAGCAGCTATGACAATAACGAAGATGACAAAAAGAAGGATGAGGCTGCAACCTATCCAATTCCAGACCGTGTAAAGAAGAATGCTCAGCGCGGCCTTGATCTTCGTAAGAAGTTTGGCCGTGGTGGTACTGATGTTGGCGAAAATACTGCACGAACGCTTGCTGCTGGTGGGACCATTGGCATTGAGAAGGTTCGACATATCAATCGCTACTTCCCCCGTCATGCTGGTGACAATCTGAATGATAAGACTAGTAATGGTTGGATTGCTTGGCTGCTCTGGGGTGGCGATGCTGCTTGGTCTTGGACTAACAGAATTGTTCGCAGTTATGAGGCTCAGCAGAAGCGTGAGAGAGAGTCTGCTAGAGATTTTACTCCCGAAGAGCGTGAGAAACTTGCAAAGGAAGGTCTTGCTCTTCCAGATGGCTCTTACCCGATTGTAACTATTGGTGATCTTAAGAATGCTATTCAGGCTTTTGGTAGAGCCAAGGATAAGCCTGCAGCTAAGAAGCATATTATCAAGCGTGCTAAGGCACTTGACGCACAGGATATGCTTCCAGACAACTGGATGGATTGATCAAAATGAAAGTTCGTCCAAGCGGAGTTGCTTGGTTTGGATTAGTAATTTATGTATTTATAGTTGATATTTTTCTTTTAAAGAAAAAGCAAGTAGTTGGCCAACCTTATTGCTCTATGAGTGAAGCTTTTGGCGATGCGTTAAGGCATCCAAAAAAGCGTTGGCCAATTATTGCTATATGGGGTGTTCTTACAGTTCACCTTTTTGGCGTTTTAATTCCTTCTAAACTTGATTTTATAAAGAAGTTAGATCCTATTGGTTTTTTGGCTAGAAAGATTGCTAAGGAGAAATGATGGACGATATTGATGGTTGTGATTTAGATTTTACGGAAGATCCTCTTGCTGACGAGGATATAGATGGCTTCGTTTTGTTTGCTGATATTGCACCAACTGACATTGAATCAGTTGAGAAGCGTGTTTATGATTGGAAGGTTTTGAGCAATGGGTCGTGATCTTGGTATTGCAGATAGGCTTCGTGCTGCTGGTTTGAATGTTGTTGAGGTTGCTGGTTGGCAGACCCGTGGCTCTGATTCTTTTAATCCCCGTGGTTCTGTTGACCACCATACCGCTGGGCCTCGAAATGGTAATGCTCCGAGTTTGAACATTTGCGTCAATGGTCGAACTGGTCTCCCTGGACCGCTCTGTAACGTCCTTGTAGGCCGTGACAACACTTGTTACGTGGTAGCAGCAGGTAAAGCTAACCATGCTGGTCTAGGTGGCTGGAGGGGCCTTGTAGGTAATTCTAGTGTGTTTGGCGTGGAGCGTGAGAATGTTGGTACTGGTGCCGAGCCTTGGCGTCCAGATCAGACAGAAACCGCTGCGAAGGTACATGCTGCCCTTATCTCAGTTCATGGTGCTAATCCTGAACTAGTTTGTGAGCATAAGGAATGGGCACCAAGACGTAAGATAGACGCTTATGGTGTTGACGGTGATCAGATGCGATCTATGGTCAGGGTATTTTTAGGAAAACCAAATCCAACTCCACCACCTGCTCCACCTAAACCAAATACAAATGACTTTTTGAAAGCTATTTCAGAAGCAGCAAAAAAGAAGCCGACACTTAAACGTGGAATGAAGGGTAATGCAGTAAAAGATCTGCAATCAAATATTAACGCTATAGTTAAGAAAAATGTTCTTGTAGTTGATGGAGATTTTGGTGCATCAACTGAGCGTTGGGTCAAGCAGTTCCAGAAGGATAGAGGCTTAACTGCAGACGGAGTTGTCGGCTACAATACTTGGGTTCAGATACTTGCTAGTAGATTTTAAGAACCTATAATTATTACCACAGGCTCAATACCAGCAGGGAATGAAAGGGATTGTCCGTCTGCAAGTTCGTTAAATGTTGTACCATCGGTAATGAATGGAAGAATTCTCCACTCTGATACACCATTTGCAGAACCACCATTAGCTATACCTTGATCAACTTTAATTATATGATTAAAGCCAATTAATGTCCAAGGCTCGCCAGCTCCAGAAAGAGGGTATGCACTTGTTGGCTGCGTAACTATGGCTATTATTTCAGTAAAATCAAACCAAGATGGGTCTAAAACAATACCACCAGTATTGTATGTTCCATCAAAAGAATTTAACTTAACTATTTTTGTTTTATGTCCAGCAGAATCTCTAAGATCTGTAGAAATAATTAAATCATAAGAAATACCAGTTACAGCCATTGTAGTCTCCTTGTTAGGAGAATAACGTTATCGATTTATTGATATTGAATGACGAAGCTGATGCCAGCCATTATAATTTCCTGGAATTGGCGCACTACCAATTGCTGGAGTTGCAACCATTTCAAAAGGTGAAAGGTGTGGCGGCTCTGCGCTAATGAGTCTTTCGTAAAGCGAAATATCTGCATCAATATCAGACTTATTTTGATTTAAATAAGATGATCTGGCGACACGGGCAACAGAGATTTTCTTTTTGGTTTCAAGTGTCAAGATCTGCTCTGCACGACTGACATACGGTAGATGCCATTCGTTGTAACCAAGTTGTTCGGGCTTAGAAGAGTCTAACGCTTTTTTCATTTCAATTGCTAGAAGTTGAAACTCTGGCTGTGCATCAGGATGGATTCGCTGAGAGAAGCAGTTCTCGAAATCTGTTGATGCTATAACAGATGTATGCCAAAGGAATGGCTCAAGAATTCTTGCAGCCACCTGCTTATGAAGATTGAGATTATCAAGTTCTTCAGCAACATCTGCTGCATTATTTGCAGCCTTAATCCATTGATAGTGTGCCATTGTTTCACTATCTGGATCTAGAGTAGTCTCTGCAACCATACCACGCTGATTCTTGCCCCAATGGACGGGTATAGCGGGATTTGATCGAACTTCTTCAATACGACGCTTTAGTGGAATTGCACGACTGCTAGCAGCATTGCGTGACCACATTCGATATGTGTTTACTTCTGGAAGAATGAACCTATGAAAGGTACATTCCATAGTTGTCAATCTATTTCCTTGCGGAGAGATTGAGTCAGCAATTACTTTAGCTGAGATCACTTACATACTCCAGTTCTACGCCAGCAGCGGCTAGAAACGCCTCGGTCACATCGGTATGCAATCTATCTGATTCGGATAGGCATACAATCCTACGGATTCCTGCAGCAGCCACAGACTTGGCGCAAGTTAGGCAGGGTGGCCCGTTGACATAAAGCGTAGAACCTTTGTAGCGAGAGCCATCACCGTGGGCAAGGGCTGAAACTTCAGCGTGTGAACTGTAGCAAAGACCATCGCCATAATCGTATGGTGTTCCATGTGGCACTTTGTTGATCCAGCGTGGACAGCCACCATCTACGCAGTGCTTCATTCCTGCTGGGACACCATTGTAGCCTTGGCCGATTATGCGGCCATAACCATTCTCTTCTACGATGAAGCACCAGAATTGGGCCTTAGCACAAGTAGCAAAGATTTCAGCACAGGATATACAAGCTTTAAGCCATTTAATATCTTTACTTGTTATTGACATAAAAATCTTCTGGTTTGTAAGCTATATCAGATTTATTAGAATCACCAGACCATTTTGGAATATTAAGTATATTAATATTTGCAGTTGATTCAATTTCAGAAATTTCTCTATTTAACTCTTCTCCAAAAGTTAATTTAGAGTTAGATAATCTATCCCAATCTTTATCTTTTTTATAAAGATCAAAATTTTTATTTCTATAAATAAGAACATCATTAGATATTACAAAATTTGCAAAAGTTTCAGAGCCCAAAGAAGGTAGCCCATCTATAGATGGAACGAATCCAAAGACAGTAACATCTAAAAAATCTTTTGTAAACTTTGGATGAAATCCCTCATTTACAAATCCAGCTTTTTCAAATATTTCATTTATATCTTCAAACTCATTATATATTTCTATTCTTTTTCTTCCCTCAAGAATAGAGCATAGAATTAGACTTTTAGATACTTCTATTAGTAGATCATCTCTTTGATGGCCGAAGTATGTAATTTCGCAAGCATGGCTAGTTCTTCTACTTCTCCAACCCATAGTTGCATATTCTTTTGTTTCAGTATCAACTGCAGTCAGGATGCTCGGTAGATTCTTTTTTATAAGCGATCTAGCGCTTTTAATGAAAGAAGTATCCACAAAATCAGAAAAATAATTTGTTTGCAATGGAAATATAGCAATCATTTTATATCCAAAAACTTTAAAGCAAATTTTCGATTTTCAGTAACCTGATTTATCAAATCTTGATTTTCAAGTTCATTAATTAGTTTTTTAAAATTTGCAAGATATTTATCATTATCAGATAAAATAAATTCATAATTAGATGGAACTCTTTGCAAAGATTCTAAAAAAGATTCTTCAGTCATTTCTTTAACCCAGTGACTAATATCTTTATGTCTTCTGACTTTAGATCTTTGCGTTGCTTCTAATTTGTATCCAATTGTTGGAAGAAGTATTGGCATTATGCAATTGTCTGAAACAATATAATCGTGCATTATAAATCTTCCACTAAGCATTGCTTTAAGCATAGAGAAGACATACATAGATGTTGCAATTCTTTGGCGCTTAAATTCTGGATATACCCCAACTAACTGGTGTCTCCATCTATGGCTATGGTCAAACCCGCACTGATCGGCGCCAACTATTTTGCCGTCTTCTTCGACAACGATTTCAGAGCCAAGAGCAACTTTTGCTGAGATCGGATCTCTCATTGTAAATCCACCCAAAAATTCTCTATTATCTTTATGATTATAGATATTTTGGATTTCATCAATATCTTTTTCTAAACCTAATCTTACTTTTCTCATATCAACCTTGGAGTGATGGGCTGAGTGCCGATCCCAGCAGTTTTCTATCGGAAATAGACTGTGTTTTCCTTACACCACCATCACACGATCTAATTTTTATCAAGTATGCTAGCAGCCTGATTCATTACTTCGATTGCTTCATCAGCATCGGAACCTTCCCAGCAGGAAAGTGCACGTTCTGCAAAGTGGCGTAGAGCATCGGAAACTATATCCACACCATTATCAATATCTAATAGGTCAGCAGCACGAAAAAATTTTTCTGCTACATAAGGTGGTAACTGTAAGCCAACTAACGGACTGATATTCCGTGATGCCTCACCATAACTACGAAGCATATTAGCTAATTGCCCACGCTCATTATCGCTAACTGGATACATGGGATACATATTATCATCGCTCATTTATCTCAGCAGCCTTATCACCAGCAAAGTATCCCGCTGCAAAACCTACCAAAGATGATGTGAAACCAATAATAAAAAATAGAAGTGTTGTATTCACTGATTCCCCTTAAAGATCTACTCTAAAATTATTATGTTCAGCTTTATATTCTTCCCAAGACTTATGACCTGAATCTAGCACAGACCAAAGTTTACGGTCTAGGTCAGGTTGAACCTTAGCAGACTCAATCGGGTCAAAGTCGCGATGCTCACGAATTGCAGACTCAAGTTCGTCAATACGTTTACGCAGTTTGGCGTTTTCCTGCATTACCTCAACGATTTCACGACGACGTTGACGGAGTTCCGCATTGGCGATTCGCTCTGATTCAGTTTGCGTCTTCTGCCACAGACTCTTCAGGTGATTCAACATCTGCGTTCATCCTCTCAATAACATCAGTCCAGCCAAGAGCCTCAAGCTCTGCTGTAATTTTACCATTCATAATATCATCAGTCTCTTTGCACTTTGCAGCAAACTCTTCTGAGTTGCGTGGAAGATGCTGAGTCTTACCAAGATGATCAAATAGGTAGGCCCAAGTTCCACCACCAAGAGAAATTATTCTTGTGGTATCCCCTGAAGGCTGGAATGGAACATTCTTTTTTAGTTTTGGTCCTGCCATTGTGACTCCAATATTTTTTGGAAGAAGTTATATAGTCTTACTGATCTTACTTTAATTTCATCGACTTGTCGAAGTTCGATGGGGAAGTATTGCAGACCCAAGTGTTGCGCCGCAACTAATCTGTGGTTTCCGTCTGTGAGCCTTACAGAAGTGTTGTCGAAGTCAATGAGCCCAGGGTTTTCAAACCCATTTGCTTGTATAGATAAAATAAGATTTTCTATATGCTCTTTATCTCTAAGCCAAATTTGGCCAAGATATGATTGGTCAGCAACATAAAGAACTAAATCCAATGGCAAATACTTCAGTGATGAAAATACTTCTTTGATTGCCCCGAAGTTTCCATCATCTATAAATTCTGATCCCCAGAAATCTTGATTCTTCATAAGATAAAAATTGTTGTGCTTGAGATAAATTTAGCACACAATGTTTACTTTTTGTCACACATGCGGACAGCATTTCTCTAGCCATAGCTTTATGAGTATATGTCCAGATTGTGGTTCAACAAAACTATCTATAAAAATTCAAGATATATATGAAGCATCTATTGATGATGTTCATCAAATAGGATTTGTTGCTTTGCTTGATGAAAACCTTGTTTGGACAGAGTTTGTAGGTAATGCTACATATATTTATAGTCTAAGAAAAAACTATGCTATAGTTCCAACTCTTTCTTTTGATTTTGAAAACAAAACAGTTACAGATCCAATCACTGATATATCTATTCAGCTAGGTTTTGATGATGTCTAAACCAGCAGGAATCCCAAATATAGATCTTTTTTGCCAAAACTGTGGTTGCGATATTGATCTTGACTTTATTCGTTCTGGCTCTGCTGAGCAGGCGTGTAGATGCGCTCCGGATTCCAAGAAAGAAACTTTCGCTTGGATTAGCTCTAACTCTGCAATATTCCACCATTTTCAAGCAAGGAACTATTTAATGGTTGGCGAAGATTCTGCACTTTTTTGTTCTCATAAAATTTCTGTATTTTATGAATTATAAATTTTGAATGCCGATCAATTGTTATGAATAATTGGACAGATAAAATGCAAGCAGCTGTTGCGACAGCAAGGTTGTTAGAGAACTTTAATGTTATCGATATTTCTTTTGATAACGGAGAGGTTCTTGAAGTTTATGTTGCAATGAATAAAGAAGAGAAAGCTATTGGTCTTGCAACAATTCCATATCTTGATCTTGATGGAATGATGTTCTTTTATGATAAGCCATCATTCACACCATTTACAGTTGCGGATATGGGCTTTGATCTTGATATCGCTTGGTTTGATTCAAGCGGAGTTCTAATCAAGTCAGGTACTTATAAGGCTGGAAGCAACGCACCGCTGTTTTCTCCAAAGCCATATACATATGTAGTTGAAACACTGGCAGGTAATCTGCCAAAAAGCAATTTAAAGGTATTTAATGTCTAGGCAATTTGAAGAGTTTCTTGATGAAGATGAGTGTTGTCTTAATTGTGGAGAAATAGATTATAAGCCGTCTAAGATAATGGGACTTTGTCAGGATTGTTATAATCATCCAAAAGACTACTATGATCTTACAAATAAAGAAGAGGGATACCAACATAGTTAGTATCCCTCTTCTATTGAAGATTTTTAATAAAATATATTTCAGTATATTTTACGATAGCTTCCACTTTCACCATCAGAGTCCACAAGATCTAAGTCAAGTGGTGATCCTTGGTTAGTTTCCACAATCTTATAATTAGTTTAATAGGCTCTCTCGTATGGAATTATAGATCTTCTTGGTCTTGTTCATCTTCAAAATTTGAATGCTGAAGAATCGTATCGCCTTTATAAGAAACATTAATTGGTGGTAATAGTATTTCTATGCTTTCCATTGCAAGCTTAAGAATTGTAAGCGCAACCCATGGTGAGCAATCCCCTAAATGAACTTCAGGGAAAACATCTGGATCACTATCAAATGTAATAGTGATTACATGAAGACCAGTTCCGAGGTCTGAAAGCTTTTCTACATCAATTATTTCGGGGCTTTCTTCGTTCTCTTCTGAACTCATAACTCATCCCCGTTCTTATTTACAGTGGACTCAAATATCTGACCACTGTAGAAGGCAGATCCTTCTTCTATAAGAACGGGTTCGACTACTGCTTTTTGATCACCTTCTGGCTGATACCAGACCACAAAGATACCCTGCTGCCACTTCTCTGTGAAGTTTCCAGCCTGCTTACCCTTCGATGTGATTCCGGTCTGCCCTGAAGGAAGGACGCCATCAATTCTTGCTGTTGTCCCCGGTGTCCCAGCAAAGATGGGTCTTGTCCAACCTCTGCCACGGATTCTTGAGTATACCAGTTCTTGACGGTGCGTGTGTCCATAGATTGTGGACACTTTAAGATCTGATAGATATTTTGCAGCAGTGCTGCCTGGAGCAGATGAAACCTTTGATCCGTGTTCAAATCTTAGGTATTCATTTGCCCAGTATTCTCCATCAGGATATGCCTCTATTGAAGTAATATCATATTCATCAAATCTACAAAGATTTGCAATTGAAAGGATTGGATCTCTGCTATTTGCTTTAGATATTCCAGCAAGAGCAGGAAGCTTATCTACGATAGCCTTGTTAAGGCGGTCGTCGTGATTTCCGCTCAACACTACAATTTCCGCATTAGGAGCAATCTCACGCTGCAACGCAACTTCAGTTCCAAAGCGATCAATCTCTAACTGGGTATTGGTCGTATAGCCAGGTGCGCTTCTATGTGTAGAGAAAGCACTGAAGTCGTGGTTGTCCCCGAGGATAACCGTAAGGTCAAGACCATAGGTGTTATTAAGATATACACCAATTTGATGAACCACGTTCAGGGCTGCCTCGTCGTGGGTTGTCGTCAAATTTCCATCCACATCACGGAAATATCCGATCTGTGGGTCAGGCACAACAAGCCCAACATTCCAGCCATGTGGCTTCGACTGCTTCTTAACACCCTTAACATTAATCTTAAAAGATCCAATAGATGCTTTATCTGGAGCAGGTAGAGATGGAACAAGATCAATATTCCAAGAGTTAGACTCTTTTTCTACCTGAATATTTTCACCATTAATTTTTTCCCATCCAGGATACTTCTTTTTTGAATGAGAAAGCTTTACTACACGAGCTACACCACTATCTTCAATCTTTTTTATAGTGGTAGCAATATCTTCAGGAGATTCAGACTCTGTAGTGATCTTGATCTGCTCATTCCAGAATCTCTGACCATAACGAGCAATAGTTGCTTCTTTTACAAGAGGTAGGGAGTTCTCCTCCAAGAAAGCAACGATATCTTTGGCACGACCACCAGACTTCCAGATCTGTTCCATCAGATCTTTTGCTGGGTGGTCGGCAACCCCCTTGGGCTTTTGTGCCATTGGGAAACCTTTCAGGCGACTGTCGCTACAGTATCTATAACGACAGTTTTGTTAACATAATGGACCGGATCGGTCGCAAATGAAAACAATGCTCGTGTGATTCCCAGGAAGATGTCAGGGAATATGATATTATCTAGATAACTGGACGGTCGCACCCGGACGACTCGAGAGCTCTGTTCCTTATCTACATTAAGACAAATTCTCCTCGAAGAGCCTGGTTTCTGTGCTCGCGTTATTACAATCGCTGAGCGTGACCTACACTCGGCTTGCTTAGAAAACTGAATGAAGATTGTGGGATGCGCCCCATACAGCGCCGCAGGACTGAAGGTGGCCTTGACTCTTCCGGTGGGCAATCCGTCATCAGTGCCGTCCCAAGCGAAAAGCAGGGAAACTGGTAAAGGAACGTCTGGGCAGTTTCATCTAAGCAACTTGCTGAGTAGTAATCTGATCCAGTGATTGAGATATCATTTAGGTGAAGACACCGACCGTTACAGTTTTGCTGTTTTTCCCTGTGGGGTGGGGTGAAGTCTGCCTTAACTGAGAAATGAGTTCTTTTGTTTTTGTGTTTAAATAAGTATTTTTACCATTAAGATGCTTTTT
>Ga0129333_10005366_pt1 | contig 12030 bp, 19 predicted proteins | sample CPB6_08_DNA_FD_94474 | JGI IMG/M metagenome (GOLD analysis project Ga0129333, IMG submission 94474) | Freshwater to marine salinity gradient microbial communities from Chesapeake Bay, USA - CPBay_Sum_0.6_0.8_DNA | ecosystem: Environmental > Aquatic > Marine > Coastal | place: USA: Chesapeake... | reverse complement strand
ACTGTTTCTCTTTCAAATTCTGGTTCTATTTGTATTTATGTTTATGGAAGAGCTCATGTAATAGTTGATCTAAATGGATATTATTATCCTTCTATTTTAGGTTTGACTGGCCCTCAAGGTGAACCAGGAGATCAGGGTCCAGTGGGCCCTCAAGGCCCCGCTGGCGCTAATGGGACTCAAGGTCCCGCCGGAGTCCCTGGACCAGCAGGGCAAACTGGTGCAACTGGAGCTACCGGCTTACAGGGACCCATTGGACTACAAGGTGCCACTGGGCTTACTGGACCAATTGGACCCATGGGCCCTACAGGCCAAACTGGTGCCACAGGACCCCAAGGTCCTACTGGTCCACAGGGGCCACAAGGAATTCAAGGCGAACAAGGTCCTTCTATGACACGAATTCCACAAGTATCATTTACTAAGCAAGCATCTTCTGTATTTTATGATATTATAACAATTGGTAATGCGCCAAATCAAATAACTATTAAAATGCAATGCTACACAAATGCTGGAACAGATAGTATTATGTTGAAAATTTCTTCTCCATTAAATACTCAAATTTTTGGCACTTATTTAAAGCCAAGATATGATAATCAAAATAATGCTATTGGTTCTGAAGTCTATGGTTTCAATGCTTTACCTGGCTTAAATCAGTCATTTGCTTATTGGTCTTCTTACGGAAACAATTTTTCAGGTTTGCATACCATTGAAATAATAAATAGTACAACCGCAATCAAAATGTCTTTGTTTATATCTTCTGATGCCTCTACCTGTACAGCATCAGGATATTATCATCAAGCTTAATTGCACAATTATAATCATTTATGATATAATATTACTATCTTTATATAAAGGATGGTATCATGATATCTTTACAAGCACCAAATCTAATAAGTTTGTTTTTTACTGGTGCAGCTATATTTATATCTTCTTTTATTATTATAACTTTTTTAGCTAAGTTTTTTCCAGATGATGAAAACAAAGAACAGGAAGTAGACCAAAAATGACATTTTTCTTTTTGGCTATCAAAAACTTTGTTTTAAAAATCTTTAAAAAAAAACCTAAAAAATCTGTTACCACAGTAGATAGAGTAGCTGAACTTCATGCTGAAATAGTTAAACTTGTTAGTCGTTATAACGATTGAAAAAATTTTGCAGGAAAAGAGAAAACAATATCTAATGAATATTATTGAAGATCTTATTGAAGATTATTCTTTGGAGCCTTTTAACTGCGCAGACTGCGATCAAAATACATTCATTAAAAATGAATACTATATGCTTCATAATGAAGTTTGGTGTTCTGCTGCTTCAAAATTTGAAATGTTATGTGTACTTTGCTTTGAAAAAAGACTAGGTAGACAATTAACACATGATGATTTTGTGAAATTACCAGTTAATTTTGGATCTATTTTTCCCCAATCACAATTGTTACGTGCAAGAATTTATGCTGAAGGAGTTATGTATGCTTGATTTTATTATTGGATTATCAATGGCTGTTGGTGTTATAATCCTTCCTTATTTTTTATTTCGTAAAATGTAAAAAAAAATTGTATGTACAAATAAGATTTATTTTTCAAATAGATCTTTAGATTACAAGACTATAGTAGTCCTTAGATTACTTAACTAGAATAATGTGACAAATGTCGCAAAATTCCTATATAGGGTAAATTTGGAAAAAAATTTTGAGGTCCATTTTTGTTTTTAGCAAAAGTTTTAAATCTGAAAAATAAAGGAAATTTATTATGAATAATCAAACATTGTTTTGCTGTGATCCATACGCACAGAATGCAGAAGAATACTTTGGTATAGATTGCACTAATCTAATCACACCAGTAGAAAACCTTACTGAAAAAATAGAGTCAGAAATACAAAAGTTTGTTATTAAATATTCACAAAGAAATAAAAATTAATTAAACTTAGCGTCTATGTCTGATGAATATCGTGCAGAAATTTCTGCAACGTACTTCTGAATCAGATTATTCTTTTGACGCTGGGCAGTAACCGGACTGATGTACTGCTTATATAGTAGCTTTTTAATATGATAAAATTCTGTAACTAAAAACGTTCTAACTATTAGTTCATAGTCATCAGCTATTTCATAAGCTGGGCTATGGCCATTAAGTTGGCGATAAACATCAGCGCGCCAAGCTCTCACATGATTAGGTACAGAAACTATATGTTTCATGGTAGTTGAATTTATTTCCGGCGAAGACATAACCCAAACATTATGCTCCTCAGACCAGTATTCTGATCCATATCCAAAAGCCCAACCTTTAGGATAAATCCCAGACTGCCCATCAGGCAAAATCTCGCACCAGTCAGAATATATGAATCCCACATTCGGATTTGCTTGGAATGCCTCATAAATCTCCGCCAGAGCGTCTGGAGTGAGCTCGTCGTCATGATCTAGCTCAACAAGAATATCCCCATTTCCTAGCATAAATCCACGTCGTTTATTTAAACCAATATTACCGGAATGAACATGAGCTTTATGAATATAAACTTGATATCTTTCATCTGAAGCAAAGCCATAGACCTGATTCCAAACATTATCATTTGTAGAATCATCCCAAATAACCCATTCCCAATCAGTAAAAGTTTGAGCTTTTAATGATGACCAAGTACGAGCTAAGATATCTCTATTGGTGTTATAAGTTGATGTAATTACTGAAATCATACAAAATGCTTAATAATAGCTAGGCTTGCTAAAATAATCCATATAAAATTAAATATAATAATAGTTGGTAAAGTTTTTCTAGTAGAGGACCAAATCAAGCAGGCGCTTGAAATAACTGCAAAAATGTATAACCACCACCACTGCTTATTAAAAAGCAGACCAGGAAAAATGATAGCAATTTTTGTCATAAACCCCCATGCCTCAACAGCATTTGGTTTATTCCAGTAGTTTTTAGACGACATCTGTTTAATTGCATGTATTACTTTATTAAAAAATATTATAAATTTATTAATCATTTTTATTATTAAATCCTATTCTTTATAAAATTTAGACAAATATTTATAAATTTTTCTTTGATGTTCTCTACGATCAATTAATATTTTTTCTTTATATTCATTCCCTTTTGTAAAAAACCAATGATCTGGCTCAGCAAAGTGAAAAAAAATCATTTCAACTTCATTATGGGCTGGGTCGGGGAAATCATTTCTCCAATGATATTGATCTTCTCCGTAATAACATAAAGCTTGATTTTCCTCAAGAATAAATTCTTTATTATTAACATATATTGGCCAGTTAGTTTTATATGAAACGCATAAATCAATAGTATACGTACAGGCATTATCATCAATATGATATGGCAAGTTTGCTCTATGTCCACGATATAAAGAGTATAGACAGTATGTTGGTTGTAAATTTTTTGATTTAAAAATATCTTTTGCTATATCAGTAAGTCGTTTTTTTTCTTCATCAAAAAAATTATCATTTGAAATATAAAAACGACCCAAAGGTTTATCATAACCTAAAATAGAATTATTTTTTTGGTATTCAATTTTATTTTTTAATTCACTAAAATACTCTAAGGAAAAAACATTATCTAAAACAAAAGCTTCTGGTCTTATTGTTAACATTCTGCCAGAATAATAATCGTAAAATTTATTGTTCATTTTGTTTTGGCATTTCTGTTGACGCTACTATAATTTCTTTTTTATCTTGTGAATCATCAGTTATCTCATTGTAATTTATAGCTTTTTGTATAAATGTGGATATAATCCATTTATCATTTGATATAGGTAGACATCCCTGATGTGGATATGTCCAATGAGTTGGAAATAAACATATTGATCCAGCTTTTGCTGGAACAGAAATATTATGTTCTCTAAAATAAGTTTCTCCTCCAACATCTACATCATTTAGATAAACAATAGCCGCTAGCACTCTTCTTTGCGTTGAAGAAGAGTCATTCATTCCACCATCAATATGTTCTCTATAAAAGCCTATTCCCTTCTTGTATTCCTGAACCCTAAATCCTGTATCTTGGATATCAACCCAGTCCCATAGCCATCTAAACTCTTCTTTATATTTTGATATAGACAAAAAAAGTTTTTCAACAATATGGCTTTCACACGTGTCTAATCTATCCGTTGGAACACTTGCTTCAACCATTGCCTGGTGCGACCAACTGATATCCATGCTATTTTTTACATTTAACATTACTCCACCAATTGTTGGTCCAGGAGCAGCTATATGGGCATAATATTTTTTTAACTCACTTATAGTTAAATCACATATGTCTTTGTCTATTGCATTTTCTGCTACCATTATTGCGCACGCTTTTCCAGCTGGCCAATAAAAGTTAATATTACTCATTAAAAATTCCTACTCTTATGAATTAAGCAGCTTTTCGTAAGCATTAAGTATTTGCTTTAGTCTTTTTTCTACGATTGTTTTCCACGAATCACCCATTACTTCATTTCCAGAAAATGTAGGTTTCCATGTAAATTTTCCATCAACTATTTCTAAAGATTCTGGATCTATTCCAACCATTATAGCAGATGAATATATTTCTAGTTCTAATTTCTTTCTAGCACTTGATCTAAGTGCCATTTTTTCATTTTCAGATATAATAAAATCCATATTAACTCCTAATTATCTTTTAAATAATTTTTTAAAAAAACTTTTCTCATCAGAAATTAAGGATTCATCAATTTCTCTTTGAAGTTTTTTATACTTACTTTTTTGTCTCTTAGGCATGAATGGGCCTCCAAAACCTCTGTTTCTTAACAGGGTATATGCAGTTTCATCTCCCCAAATTATATCTAATGATTTTTGTCTCTTAAAAGGAATTACATGCCACATTGGTCTACCAATTTCTAACTCAAATGGTTGATCAGTTAAAATATTCATAACCATGTGAGCATTATGATAGTAATCGGTATTTACTACTGCAGGCAACATTGTATAGTTTGGATTTGGATCCCACAGTGGCGGCAAAAATAAACAAGACCACCCTGGCGCAGTCTTTGTCAACCACGGATTAATTATTTTAATATAATTAGCTTTTTGAATTTTTCTAACTTTTGTTACTGGGCATTCTCCAGTTTGTGAATAGTCAAATCTTTCTATGCCAAAATTGCCCATATCATTAGATAAATCAAACTGAGCCTCCCAGAATTTTTGATCAACAGATGGTCTAAACATTGTTTTTGCCCAAAGAGGAATATTAAAACCTGTAGAAAGATAATCTGATGTACCAGAACATCTTTTTACACTGCCTTCGTTTCCACTTAATTCCTTCCACCAATCTGGCCAATTGCCAATATTTTGGTAAGGTATACACTCATCATCCATTAAATGGATGCTTTGTGGAGCAAGAAAAACCTGTCCTTCTTTAATTTTTGGAATATCGTTAAATATTTTTGGGCTAACTATTTTTAATTTTTCTGAGTTCTTCACCGTGGTCCACCAATTTTTGAGTAAGTAAATGTTTTGTTGTATTCTTAATATCTTCAGATGCAAGCTCTCTTGCATTGTATGAATCTAATTGAATTGAAGCTATTTCCGAGTTTAGCACACCCTGTCCTTGTGCAACATGCCATAAATGAGCTGCTCCAAAAAGTTCATATCCAGTTGATGGAATATCGTGCACTTCGGGACACCTTATATTCCAAAGCTCTATTAAGTGTTGTAATAATTCTGGTTTTTCAGCTTTTTGTTGAGCTGCCCACATACCTGTATCGTCTCTGTCTGAAACATAATGTAATGATATCATACAAAGAATGTTGTTCATAATTGAGTCCATAATTCTATGATACTCTTTTATACCGTAAGTTCTATTCTCCGTGAATGTTGGCAAATATGAACAAAGAAGTCTAGCTTGTTGAATTGTCGTTGAAATAGATGTAGCCTCAAGTGGTTCAACAAATCCAGCTGCAAGACCAACTGCTATGCAATTATTTTTCCATGTTTCTTTAAAATAACCAGAAGTAAAATCTATAACTTTTGCTGGTTGTATTTCAAATCCATGAACAAGTGAGGCTTCTTCTATGGCTTGCTCTGTTGAGCAAAAATCTGAAGAAAATACATACCCATTTCCACGACGACTTAACGTTGGTATTTCCCACATCCAACCATTCTTTAATGCCCTAGCCCTAGTGTAGGGTTTAATTTTACCAGATGGATCTGCGTCAGTTGGAAATGCAATTGCTTTATCGCATGGAAGATATTTTCTATATGGAATGAATGTTTGATCCGCTATCTTGCTTAAAATTTGTCTATGAAATCCAGTTGCATCAACAAAAAAATCTGCAGAAATGTTTTTTTCTGACTGCTTTAGATAAACGCTTTCAATATATCCATTTTCTGATACCGTAACTTCGGTGATATCATCATCTATAAAAGATATTCCTTTGTCTTTAGATAATTGTATTAAGTATTCATTTAATTTAAATGTATCAAAATGATATTGATTAGAGCCATAGTGTGTTTTGTCTCCAAGGTCTATAATCTTATCTTCTACTATTCCACGCCATGAATAAGTATTTGTTAATAATCTTTTATTTTCTAGCGCCAAAGCATACCCGGGCCAAAAGCTACCAAAATGAGCGCCAGTACTACCTACACTATGAAAATAATCTGGAGTATGGTTTGTCCAATTTTCATATCTAATACCATACTTATGTGTAATGTCTACGTTTTTAATCATATCATGTGGATGTATACCAACAATATCTTGGAATATACGCCAATGCTCAGTGGAGCCTTCGCCAACTCCAATAATGCCACGCTTACTTGAAGATATATTTATTATGGTGTAGTTTTTAAAAAAAGACTTAAGGATTAAACCAGTAACAAGCCCAGCTGTACCGGATCCAGCAATAATTATTTTCTTTTGAATCATTTTTTTAATACCAATGTAAACCCTGTTAATATTGGTATATGAAATGTATACATATCTTCACGTTGAGTTAATGACATAAGATACTCCGTCCAAGCGTGTGCGTTTCCTCTTTCATATACCTTAAGGAAATCATTAACGTTCCAAAGGGCCATCATTCCATTTGGATTTATTCTAGACCATAAATTATCTATCAAAGAAAAATCGTGACTAAATATTTCAAAATCTATCAGAATTAAATCATAAAATTTATTCATATTAGATGATTCAATGTCCTGCATTAGAATAATATTTTCATCATCAAATGTTTCATTCAAATATTTTTCTAAGTAATCTAAATGTATTGTATTAATATAATCAACATTAGGAACTATATTTTTAATTTCTGCCATCACCAAATGGCAGATACTACCACATAAAGCTGTATTTGGATTTTTTATTCTTGTTACAAATTCAGCTAAAGAGCGAACAAATAATTCTGCTCCATAACCAGAGCTATTATCGTGACATAAGTTGCCAAGAACGGCGGAATGCCAATTCAACTGCTGAGACATGCCTCTTGCTTCGTTGCTTCTATCTACACCTGTTTCTATTTCACTATTTAAAATAGTTAAAAAGCTTTGTGTTAAATTTTCTTGACCGAATAAACAACTGTTTGTTTTTGAAAATATATTTGAAGTTTCTGGGTTACTGTAACTTTCAGGCATTTTCTAGTCTCCATTTTAATACTGTATACATGTACCAAAATCTTCTAATAGTTTGCTGCAGATTTATCAGTTCAGCGTCGTTGTAAAAATTTTGCGCATAAACCTCTGAACACATTGATACTAATTGATTTACATTATACGCAGAAAGATCGTCAACTTGTCCGCCAATAAGAATTATTAATTCACATAATTTATTATTAACATACTCAAAATCTTTTTGTAAACTATATCCCATTATAAATTCCTACTTATTTAAACCATGTAACTAACGAATATTTAATAGAGTTATCTTCTTCACCAACGGGCTCTGCAATATGTGCATAAGGGAAGTTAGATGGAAACAAAACGACATTTCCAGCTTTTGGTTTTATGGAAACATTAAATTTCGGAAAGGTAAGATCTCCACCGCTAAATTCATCATTTAAAAAAGCAACAAGACTGAGCACTCTCTGGTTCATGGAGGCATGGTCGTGATGGATACCATATTCTGCGCCACCAGAATATTTTAAAACTCTATATCCTTCGTCAGCCTGTAATTCAAGCTCAAAATAATTTCTATAGTCCCAAACAACTGGATCAATTTTTTGCCAAAGCAACAACCATTCAGCAGCAAGGGGTTTAACTCTATCTATTTGAATATCTGGAACATTCAATGGCTCAAGCTCACAACCTAAAGAAGTTCTAATATCAGAAACTTGACCAGTTCCAACTGTTGATCTCTGCCAAGAAAGGTAACCCCACTCTTCTTTGCACTCATTTTCCAAAAGATTTATAAACTTAGTTGCATCAAAAACATTTTCATATTCAACTATACACTCTGCGTGTTCTAAAAATTTCATATCAACCCTGTAATCCTAACTTAATTTCTTCTAAGCTATGAATCATTTCAAGAGTTTGAACGTATTGTGGTTTTAAATAAAGAAATTCTTCTGGGAAATCCGCGTCTACATTAAATGTAGAAACGTTAACCTCTTCTGGGATAAATCCCATGTCAATAAATATGACCCATAATTGTTCTTTCAAAGAATTAATTCTTGCCTCAACAATCTGAATTTTTCTTTCTGCACTAATTGAATTAAAAAATGTCATGATTTCTCCTTAATTTGTATATAATTATATCACTATATTAATAGGTAAACAAGTTATTATATATCTATAATTTTTGAATAATTTGAATGACCTATCTGATTAGACGCATTGCCCGAGTTTCGGGTTACGATTATTATACCACCAGTGCTACCAGTTACCCCAGTTCCACCGGCATTAGCTGTTCCACCAGCACCACCTGAATAATTGGCATTAGTTGCATTATGACTTGGGGCTAAAGTTCTATTGCTAGTTACTGTGCCCGTTGTGTGATTAACTGTTGCAACACTATGAGGATGTGATCCAGCATTGTGGCCAGACGGATGTGGCGTACCAGCTCCAGGGTTAGGACCACTGCTACCAGCTGGATGATGATGCGTACCGGCATGATGATGGCTGTGGCCATTATGACCCAAAGCATTTGCTGAGTGAGGCGTATTTTTTCCAGAACCAGAAGGGTGATTTGTTGCTACGTGAGGTTGCGCAGCATAATGGTGGGCGCCGTGGGCAGCATTAACATACATATGCCCATTATGATGTGAAGCTGGATGATTTGGAAAAGATCCAGAAGGATGGCTGTATGGATGATTTCCCGCATTATGATTTCCGGGATGGTGACCATGGCCAGGATTATGGTGATGGTTACCATGGTTACAGTCACATCCGTGAGTTCCATTATGATTAGAAAGTTGATGTCCAAAAAAAACTGTATTATTTGTATTATGGGCACCGTGGACGGAGTTTGAAGTTGCATTATGGTGCGGAACTCCATAGCTATTTGATGGATGATAATGATGCCCAGTTCCATGATTGTGAAACGCCTGTCCTTGATGATGATTTACATATGTAACAAATGGGGGCGATCTATGGGTTACCGCATTATGTCCATGAGGAGCATGATAGTGGTCATCTGAGGCTGGATGATTACCAGCGGCAATGTGAACTACCGCATTGTGCGGATTTGCATGCGGGCCACCATCTGGATGTGGGTGCGTTCCAGCATTGTGGCCAGAGGGATGGGGTGTACCAGCGCCAGGGTTTGGACCAGTGCCACCAGCTGGATGGGGGAAAGTTCCAGATGTATGATAACCAGAAATATTTGGCGCTGGATTACCATTGACTGCTGGATTTCCAGGACTGCCAGCAAAACCATAACTAACTATAGTTCCAGTACCCGCTATGTTTTTGGCTAATACTATAATTAAGCCACCGCCAAGTCCACCTGCGCCACCCGTTCCAGCAGTCGCTGCATTACCGGTACCGCCAGCAGCTCCTACAGTATTGGCGTGGCTAGGAAAATTTCCAGTACCAGCTGCGGTAACATTCCCGGTACTTCCAGTGGCACCTAGTGATCCTGCGCCTATTTTAGTTATTGTTGTTGCACTTGTTATATACCAACCACTTATAGCATCATCTAAATCATTTAATTCTGTAGTAGATATAGCAGAATTACTCGTCCCCCAAGCATTTGTTGGATTTAATGACGCTTGTCTGCCAGCGACAGTTCCAGAACCATCAGCAACAGTTGCTGCCGTAGCTTGAGGCATTCCAAGTGTTCCGTTATTAGTTAAAGTTCCATTAACAAATATGCGGAATCCATTTGTAAATAGTGTTGCACCAGAATTTATTGTTAAATTAGTATAATACATATCTTTAGTTAAATATGTAGTTCCACTAGTTATGGTTGCGGCACCGTCTGTTCCTTCACCAAAAATAGAATCATCACGTTGAGTTTTGGTTTGATTAAGTCTACGAATACGATTACCCATAATTAAGCTACCTGACAATAAATAACATTTCCAGCGGAACAACTTGTTCCACCAGTAACATCAGTTGTTACACCACTATTTAAAGATGCTGCAGAAGAAATAACAATAATCACACCACCACCACCGCCACCAGCACCAGCTGTTCCAGGTGCCTTAATATAACCTGTGCCACTGGATACGCTAATAAACCTTGCAGCAACTATCACAACTCCACCACCAGCTCCAGCAGTTCCGCCAGCCCCACCTCTAAGAAAAGTAGGAGTTGTTGAAGATCCAGTTATTGAATAACCTCTAATAGCCTGAAACGGCTGCTTATAATAATCTGTTCCGCCAGTTGCAGCTGTGGGTGCGGTTGCAGTTTGAGAAGCACTGGAACCACCTAAGCTATGGGTAACGGCTGTGCTAGTAGCTCCGCCTTGCTGAATTGATCCGGCAGTAGAAAAGCCAGTAGTAAATCCTATAGTAGAACCACTACCAAAAGTTAAACTATTTTGTACAAATATTCTATATCCAGCTGGATTTAAACGAACGTTTGCAGATAATGTTAAATTATAACAATATATATCCCTTGTCATAGTATACACTGACGCTGATGGGGACATTGATAAGACGGTACTTGAACCATCAAAGGTGACAGAACCATCTACTGCAGAACCATATATTTGATCGGGAACATCAACAAGATTGGCCATAGTTAATAAATCAGAATACGTAGACGAAGTAGAGCCAACAAAAGCTATTCCAGTTGTTGTATTATTTGCTCTAATAAACTTACCCATAACTATCAGTATTCTTCATATCCATTAATCATATAGTTAACTGTAGTGGCACTAGCCTTGCCTATTATTTTATCAGAATAAGTATCACCAGCTGTGTTATCTGAGTTAGTTAATACTAAAGATGTTGAAAGTGTCACGGTTTCATTTGCGGCAAGTGTTAATGAATTAATAAAAATATGATTAGTTGCTACAGAGACCGGAGTTGCTGATGTATCACCCTGAGGCTTTAACCAAAGCGTCACTGTTGCACTAGATGCCGCAGTATTACATAGTACAATTTCTTTAATAACAGTAGTTGTGGTATAGCCAGTATTTCTTGGAACTGTATATAAATCTTCTGCGGTGTCTGCTACAGCAAAGTTGTCTGGGCCAGATAGCCTTTTCATTTGTAACGCCATTAGATGACCTCCATTATAAACCGACGATTATCGGCTATATCTCTACTAACTTGTTTGGAATTTGTCTTATAATCAGACTGATTTGACGCATCTACTGCATCCTGAGCGGTTTCTTCTGCTCCAGAAAAGTTTGCTGTTGTTTCTGTTGCGGTTGAACCATCGTATGTATATTTTACACGTGGCATTTTAATCTCCTATTAGTTTGTATATCCATAAAGTTTCCATGTTCCAGAAAGATTGACAGTGCTTGCTCCTAATCTGAAATTGTTAAGCTGTATTCCATCATAAGACGATGCCGTTGTATGTTGAACGGTGGATGTATAGTTACCCCATGCCGACGCACAATGCGCTGAGATAATTGTTCTATCTGCAACAAATGGGCGAGATATATCCATAACAATATGAATATCTGAGTTAGATATTGCACCACATACTCCTATGCTT
>Ga0129333_10005363_pt1 | contig 12032 bp, 13 predicted proteins | sample CPB6_08_DNA_FD_94474 | JGI IMG/M metagenome (GOLD analysis project Ga0129333, IMG submission 94474) | Freshwater to marine salinity gradient microbial communities from Chesapeake Bay, USA - CPBay_Sum_0.6_0.8_DNA | ecosystem: Environmental > Aquatic > Marine > Coastal | place: USA: Chesapeake... | reverse complement strand
TTGTCGCATGAGCCTGTCGAACACCTTTGAGACCACCACCCTCCAGTGGCTGTTCACGACGACCAGCGTCACGCGCCCGACCGCGTGGTATCTGGCGCTGTTCACCGTCGCCCCCGGCGAAGGCGGCGGCGGCACGGAGTGCAGCGGCACCTCCTATGCGCGGCAGTCGTTCACGATGACCGTGACTGGCGACACCGCGACGAACGGCTCTGCCATCGAATACCCGACTGCTGGGTCTTCGTGGGGGACGCTGGTCGCGGTCGGCATCTTCGACGCGCTGTCTGGTGGCAACCTGATTGCCTATGGCAACCTGACCACCTCCAAAGCCATCGACACTGGCGATGTGTTCCGCATCCCTGCTGGCGACCTCGACATCACGCTGAACTGATAGGCCACCCCCATGACCGTATACCGCACAGGCTACGGCACGGGGGCGTATAGTGCCTACAGTTATGGGCTGGACGGCAGCATCATTGACGCTGCCGCCGCTCTCTCTGTCGTTACCACGACCGCCGCCACGGCCCGCAGGGTGCGGTCAGCTTCGTCTCTGATCGCCATCACATGCACGACTTCTGCGTCGTCGGCGCTGGTGATCTTGGGCGCTGCCGCGATTTTGGCGTCTTGTTCCGTCACTGCCTCTGCCGTGACCGTCAAGACCGGGATCGCGGCGCTCTCTGTGACGACTTCGCTGACTTCCGCCGCCCTGCGCGTCCGCCAGTCAGCCGCGCCGATTTCCGTCGCTGCTTCGTTGACTGCTGCGGCCAGTGCAGTCAGGCAGACGCAAGCGCCTATCCAGATTACGGCGAGCGTGTCTGCAACCAGCACCGTCATCTTCCTGATGAGCGCCAATGTGGCGATCCAGAGCGAGTTGACCGCGATCCCCAACAGAGTTCAGCAGACTAGCGTAACTGTCCCGCTTTCGTGTATAGTCACCACCAATGGTCGCTTGCTGTGGGAGCCTGACAGTTCGGACACTGAAAGCTGGTCCGCGCAAACCCCATCCAGCGACAACTGGACGCCGTTCACGCCCGATGTCGAGCCTTGGGCAGCAGAGTAAGGAGCCTGACTGATGGCTGATACGACAACGACAAACTTTGGCTTTGTGAAGCCGGAAGTCGGGGCCAGTTCGGACACTTGGGGGACCAAGCTGAACAGCGACCTTGACGCCGTTGACGCCCTCCTTGGCGGCACTGGCGCACAGAAGGCCAAGCCGAACCTCGAAGGCGGGCAGTGGAAGATCGACGGGACCGCCGTCACCGCGACTGCGGCCCAGATCAACGGTCTGGGGCCGCTGACTGGCTATCAGTCCATCGCCACTGCGGCTGGCACCACGACGCTGACTGCGTCGTCCCCGGCGCTCACGATCTTTACTGGCACCACGACCCAGACTGTCGTCCTGCCGGATGTGACGACGCTCACCCTTGGGCGCGTCTTCACCATCATCAACACCTCCACTGGCACGGTGACGGTGCAGAGTTCCGGCGGCAACGCCTTCACCACGGTGGTGAGCGGCATGATCGCGCAGTTCGTCGTGGTATCCCTGACTGGCACGACGACGGCGTCTTGGGTGCAAGTCTTTGAAGGCAGCACGACGCGGACTGGTTCCGGCGGGCTTGTCTTTGCATCCAACCCTGCCGTTGCTGGTCTTCAGTCCAGCGTGACCGCCACCCTGACTGCTGGCACCAACGCGCAAGGGCAGGGCCAGATTACCTCCACCACCGATGTCGTGGTCGTCACCACCACTGCCGCGAACCCGTCTGGCGTGACGCTGCCAGCCAGCGGCATCGGGCGCAGAGTCACGGTCATCAACCGTGGCACCAACCCCATCAACGTCTATCCGACCAGCGGATCGCAGATCGACGCTCTGGGGACCAACGCCGCGATCAGCTTGCCCGTCAACGGCGTCGTCGAGTTCAACTGCGTCACCGCGACCCTGTGGTATTCCAACTCCTATCCGATCATCTACGGCGGGGCCATTGACGGCACCCCCGTCGGGGCGACCACGGCCAGCACTGTGCGCGGCACCACGCTCACTGCCACGACCGATGTCCGCTCTGCCAACTACAAGGACGCCGCTGGCGGCAACACCGCGCTCATCAACGGCATCACGCCGCTGGGGGCGCTGACGCAGAACATGGTGCTGCTCGGCACTCTGACGACCACCAGCGGCACGACCCAAACCCTCTCCAGCTTGACGCTGACTGGATACGCTTCTCTGCTTTTGCTGGTCGATGGCGTCTCCACTGACAGCGGCAGCGGGCGAAACCTTCTGTTCGGGACCGCTCGTCTGAACATCAGTGCTGCCATCTCCGGGGCTTCGACATTCAGCGGGTTCGCGTTTGTGTCGCTTGGCTCTGGGGTTTCTGGGGGCTTTGTGGCGAGCGGCGGCACTAGTCCATCGTCTCTGCGGTTCGACGCTTCTGGCTACTCCACCGCCTCCACCTCTGTGTCGTTCACTTGGGACGGCACGGGTAACTTCGACGCTGGCACCATCAGAATTTACGGGATCAGATCGTAATGGAACACTTTGAGGTCATCACCGACGCAGTGACTGGCGAGCAGACGACGCGCCCGCTGACCCCGCAAGAAGTGGCGGCGCTGACTGCGCTGCCTTCAAAAGCGGCGCAGGAAGAGGCCCGCCGCGCTGCATATCAGCTTGAGGCTGACCCGCTGTTCTTTATGGCGCAACGTGGCGAAGCCACGCTGGCCGAGTGGCAAGCCAAAGTGACCGAGATCAAGGCTCGGTTCCCCTATCCTGCGGAGTGACGATACTGATGGACGCCCTTGAGTTCTTTAAGCTGCTGATGCAGTGGATCGTCGTCCCGGTCGCTGGCTTTGTCTGGTTGATGCACAAGACCCAGCAGGACCACGCCACCCAACTGGCCGTGCTGAAGGCGGTCCATGAGGCGAACAAAGAAGCCCATGACCGCGAGTTCAAAGAGGTCAGAGACAGCTTCAAGGCCGTCTTCGCTAAGCTGGACAACATCGAACAGGCGCTGAGAAAATGACCGCATATGACCTCGCCAAGGCAGAAGTCGGCACCGTCGAATGGCGGGACGGGGACAACCCCAAAGTCCTCGGCTACTTCCGCGATGCGGGCCATCCTCAAGTCAGCAACGACGAAACGGCGTGGTGCGCTGCCTTTGTCGGGGCCATGCTGGCCCGCGCCGGATTGAAAGGCACTGGGATGCTGTCGGCCAGATCATACCTCACTTGGGGCGTCCCTGTGGACCGCAAGTATGCCCGCGAGGGCGACATCGTCGTTTTCAGCCGTGGCAATTCCACTTGGCAGGGCCATGTCGGCTTTTTTGTCAAGGACAACGGCGACACCATCACCGTGCTGGGCGGCAATCAGGCCAACGCCGTGAACCGCCGCGCCTACGGCGCGGGCAGTCTTCTCGGCATCCGCCGCGCTCGCACACACATCGTCTACGTCTCGCCGCCCCCTGCGCCACCGCAAAAGCAGTCGTGGCTGGCATCTCTCCTGACTCTGCTTTTTGGAGGTCGGAAATGAAGCTGGTCGAGAACGTCAAGTCAGCGTGGAAGTGGTATTCCGTCCAAGCCCTCGGCGTTCTGGCCGTCGTGCCGATGGTCTGGGTCGAACTGCCCGCTGACATCAAGAGCCACATCCCCGACGAGTGGATGCCCTATGTCGTCTCCGTCATCGCCCTCGGCGGGCTGGTCGGTCGGCTGAAGGCGCAGTCAAAATGATGGATTGGGCCGTCGGCGTTGTCGTTGCTCTCGCCACGCTGGCAGCAATCTGGTTTGGTGGCCGAAAGTCAGGGATTTCTGCCGTCAAAGCCAAGCAGAATGAGGCTCGGCTGGAAGCGGCCCAGCGGGCGCAGGAGGTCGAGAATGAAGTCGAGGCTTTGGATCGTGACACTCTCAAGCGCCGCGCTCGTCGTTGGGTGCGCGGCCCCAAGGGGTGACTTCTGCGACATCGCCCGCCCGATATACATCGGCGGCGATCCTGTGGTAGATTGGCTGGCAGAACACGATGAGGTGCTGCTGCGCTCCGTAGTCAGCCACAACGAGAAGACCGCCCAATGCCGCTGATCCCCATCGACTTGAAGCCCGGAGTTTACAAGAACGGCACCCCGTATAGCGGCAAGCTGCGGTGGGCTGACTCGAACCTTGTGCGCTGGAAAGACGGGGCCATTCGCGTCATCGGCGGCTGGGAACGGCGCGAGGATCAGGCTGGCGCAGCCATCGCGGCACTGTTCGCCAATGCCACGACAGAAGCCCCTCGAAACATCATCTCTTGGACCGACAACGGCGGCGCTCCGCACATCGTGGTCGGCACCAATCTGAAGCTGTATTACATCGACAGCAGCGGAGCCATCGACGACATCACTCCTGCGGGCTTCACGGGAGGGGCGAAAAACTCTGGGCTGAGCCTCGGTTACGGGACGTATAACTACGGAAACGCTGCCTATGGCACCCCGCGCACCGCCGACGGCGCTCTGCCCACGCCCGTGCCGTCGTGGGATTTCGCCCTGTGGGGCGAGAACCTTCTGGCGCAGTTCCGCTCTGACGGCGACCTCTACGAATGGGTTCCCGGCACGGCGGCGGCGGTGTCCATTGCGACCGCCCCCGTTAACATGCAGGACATCATCGTCACCGACGAGCGGATCGTCATGGGCGTCGGCGGCGTTGACCCGCGCACGATCCAGTGGTCTGCCTCGGAAGACAACACTGACTGGACACCTTCCGCGACCAATCAGGCCGGATCGCTGACTTTGGCTGGCACGGGGCCGCTGCTGGCCGTCGCGCAGATTATGAACCAAATCCTCGTCCTCGGTCAGAACGAGGTCTACGTCGGCAGCTATCTCGGCCCGCCCTACATCTACGGTTTCGACCGCGTCGGTGACAACAACGGGCTGCTGTCCGCGAACTGCCTCGTCACCACCTCGCGCTTCGCCATGTGGGCGGCGGACAGGAACTTCTGGCTCTATGACGGGTCGCTGAAGAAGCTGGAGTCCGACATCATCGACTTCTTCTATGCAGACTTGCACCCGACCGAGTTCAGCAAGACCTACGGCTTCACTGTGCGCGATTACAACGAGGTCTGGTGGCTCTATCAGTCGCAGGACAGCGCGACGGGCGAGCCTGACTCCTATGTCTGCTATGACTACTCGCTGAACCACTGGACGAAAGGCAAGCTGGATCGCGGCGTCGGCATGGACAAAGCAGCGACCTCAACCCCTATCATGGTCTCGCCCAGCGGCCTGATCTACAACCACGAACTGCCGCATGTCGCCATCGTGGACGGCACCACGCCTTACTGCGAGACTGGCCCCATCGAACTGGGGCAGGGCGACAAGCAGACCTACATCGACTACATCTACCCCGACGAACTGGTCGCCCAGAGCGTCGAACTGACCATCAAGGCCAAGGACATGCCCAACTTGAGCGAGTCCACGTTCGGGCCTTACGTCCTCAACAGCCCGACCCCAGTCAGGGCGCGTGGACGCCAGTTCGCCCTGCGCTTTGAAGGCAGGGACGCTGGCTGGAGGATCGGCCTGATGCGGGCGAACGTGAAGGCTGGAGGGCTGCGGTGAGGCGCGGGTTTATCGTCCCGGTCCCGACGCCGCAGACCATGCTGCGCTGGGCGACGGACGTTCACAATTACTTGAGGGCGTCCAGCGTCAACTCTGTGGAGCCGCAGATCGTCCTGATGCAGCACCAGATCGGCGGCGAGAAGGCCACCGTGGACGGGCTGCTGATGTGGGATACGGCGGGCTACCCCGTCGTGTCGAAGAACGGCGAGTGGCGGCAAGTCCTGCTCGCGGACGGCTACGCCGTGCTGACTCAGGACGCCAACATCACAGCAGCGGCGGCGGACACTGCCTACGCCATCCAGTTCGACACGCCGACCTTCGCGGATGGCATTAGTTTGGATGGCACCCATCCTACTCGCATCGTCTTCTCTGAAGCGGGGCTGTATCGCGTCGGCTTCACCGCCCAGATCAGTTCGTCGTCAGCGTCCACCGTCGAGTTCCGCTTCTGGCCCCGCGTGAACGGCAACAACATCAGCGGCAGCACGATGGTGGCTTCACTGCACAACAACGGCGCGACCATCGTTGTCTCGCGGGACGCGATCTTCCAGTTCGCTGCCAATGACTATCTCGAAGCCATGTGGGCGACGGACAGCACCAGCGGCTTTCTCGAAGCCCATGCCTCGACTGCCTACGCCCCTGCCTCGCCGTCCGCGACCATGTCGATCAGCAGGGTGCAGCAATGACTCTGACTGCTGCCGTGCGAGACACGCTCGACAAGCTGGACCGCTTTCGCCCCGAACTGGAGGCAGCGATGGCGAAAAACGGCAACACGCACACCTTTGACGACCTGACTGCGATGGTCCTGCAAGGCCGTCTGCGGATGTGGACGACAGAGAACAGTGTCGCCTTGACTGAAGTCATTGAGTATCCACAGCAGAAGCACTATCATGTCTTCGCCGCAGGGGGCGATTTGACTGAGATAGTGGAGACAATTCCACTGGTCGAGCAAGCCGCCCGTGACGCTGGCTGCTGCAAGTTGACCCTCACTGGCCGGAAGGGCTGGGTCAAGGCGCTGCAACAGCATGGGTGGGAAGATCAGTTCACCACTTGCGTCAGGAGATTGGAACCATGAGCCTCGGCGGAACAACCACATCGTCAAGCAGCGTCGATCCCGACCTCAAGCGGGCGGCGCTCGAAAACCTTGAGATGGCGAAAGCCGTCGGTCAGCTTGGCTACGTCCCTTACAAGGGGCCGGAAGTGGCCGGGATGTCGCCCGGCCAGATCGCGGCGATGCAAGGCACCAACATGGGCGCGGCGGCGTTTGGGCTTCCGACGAGTGCGGTCCCGACTGGCGCTGACTTGTCTTCCTACGACCTGTATACCCAAGCCCTCAACAACATGGCTCCCGGTCAACGCGCCTTCATCGAAGCCATGTTCATCAACCCGATCACCGGGGAAGCGCCGACAAAGACGTTCGGCTCCGGGGACGGCGACGGGCGGCGCGGCGGGCCGCGCAGCGGCGGCGCGGGTGGCGGATACAGCGGCTACCGTGGGTATGGGTCGTCTTCCTCCAGCGACCGTTCTGCCGCAGAGCGGGAAGCGATGCTTGTCCGCCCAAGCACTGGCGGCTCGTTCGCCAGTTCGACGCTCCGCTCGTATCTTCCGGGCGGCGTCAACACGAACAACCCCAGCGGTTTGCTGAATAGGATCATCGGGTCGATGGGGTCGCCTAGCCCCGTGTCCTCGGCACTGCGCCCCGTCGCAAGACCGACTAGCTAAGGAGTATCGCCATGAGTGTCGGTGGACAAAACCCTCAAGGCAACGCCTACGCTGGCGCTGCGAACATGATGAAGGGCGGGCAGGGCATGGCCGGAAGGCCATTCGGCAGGATCGACGCTTTCACTGGCTCGACCAATCCGCCCATGACTCCCGCAGTCATGCAGACACAAGAGCAGATGCGCCGGGGCGGCGGGCGCGGCGGGCTGGGCGCTCCCGTGGCCCAGCCGCCTGTGACCACCCCAGCCACGACCGCGACAACGCCCGCGACCGCGACAACGCCCGCGACCACCACGACGGTGGCACCTGTCACCACCACCGCAGAAACCAGCCCCGCTGTCACTTCGACGGCTGGCGGCGTCGCGCAGCCCAACGCCTACAGCGCCGCCGCAGAGGCGCTGGCGAACGCGACCGGGGTGACGACCGACGCCATCAACATGTATCGCAACATGCCGACCATCGCGTCTGGGATGTCCACCTACCAGAACCCGTTCACGCAGGATGTGATCGACCGTTCGATGGCCGATCTGGGCCGCACCACTGCCATGCAGCAGGACGCCAACCGCGCCGCCGCTGCGCGGGCGGGTGCGTTCGGCGGCTCTCGGCACGGCCTCGTCGAGGCAGAAACCAACGCCGCAGCGCAGCGAAACATGGGCGACCTCGCCGCCAATCTGCGGATGCAGGGCTTCAACACCGCTGCGAACCTCTCTGGTCAGGACATCGCCAACCGCTTCAACGCCGCCAGCGGCATGATGGGCGGGGCCGGGACGCTGGGCAACCTCGGCACCACTGGCTTCAACATGGCGAACACGATCAATGAGCAGCAGTTCACTCGCGGTCTGCTGGAACAGCAGATGCGCCAGCAGCAACTCAACGCCGCCAGAGACCAGTTCTACGGCTTCGCCAATGCTCCGAGAAACTATGTCGATCTGCTGAGTTCTGTGCTGGGCGGCTCGCCGCTCAACAACTCCAGAAACACCAGTTCGACCTATCAACCCGGACTTCTCGACTTCGCTTCGCTCGGCTTGGGCATCGCTGCACTGTAAGAGGGCTGAACATGGCTATCCTTCCGACGCTTTTTCGCTCTCCGTCGCGGTCGATCCTCAACTTCGCGGACGAACGCGCCCGCGAGGCAGACAGCATCGGCAGCGTCATCACGAAGCTGGCCGCGCCTCTGGTCAACCAGCCGCAGCCGCTCGGCACCGCGCCTGTTCAACGGATGGCGGCTACCCCTGCCGACTACGTCCCGCCGACCGCCAACCAGCCGTCTACCACCACGTTTGGGACGAACGATCTGGTCAATCGGCTCCCGCAAAACGTCAACACTGATCCTGATTACTGGCTTAACGTAAAGCCTTTTGAGCGTCCGCCGTCCGCTCTCGACCCGCAGTCGCTGGAAAAACTGGCAATCGGGGATCATCGGCTGCAAACATTGATGGCGGAAACTGCCCGCAGGGCAAAAGAGCAGGGCATTGACTTTAAAGTCAGCGAAACCGCCCGCGACCAGCAGCGCCAAGCCGAACTGGTGGCGGCTGGGAAGTCGCAGACGATGAACAGCAAGCACCTGACTGGAAACGCCGCCGACATCTATGTCGTCGGCCCCGACGGTCAGCCGAACTGGGACTTCGCTGCCTACCAGCCCGTTGCCGACATCGCCAAGGAAGTCGCCGCAGAACTCGGCTACGACGATTTCGTCTGGGGCGGTGACTGGAACACGCTGAAGGACGGTGTCCACTTCCAGCTTGGTGGCGTCAGCGGTGGCGACGGCGCGAACTCCATGATCGGCGGGGCCGGGGCGGACACGCTGGGCGGCGGCGGGATGAACGTCGAGTCCATCCTTGCCTCGCTCTATCCGCAGATGTCGCCGGAAGAAGAAAAGCGGCAGCGCCGCAAGGACATCTTTCTGGCCCTGAGTCAGGGGCTGGGGGCCATCTCGCAGGGCCGTCCCGTGGATGTCAGCAACGTCGTCGCTCGCAGCGACGAGCGCAAGCGGCAAGCTGTGCTGGACATGCGGGAGCGCGAACGCGCCCGCGCCGCTGGTTCGCTGGTCGCCTCGCAGGGCGGCGCTCCAGAAATGGTCGCTGGGGTCGTGTCTGGGGCCATTAACTACGGCGACTTCCTTACCGACAGAGAGCGCCGCCGCGTTGAGAAAGAGGCAGACGCTAACCGACTGAAGCAGGAACAGGCCAACGGGCAGCTTGCGGGTATTGTGGACACCATGTGGCCTCAGTTCGGTCTTCCTGAGTCTGTCAAAGAGCAAGTCATCGCTAGCATCAAGGCCGGGGCTGATCCGACCACGATCTTCACGCTGAACGAGCAAGCCCAAATCGCTGAAGCGGCTCGGAAAGCGGAAGAGGAAGCAGCAGCGACGAAGGAACAACGCGCCGCCGCGATTGACTCGCTCGCTGCCAGCACCGATCCTGTTGACCAAATGACAGCGCGGGTTTTGGCGCTGGACCCCAACATCTCTCTGAAGGACGCTGAAGCCATCGCCCGCGAACGGCTGAAGCCGACCACTGAGGAGTTCGCCCCGTCCGAGCCGCAAAAAATCTGGTCTGAGTCCCTTGCTGCGCTTCCGACCGAAGAGGAGCGTAAAGCTTTCCGCGAGCTATACCCGACCCCTGCCGCGCTGGGGATGGCCCTGCGTCAAAAAGACGGAGGCCCGACTTTCTTCGTCGGGACTGATGCAAACGGTATGTCTACGGTGACTGGCGTAACTGGCGGGCCGCAAGGCGCTACCACCGCCGCACCCGCGCCCGCAGTCGCTCCGCAGGGGATCGCTGGCGCGTTCACCAGCCAATTCGGGCCTATGGCGACTGGTGTTCCCGCTGGCGGTGCGGCCCCTGCCGCCCCGACTGCTGTTGCTCCTGCCACCACGACTGCGGTCCCCGCACTGCCCCTTCCAGTGCAGACGGCGCTGACTGAACTCAAAACAAAAGAGCAGGAACTCCGAGCGACCATCGCGCAGAGCGCGGATCAAAACGCCAAACTCACCGCAGAGCGGGAACTCGCCCAAATTCAAGCGCAGAAAGCCGCTGCCCTGCTTCCTTACGACGCTCCCGCCGCGCAAGTCGCTCTGGACACAGCGAAGCAAACGTTGAGTCAGCAAATTGCGACCGCTCCTTCTGGCCTTCGCAAGGCTGAGTTGGAAGCTGACCTCCTCGCCCTTCAAGTCATGGAGGCAGAAGCCAGCCAAGGCACGGACGCCGCTACCCGCGAAGCAACGCTGCGCGGGCTGCAAGCCGAGGCGGACAAAAAGGAACTCGAAGTGGCGGCGCTGGAGCGCGATGAAAAATCGCGCAGTTCTGCCGCATACAGCGAGTCCATGCGGAAATACGCCCTCATGGAGAATGCGGCGGGTCAGATTTGGCCCGATGTTTTCAGCGGCTGGGCGACTGGTCTTGCTGGCGGTCTTGCCTCTACCTATGGGCAATACCTCGACAGTCCGGGAACGCGCACTACGCTTTTGTCTTATGCTGGGCAGATCGCTGCAATGGGCATGATCGACAGTTTGCAGAAGATGAAGGCCGCTGGTGTGTCCTTGACCCCTGCGTCCAACCTCGACGCGCAAGCAGCGGCGGCGGCGGAAACCGCGCTCGCCAACGCGAAGCAATTGGATGGGGAAGGTCTCGCCAACGCCTTGTCCATCTATCAGAACTACGTCAAAGACGAACTGGTCGGCCCGAAAGACCTTGTTCGCATCGACAAGTATGGACAGGAGTATGAAGTCACCCAGAACACTCTGGGCGTGACTCCTGACACGTTCTCTATGCACTGGGCGCAAATTCCTAACGAGGTTGCAGCCGCGTGGAAAGCTGGTGAATTGACCACGCTTCCGACCGACGATCCTGCTTATGCTGAAGCGGCGAATGTTATCAACGCGATGACTACGAACTGGGAACTCTACCAAGGCAACCTCGACAGAACCAAGGTTGGGGAGCCGGAAGCGTCTCCGTCCGAGCCTACCGCTGAAACTGGAGACGCGGCGCTGCCGCCGCCGCCGTCTAGCTTGCCAGCAGAAGTGCGGCAACGGCTTAACCTGACTGACGACATGTCCGAGGAAGAATGGCAGTCTGTCTGGCCCTACCTGTCTGAAGAAGCCAAGAACGCCTACAGAGCCGCTGTTGAAGGAAACCAGTGATGGCTGAACCCGACCTGAGCCTCGCCATTGAGATCGCCCGCGCCCGCGCCCGCGCCACCACAGCGAAAGAGAACAACCGCAAGATCACGCGGGAAGTCCCTGCGTGGGTTGCGGACGTTAACAGGTTCGAGGCGAACCGTCGGATGCAGGAACAGCAAGAAGCAGAGCAGAAGGCGGTGACTCGTCGTCTTGGCGCGATGGATTACGCCTTCAACATGCTGCCGATGGGTCCAGTCGCTGACCCGCGCACAAGGGCCGCAATCGGGGAAGGGCTGACCCTCGGTATTCCGAGCGCGGGCATGGCGGGAGTGGACGCGCTGACTGCTTACCTGACTGGAGAAGGCCCGACGTTCGGGGAAGCCCTTGACCAGCGCCAAGATGAAGCGCGGTTTCGCCGCGCCTATGCCCCCGGCATGGCGACGATGGCAGAACTGGGCGCTGGCGCGGCGGTTGGTGGCGGGCTTGGGCGCGTTGCCCAGCGCGGACTGAACGCAGTGGCTCCCAGTTTTGCTGCGCGCCCCATCGGTGAAGCCGTGGCGCAGGGCGCAGCGGGAGCGGCAGAGGGCGCTGGCTACTCCGCGATCACGGGCGAAGGCGATCCGCTGACCAGCGCC
>Ga0129333_10005362_pt1 | contig 12034 bp, 13 predicted proteins | sample CPB6_08_DNA_FD_94474 | JGI IMG/M metagenome (GOLD analysis project Ga0129333, IMG submission 94474) | Freshwater to marine salinity gradient microbial communities from Chesapeake Bay, USA - CPBay_Sum_0.6_0.8_DNA | ecosystem: Environmental > Aquatic > Marine > Coastal | place: USA: Chesapeake... | reverse complement strand
CCCCTTCCCCACACTCAGAACCTGGCATCGCGGCCATGGATCCGGCCGCCGCCGCCGCCCTGCGCTTGCACAGCCTCTGGCTCAGCTGGTTTCTTTGCCTGCTCTTCCACACCGATCTCGGCCTGATGCCGCTGTTTCACGGGCTGTCCGCCGCAATCGAGAGCCACGTTGCGCCCCAGCGCCTGCCGTTGGTGTTCTGGGCAATGCTGCTCTATTTCCTGGTGCCGCTTGCTGCTGATCTGCTGAACAGCTACGCCGCAACGGCGGCAGGGGGGTGGCGCCGCTGGCGGTGGTTTCATCTGGGTCTTGGCATCGTCTACACAGTCACCAACATCGCCCACCTGGTTGTCGACATCCTGATTCCTGACTCCCGGTCTGATCAGGTGCTGCTGATGGCGGTGATGGTGATGCTTGGTCTGCTGATCAACCGCGAGAGCTGGCGCTGGTGCCGCTGCCGCTGAGAGCCATGCTCTCGAAGGCTGGCATCGGTTCAGCCAGCTCCAGGCCATTGAGGCGCAGCTGACGCAGCAGATCGAGGTTGATCCGCTGCTGGGCCGCCGCTGCTGCCACCGGCTCCCGGGTGGAGAGGAAGTAGCAGAGTTCAAACACCAGCCCCAAGGGGCTGAGTTCAAGCAGATGACAACGCTCGAAGCGGGCCTCACCGCTGGCCGCCACCGCGGTGCTGGCGATCGCCAACAGGCGGCTGACGGCGTCAGTGGGACTGTCGCGCCGCAACACCAACCGTTGCAGCACCCGCCGCTCCTGCTGGTCGCCGTAGTTGCGAATCGTCTTGGTGAGCAGTTCGCTGTTGGCCACGATCACCAGCTCACCGTCAACGCTGCGCAACTGCGTTGAGCGCAGTCCCACCTGCAGCACACGGCCGGTGACATCGTCGAAGCGCAGCAGATCACCGATGCGCCAGGGCCGATCCAACAGGATTGTGACGTAGGTGAAGAAATCGCGGGCGGGGCCCTGCAGAGCGAAGCCGATGCCGAGCCCAGCACCAGCCAGTGCACCCACCACGGCCGTGAGCTGCAGGCCTTGGTTCTGCAGGAACACCAGGGCCCCCAGCAGCCAGACCATGGTGCGCAGCATCGGCAGCAGCGCCTTGACACCGCTGAGTTCAGTCGGTGGGACCAGACGTTGCAGGCTGCTGATCAGCACCAGCTCCAGAACGGCGTTCAGGAACCGCACGGTGAGCACGGTGGCCGCCAGGCCGATCCCACCGCTGGCCAGGCGATCGATCAGCCCCTGCAGCGGCAACAGATCCAGCAGGATCGCGGTCAGGCTGAGCAGCGCCAGCGGAACAGCCGTGCTCAGCAGTTGCCTGCGCAGCAGGCGCGCCATGGCCTCAGACGTCGAGGGCACGGCGCAGGTCGCTGCAGAAGCTGGCAGCGGCGGCGGCCACATCGGCGCCACCGCCATGGGCTTCCGCCATCGCCTTGACCAGGGCGCTGCCCACAATGGCGCCATCGGCGCCCCAGTCGCGCACCTGGCGGGCCTGCTCAGGTCCGGAGATGCCGAAGCCCACCGCCACGGGAGTGGGGCCCTGGGCCTTGAGCTGCTGCACCAGGCCCTGGACGCGATCTTCGAGGCTGCTGCGCACGCCCGTCACCCCGGTGACGCTGACGAGATAGGTGAAGCCACGGCTGGCGACGGCAATGCGCGCCATGCGCTCCGCCGGTGTGGTGGGTGCCACCAGCAGCACCAGGTCGAGGCCCTGCCCAGCGGCGATGGCGGAGAGCTTCTCGGCTTCCTCCAGCGGCAGATCAGGCACAACCAGCCCGGCAGCGCCGGCGGCGGCCGCCTCCTGGCAGAAGCGCTCCATGCCCCGGTTGAGCAAGGGATTGCTGTATGTGAACAGGATGACCGGGATGGTGAGTTCAGCGCGCATGCCCGCGAGCATCGCCAGCACCCGACCCGGCGTGGTGCCGGCCGCGAGCGCACGGCTTGCGGCCGCCTGGATGACAGGACCATCGGCCAGAGGATCGCTGTAAGGAATCCCCAGTTCAATCAGGTCGGCACCAGCGTGTTGCAGGGCCAGCAGCGCCGCCCGCGTGCTCTCCAGATCGGGATCACCGGCCATCAGGAATGGCATCAGCCCGCAGCGGCCCTGGCCCTGCAGCCAGTCGAACCGTTGCTGGATCTGGGTGCGCTGAGGCAGGGAACTGGTGGTCACGGCAGCGCTGGCTCTGGTGCTGAGACTATGGGGTCAGGGGTCAGGGGTCAGCGAGGGCGATCAGGCTCCGGCGCTGTCGTCGGCCTGTCCAAGTTCGCGCAGCAGCTGCTGCTGTTCGCTGGGGCTGAGTGCATCAAAGCGACGCTGCAGCTCTGCCTCGGTGGCGGCGTCATAGGCGGAGCGATAGCGGCGTCGCTGCTCCATGTAGGTCATGTTGCCGCTGACGACACGGACCAGATAGGAGAGGGTCCACACCAGGATGATGGCGACCAGCAGGGCCTGAGCCGCGATCCCGGCGGAGAAGCCCTCAAAGCCGGCAGCCTGAAAGCCCCAGTAGCCGAGCCCGCCGATGGCGAAGATGGCGGCGCCGGCCAGCAGTGCACCAGCGCGGGTCATGGCAGGTCGGCCGGCGGCTGTGTTCTCCTCCTGATTCATGCAACCTCACCTTGCCCGTGCAGGCGCAGATTGATGAAGGGAGCGAACAGAATCAGACCAGGGAAGAACAGAAACACCAGGCCATAGATGGCCGTGCGCTCCAGTTTGCCCATGACCGTCCAACGCTTGGCCATCCAGGCGATCAGAGCCAGGGGCACAGCCACCAGATAGGACCCGGCCAGGACGACATAGGCCGCGAGCACCAGCAGGGTTTCGGTGGAGATGGAGCTGAGGAACCCAGGCAGGGCCACGGCGGTTCTCAATAGGCTTGAGCAAATCTAGGACGGACTGCGAGGCGAGGGGGCTGCGCTGCTACGCCGCGTGGCGGATCGAGCGGGCTCCAGGAGTCATGCGCCCGTGTGCAGCGATCAAGGCTGAAGCATGGGACCATGGACCGGCCATGGGAGCATGGCGGAATTGGTAGACGCAGCGGACTTAAAATCCGCAGACGGCAACGTTGTGGGGGTTCAAGTCCCCCTGCTCCCATCCAGACTTCTGAGCCGCGCCAGACAGCCCACGACGGGTGCTGTTCGGCGTGTCGCGTCACTGCCAGCGTGCTGGGTGAGCCTGAGCCAGTCGGTTTGAGTCACGCCTGCGTTGCGCGGGTGCTGCAGCGGCTGGCGCCTGGTCCCGCAGCGGCCTGGAGCAACGCTCTGGAAGAGTGGGCTGCCCTGGCCGGAGTGCCGATGGATCATGCCAATGCCGCCACGGTGCTGGCGCTGGCGGCAGCGCTGCTGCTGGCTCTGTTGATCACATCCCGGGCCTGAAGCCGTCAAGGCGCAGCGGTTCGCCCCGTAGCGTGGGCAATTGGAGATCGGCGCTGGCTTTCCTTCTTCCATGCGGGCGTGACCGTCGTCATCGCCTGCGGCGCCTGCTTCACGGCCTCGGTCCACCGATCATCGCCCTGGCCCACCTCGGATGCGTGCTGGTGCCGCTGAACGGCATCGGATCTGCTGCAGCCCTGTGGGCCATTGCGCTGTATGTGCTGCGCATGCTGGCCACAACCGCCATCTATCACCGCCTGGTGGCTCACGGCAGCTACAAGGCACCCCGGCCGGTCTGGTGGCTCGGTTGTCTGGTGGCGGCATCGGCGGGCCAGATGGGGCCAAGCTGGTGGAAGGCCCATCACCTGGAGCATCACCGCCATGCCGATACCGCTGCCGATCCCCACAGCCCCTTGAGCCATCCGGCGGCCTGGCGGGGCTTCATCCGCGCTCAGCTGGGCTGGTTGCTGGATGAGGGTTTCCATCCAGAGAGCCTGCCGGCGGATATCGAGGCGGATCCGGTGCTGCGCCTGATCGACCGGCTGCATGCGCTGCCGGTGCTGGGCCTGGCGGCCCTCTCCTGGTGGATCGGTGGTCCAGAGTGGCTCGGGGCGTATTGCCTGAGCACCACCCTGCTGTTCCATGGGGTTGCTTCCGTCAACTCGGTGGCCCATCTGCTGGGCGATCAACCCTTTCGCACCGGTGATGCCAGCCGCAACAACCGCTGGGTGGCCCTGATCACGCTGGGGGAGGGGTGGCACAACCTGCACCATGGCTTCCAGGGCTCCGTGCGTCAGGGTTTCAGCGTGAATCAGGGACGCCTGATCACCCTGCCGGATCCCACCTATCGCTTCATTCGCACGTTGCAGCAGCTGGGCTGGGCATCAGGCTTGCGCATTCCCAGTAAGCGGGCGCTGCTGGCCCGGGCTGCGGACCAGCCGGCGCGGCAAGGCCGCAAGGGTCCGGTGCCCATCTCGCAGGCAGCCTGAGCCAACAAAAAAGCCACCCGCAAGGGTGGCCGGAGTGTTCTATTGAATGTGCCTTGAGTGGCTCTGCTCAAAGATTGTGCCGAGCGTCTCGATCGGCCGGGTGCGCGGCAGCAGAGCTCACCAGCGCTGGCGACCACCGCCAGCACCGCCACCCATGGGCTTGGGTTCAGCTTTGTTAACGCGGATGTTCCGACCCATCCACTCGACGTTCTGCAGATCGTCGATCGCGGTGGTTTCTTCAGTTTCGCTGGCCATCTCCACGAAGGCGAAACCGCGTTTACGGCCGGTGTCGCGGTCGAGGGGCAAGCTGCACTTGCGAACGCTGCCATAGGAGGCGAACAGCTGCTCAAGATCCTCCACTTCGGCATCGAAGGAGAGGTTGCCGACGTAAATGGTCATGGAATAGGGGTAAGCGGTGATGCCGATTCGTTGAAAGCCCTGAAGAAAGTCGCTGCCCGGTTGGAGAGATCTGTGGGAAAGCGCCGCGCTGGTGAGAAACTCGCTGAAGAGTGATCTCAGAATCTGGCTCAGCCTACTGCAGCGAGATAGCGGTGGTCGCTGCTGCCGGCAGCGGTGCCAGGCAGGCCCAACAGGCTCGCGTGGCCAGGTGCTGAGGATCTGGCTAGCGATAGAGCGACCCACCGATCAGGCGTCCGATGTCCAGAGCACAGCTGCAGGCCTTTGTGGCCAGGGTTCAGGCGGATGCCGCCCTTCGGGAACGGGTCGATCAGGCGGCAGATGCATCAGCAGTGGTGGCGATTGCCGCTGAACTGGGGCATCCCTTCTCAGCCGCCTCCTGGACACGTCATCTGCGGGGCTGAGCCGCAGGCCCGCGCCGGCCGCTGCGGCAGCGACGGCCGGCGCGGCCACCACTTCGTGACAGTTGCGATGACAGCCGCAGCGGATCTGGCCAGGGTGAACGGTGATCAGGCCGATCGGCCCCATGCTCAACCTGCTCCCTCCACTCAACGACCACAACCTGCCGTGGATGGACACGATCCATCCGATCGTTGTCCATTTCGTGATCGCGATGGCCCTGATTGCGTTTGTGTTCGATGGGATCGGCGTAATCTCGCGCAAGCCTCAGCTGTTTGAGGTCAGCTTTTGGAATCTGTTGTTCGCCACGGGGGCCATCTTCGTGGCGATCATCTTCGGTCAGGTCGAGGCTGGCCTGGCGGCTCCCTATGGCGCCTCCCGTGACATCCTCGATATCCACACCACGATCGGCTGGTCGCTGGGCGGTGTGCTGTCGCTGCTCACGGGTTGGCGCTATGTGCTGCGCAACCGCGACCCCCAGACGCTGCCAGCGACATTTGTTGGAGCTGGTGCGGCCGTGAGTGCCCTGATCGTGGTGCAGATGATCCTCGGTGATCGCCTGATCTGGATCTATGGCCTGCACACCGTGAAGGTGGTGGCCGCCATGCGTGAGGGATTGATCTGATGGTTCCTGCACTGTTGGCGATGGTCGCCCCGTTGTTGTTCAAGCCGTTGGCACTGGCCTACGAGCCGGAATCCTCGCCGATCGATCAGATCGCCTCCAACCTGGGAGCCAATGGGCTGCCCTATGCGCTGCCGATCCACCCGAATCTGGTGCACCTCACGATCGGTCTGTTTGTGATCGCCATCGTCTTCGATGTGGCGGGCGCCCTCTATCCCCTGGAGAAGCGGGTGTTCCGCTTTCTGGCCCTGCCGATCACCCGCGGCGGCTTTCATGATGTGGGCTGGTACAACCTGCTGGCTTGCTGCCTGATCACCTTTTTCACGGTGGCGGCCGGGTTCTACGAAATGCTCACCGCCGTGCCGTTGCCGGGGGTGACGAGCACATTCGGTCTCGGCAGCATGACCACCATGCTCTGGCATGGCGTGGGTGGCGTGCTGCTGCTGGCGATCATCACAGCGATGACCGTGTGGCGCGGCTTTCAGCGCTATGCCTGGCGCCGCGACATGGGGCGCCAGGTGCAATGGCTTTACCTCGCCGTGGGCATGGTCATGTTCGCCGTGATGGGCCTGCATGGCACCCTCGGCGCCCAGATGGCCGCTGAATTCGGGGTGCATATCACCGCCGATCAGCTGCTGCAGGCCGGCGCTGACCTGCGAACAGCTCTGCCCTGAGGAGATCGATCGTCCATGAACAGTTCTGCTCCATCGTCGATCAACCGCACCGCCGTGCTCGGCCTCAGCATCTGGGTTGGCGTACTCGTGCTGCTCAGCCACTGGATGGGCCGACAGGCACTCCACTGGCTGCCGGTGCCGGCCTCCAATGCCGCACCGCTGGTGGATGGCCTGTTCAGCCTCGAAACCGCCATCGGCACCTTTGTCTTCGGCGCTGTGCTCTCGGTGCTGGTGTGGGTGCTCCTGTTCAACCGCGCCGAGAAGTACGACGAAAGCGATGCGGTGCCGATCGAGGGCAACACCCGCCTGGAGGTGATCTGGACAGCAATTCCCCTGGTGCTGGTGATGGCGATCGCCGTTGATGCGATGCGGGTGAATCACCGCCTCGGTGTGCTGGGACCGATGGAGCACATCCATGCCCACAGTCCGATCGAGATGGCGGGGGGCTATGCCGCTGACCGTCTGCCGCCGGAGCAGATCGAGGTGATCGCGCGTCAGTGGTCGTGGGAGTTTCGTTATTCCGGCCGCAACGTCTCATCCACCGAGCTGCATCTGCCGGTGAATCAACCCGTCAGCTTCCGGCTCAGCTCCGATGACGTGTTGCACGGCTTCTACATCCCTGCCTTCCGCCTCAAGCAGGATGTGATTCCGGGTCGGGCGATCGACTTCAACCTCACGCCCACCCGTGAGGGCCGCTACCGGCTGCGCGATTCCCAGTTCAGCGGCACCTGGTTCGCCGCCAATCAGGCCGATGTGGTGGTGGAGAGCCCTGAGGCCCATGCCGCCTGGTTGAACCAGGCCGCCGCCCAACCGCTGCAGAGCGGCCTGAGCCTGGCGGTGCAGGAATACACCGCCCGCCAGCAGCGCCCCCATCCCGGCTGGGCCACTGTCCCACCCGCGCCACCGCCCCAGGTGAACGTGCCCGGATCAGCAGACCTTCCTCACGACGCCTGAGCCTTCCGCCATGACCATCGCCACCTTTCCACCGGAGCCACCGCCGCCGGCCAACTGGAGCCGCTACCTGGGCTTCAGCACAGATGCCAAGGTGATCGGCATTCAGTACATCGTCACCGCCTTTTTCTTCTTTCTGATCGGCGGCCTGCTGGCGATGGTGATCCGTGGTGAGCTGATCACCCCGGCCGCTGATCTGGTCGATCGCAGCGTCTACAACGGCATCTACACGATGCACGGGACGATCATGTTGTTCCTGTTCATCTTTCCGGTTCTGAACGGGCTCAACAACCTGCTGATCCCCACGATGATCGGGGCGCCGGACATGGCTTTCCCGCGGCTGAACACAGCTGCATTCTGGTTGGTGCCGGTGTTCGGTCTGCTGCTGATCGGCAGTTTCTTTGTGCCCGGTGGCCCGGCTGCGGCGGGTTGGTGGAGTTATCCACCGGTGAGCATTCAGAACCCATTGGGCCATCTGATCAATGGCGAGGCGATGTGGATCCTTGCGGTGGCGCTCTCCGGGGTGTCGTCGATCATGGGCGCCGTGAATTTTGTTACCACGATCCTGCGGATGCGGGCGCCGGGCATGACGCTGTTTCGCATGCCGGTGTTCTGCTGGACAGCGCTAGCGGCCCAGAGCCTGCAGCTGATCGGACTGCCGGCCCTCACCGGCGGTGCGGTGATGCTGCTGATGGATCTGAGCTTCGGCACCAGCTTCTACCGGCCGGAGGGTGGCGGTGATCCAGTGCTGTACCAGCATTTCTTCTGGTTCTATTCGCATCCAGCGGTTTATGTGATCATCCTGCCAGTGTTCGGCATCTTCTCTGAGCTATTTCCCGTCTACAGCCGCAAACCGCTGTTCGGGTATGTGTACGTAGCACTGGCCTCGTTCATCATCGTTGGTCTCGGCCTGATCGTCTGGGTGCACCATATGTTCCCGAGCGGCGTGGCCCAGTGGATGCGCGATCTGTTCATGGCCACCACGATGCTGATCGCCGTGCCCACCGGCGTGAAGGTGTTCGCTTGGCTGGGCACCCTCTGGGGCGGCAAACTGCGGCTCACCACGCCGATGCTGTTCTGCATCGGCGGCCTGGTGAACTTCGTGTTCGCCGGCATCACCGGCGTGATGCTGGCCACGGTGCCAGTTGATATCCATGTATCGAATACCTACTTCGTGGTCGGTCATTTCCACTACGTAATCTACGGCGCTGCGGTGATGGGTATCTTCGCCGCGATCTACCACTGGTTCCCCAAGTTCACCGGCCGCATGCCCTATGAGGGACTGGGCAAGCTGCATTGCCTGCTCACATTCGCAGGGGCCAACCTCAACTTCCTGCCGATGCATCCTCTCGGGCTGATGGGCATGCCGCGGCGGGTCTCCAGCTACGACCCTGAGTTCGCCTTCTGGAATGTGCTCGCCAGCCTCGGCGCTTTCCTGCTGGGTGTTTCGATCATTCCCTTCCTGCTGAACATGATCAGCTCCTGGATTCGTGGCCCGCGTGCCACCCACAACCCCTGGAATGCCATCGGCCTGGAGTGGCTGCTGCCCTCTCCCCCTCCGGAGGACAACTTCGGCGAGGAGGTCCCCACCGTGATCAGCCGTCCCTATGGCTACGGCAGCGGGGAGCCGCTGGTTGAGCACCAGGTCGAGATCGAGCGGCGGCTGCAGCTGCAGGAGGCTGCGGCATGAGCAGCTCCCTTCCCGTGACTGCCCCTCAATCGGACAAGCCGCACGGCCACATCAACCACAACCTCACCGGCTTCATTATTTTTCTCTGTTCAGAGAGCGTCATCTTCCTGGCGTTCTTCAGCGGTTACGCCATCCTCAAGACCTCGGCGCTCGATTGGCTTCCCCCTGGCGTTGAAGGCCTGGAGTGGCGCACACCGCTGCTGAACACGGCCGTTCTGATCTCCAGTTCAGGCACGATCATGCTGGCGGAGCACTACAAGGCTCGCGACAAGCTCTGGCTGTTTCGTGGCTTCTGGCTGCTGACGATGCTGATGGGGGTCTATTTCCTCATCGGCCAGGCGGTGGAGTGGCACGGGCTCGCCTTCGGCTTCACCGCTGGCACCTTTGGCGGCACCTTCTACCTGCTGACTGGCTTTCACGGCCTGCATGTGGCCACTGGCATCCTGCTGATGACCATCATGCTGATCAAATCGTTCATCCCTGGTAATTATGCCGGGGGTGAGCAGGGCGTACAGGCCACATCCCTGTTCTGGCACTTCGTGGATGTTATTTGGATCATCCTCTTTGTACTGATTTACGTATGGCAGTAAGCGCAACCCTTTCCCGTCTGGAGTGATTCCATGATCATCGACGACCAGCATTATGACGTGATCGTGATCGGCAGCGGTGCTGCCGGTGGCACCCTGGCCGGCCAGCTGGCGGCTGCCGGCAGGGCGGTCCTGCTGCTGGAGCGCGGCGGTGCCATGCCCCTGGCCGATCAGAACGTTGCCGATGTGGATCTGTTTCGCAAGGATCGCTATCATCCAGGTGAGCAGTGGTTCGGCACCGACGGCGATCCCTTCTCACCGCAGACCATCTACGCCCTCGGCGGCAACACCAAGATCTGGGGCGCGGTGCTGCAGCGGATGCGCGAGCGCGAGTTCGGGCCGCTGGTGTTGCAGGAGGGGCCGGTGCCCAGCTGGGAGATCAGCTATGCCGATCTGGCCCCCTTTTATGAACGGGCAGAGGCCCTCTATCGGGTGCATGGCCAGGCTGGTGCCGATCCCACCGAGCCTCCGCGCCGAGGCGATTACCCTTTCAGGCCACGCCCGATCGAGCCGTTCCTGCAGGAGCTGCGCACCGCCCTGGAGCGCTGCGGTAGCCATCCGTTCGATCTGCCGCTGAGCTGGTCCGAGTCCGTCAGTGATCCAAGCGGTGATGCCGAACTGTTCGGCGTCGAACCGGCCCGCGCCGCCGCCAACGTCTGCGTGCGCGAGCGGGCACGGGTGCGGCGGCTGCATGTGAATCCCAGCGGCCGCGAGGTACGGGCGGTGGAAGCGGAGATCGAGGGCACCAGCTGGCTGTTCAGCGCCCATGCCGTGGTGCTTGCTGCTGGTGCGATCAACAGCGCCGAAATCCTGCTGCGCTCGGCCACCGAGCACCACAGCCGCGGCCTGGCCAACGGCTCCGATCAGGTGGGTCGCAACCTGATGAAGCACCAGCTCACCTCGGTGATCCAGCTGGCCGCGGAACCCACCAGCGGCCGCTACGGACGCAGCCTGGGCATCACCGATTACTACTGGGGTGACAGCAACGTCAGCGTTCCGCTGGGGGCGATCCTCAGTGGTGGTGGCGTATTGCAGGACGCGTTGTTCGCCGAATCGCCGCCGGTGCTGTCGCTGGTGACCAAGCTGCTGCCCAGCTTCGGCCTGGAGCAGCTGGCGTCGCGTTCGGTGGCCTGGTGGGCCAGCAGCGCCGTGCGGCCCGATCCCCACAACCGTCTCACCCTGCGCGGCAACCATCTGCAGATCCACTATCTGCCCAACAACCGCGAAGCCCACGACCGGCTCGTGTATCGCTGGATCGACACCCTCAAGCAGGTGGAGGCCGACCCCCTCTGTCACGTCGTCAAGCCGGCCCCGACCCATCCGCGTGGTGAGGCGCCGCTGACGGTGATGGGCAGCGTCTGTGGCACCTGCCGCATGGGCTCCAACCCCGCCACCTCGGTGGTGGATCTGCAGGGCCGCTGCCATGAGCTGGCCAACCTCTGGATTGCCGACGCCAGCATCTTCCCCAGCTGCCCGTCGGTGCCGATCGGCCTCACCGTGATCGCCAATGCGTTGCGCATCGGCGATGAGCTGCTCGCCACTCTCTGACCCCCGCTGTCCAATCCCACGACCATGGACGAGTCGACCCGGTCCGCCGCCACCTCACTTCAGGAATCAGAGCTGCGCCGCATGGCAGAGCGGGATCACGAGGGGGTGCCCTGGGATCTCTGGGGCAGCTACTTACCAGAGCGCCAGTGGGGCACCGTGCGCGAGGACTATTCCGCCGATGGCAACGCCTGGCGCTCCTTCCCCCACGACCACGCCCGCTCCCGCGCCTACCGCTGGGGCGAGGATGGCCTGCTTGGCATCTGCGACAACCAGTGCCGCCTCTGCTTCTCACTGGCGCTGTGGAATGGCGTGGACCCGATCCTCAAGGAACGGCCTTTCGGCCTGGCCAACGAGGAAGGCAACCACGGCGAGGACATCAAGGATTACTACTTCCATATTGCGAATACTCCCACCCATAGCTTCATGCGTGGTCTCTACAAGTATCCGCAGCAGCGATTCCCCTATGAGCAGCTGATCACTGAGAACAGTCGGCGCGGCCGTGATCAACCGGAATACGAGCTGGTGGATACCGGCATCTTTGATGAGAGTCGCTATTTCGATGTGTTCATCGAGTATGCCAAAGCATCAGCTGATGATATTGCCATCCGCATCCGGGCCATCAACCGCGGCCCCGATCCGGCACCACTGACGCTCCTGCCTACCCTCTGGCTGCGCAACACCTGGAGCTGGGGTTATGCCGATGAGCAGGAGCGGCCGATGCGATTGCAGGGGGACATTCTGCAGGCCGAGCCCGGCGGCGGGCTGGGTTGCTATCAGCT
>Ga0129333_10005361_pt1 | contig 12035 bp, 9 predicted proteins | sample CPB6_08_DNA_FD_94474 | JGI IMG/M metagenome (GOLD analysis project Ga0129333, IMG submission 94474) | Freshwater to marine salinity gradient microbial communities from Chesapeake Bay, USA - CPBay_Sum_0.6_0.8_DNA | ecosystem: Environmental > Aquatic > Marine > Coastal | place: USA: Chesapeake Bay... | reverse complement strand
TCTAACAGAGCGTCATGTCTATTGCTTAACTGGTGGCATTATCGCGTTGCTGCGAGACAATCCAGAGTTTGTTAGATACCTGCAAGACGCAATCGCGAACCCGAGAACCGTATGAAAAACTTCACTGCAAAGCAAAAAGAAATCATTGCTCGTAAACTTGGCTACGATGGTCCGATGCAGGGCTTTGACGAATTTGTTCAAAGCTCGCCTGCGCTTGCCATGAAATATGAAATGATCAATGACAAGTACACCGAGCGCATGAATAAAGGTGGTGCAGTGATGCGCTATCAAGCCGGTGGCAGTGTTGAACAGCTTCGCAGCACTTTCGATAGTTCAATCTTTAGCAAGACGCCACAAGAAAAAGCGACATATTACAATTCGCTTTTGGACAGCGGTTATGATGACGAAACTATTCGTACCGCTATTGGTGCTCCACAGGATCAAAACTGGAGTGCTTTGACGAATATGGCAAGCCAACAGCGAGCTGCTGCTGCAAGCCAACAGCGAGCTGCTGCTGCAAGCTCCTCTTCTTCATCTGTTAAACCATCTAGTCTTGGTACACTAACAGAAAATCAAGCAATACAGATGTTGGATACTGCTTGGGGCGGTCGCTCATTAGTAGATTCCTCATCGGCACCAAGCTCAGACACAGATGGTATGGTAGACATGGCAGTGGTTGTTTATGGGCCAGATGGAACAATGTATAGCTCCCCTAGCGCCGCTAGGGCAGCGGGCGTTACTAATTATACGACAACACCCCCATCTGTAACTATCACACAGTCGCCTGTTGAAAAGCTACGTTCATCATTTGATCAATCTATTTTCAGCAAAACACCGCAAGAAAAAGCCGCATATTACAACTCGTTGCTTGATGCAGGATACGATGATGCCACTATTCGCGCTGCAATCAATGCCCCAGAAGATCAGAACTGGGCGCAATTGCGAGACATCGCTCAGAATTTGCGAACAGGCGGCGCTGGTGGTGGTGGCGGTGGTACACCCGCTACACAATCTGCTGTAGATCGTTTGCGTGCATCGTTTGACCAATCAATCTTCAATAAGACGCCTGCGCAGAAAGCAGAATATTACAATTCATTGCTTGCTGCTGGATATGACGACGCTACTATCCGCGAAGCTATTGGCGCTCCGGCAGATCAAAATTGGTCGCGACTACAGCGTTTGGCAGGATTGCGCAAGTCATTTGATACTTCAATCTTTAGCAAGACGCCGCAAGAGAAGGCTGCGTATTACAACTCATTGCTTGCAGCAGGATATGACGATGCTACGATTCGTGAGGCAATTGATGCTCCTCTAGATGCCAATTGGTCAGAACTACAACGAATTGCTACTGGATTACGCAGCACTGGTGGCGGCACTACAACTGGTGGTGGTACAGGCACTACAACTACTACGAGAAATACAACAACTACCGGTGGTGGTGGTACAGGTACAACAACTACCGGTGGTGGTGGTGGTACAGGTACCGGTACCGTTACAGGTACGCAATACGGCGAGGGTGGAAGACCACTGATGGGCGGTGCGACGACTGTTACAGCAGCACAAACCGCTATTACTGACGACATGAAACTTGACTCCGCCAAGTATGCTCTTACTGGTGATGCACGCCAAGCACAACAAACTCTTGCAGTAGCCGGTTCTCCTGTAGCTGCGCCGCCTGCCGTTGTTCCGCAATCTGTTACTGCTGTCACAGCGAAGCCCGCTGTTGAACAAGCAATGTTGGGTGTTGTTCCTTCCACCGGAACGGCTCAAACTATTCAAGCTGCTCAGCTTACGGAACAACAAAAGCAAGCAGCAATGGCTCAGGCTCAACAGCTTGACAAAGCGCAACAGGCTCAGTTGGCAACTCGCACTTTGCAAGAAGGCGAACTTGTTTCTGGTACTGCCGTGGATATGCGTCGTGCCGAAGAAGCCATTGCCAAAACTCAAGCTGCACAGGGCGTCGTCACCGAAGACATGACGGTGCAGGGACAACTTACAAAGCTTACGGCTAACTTCGATGCTAGCAATCCGCCGCCTTGGGCAGCGGGTGCTATTCGCTCTGTTACGGCACAGCTTGCTGCTCGCGGATTGGGAGCTTCTAGCATGGCAGGACAAGCCATTGTGCAGGCTGCACTTGAGATGGCTACTCCGATTGCCTCTGCTGATGCTGCTGCATATCAGCAAATGGCAGCACAGAATCTGTCGAATCGTCAGCAAGTTGCTATGCTGTCAGCACAACAGCGTGCTCAGTTTCTGGGACAAGAGTTTGATCAGACGTTCCAGACCCGCGTGTTGAATGCGGCAAAGATTGCCGACATTGCCAACATGAACTTTACCGCTCAGCAGCAGGTGTATTTGGAAAATGCACGGCTTGCTCAGTCGGTTGATCTGGCAAATCTGAACAATCGTCAAGCCACCGTCATTGCTAACGCAGCAACACTCGCTGGCATGGAAATGGCAAATCTAAGCGCTCGTCAACAAACGGCTGTTGCTAATGCTCAAAATTTCCTGCAAATGGAAATAGCGAACATGTCCAACACGCAACAAGCGGCGTTGTTCAAGGCACAACAGCTTTCACAAGCGGCATTGACGGACGCTGCTGCTGAAAATGCCGCTCGTCAGTTTAATGCTTCTAACAAGCAGCAGGCTGATCAGTTTAACGCTGGTTTGGCAACTCAAGTAAATCAGTTTAATACTGCTCAATATAACGCGATGCAGCAGTTTAATGCTGGTCAAACTAATGCGATTAGTAAGTTTAATGCTGAGATGCAAGAACAGCGTCAACAGTTTAACGCTCGTAATCGCATCATCATTGATCAAGCAAATGCTCAACTCATTGCTAACATTAGCACCGCTAACACCGCTGCCATCAACGGTGCCAACTTCCAAAATGCTCAAGCAATGAACAACATGACGCTTGCGCAGTATAATAACGAAGTGCAGCTTTATCGCGATCAGGTGAAGATGGTGTTTGACAGCTATGAGCGTGCTGAAGATAGAGCAGCGTCGATGGCAACAGCAGTGTTGCAAGCAGAACTTGCTCGTGAGAAAATCAGTGCCGAAACAAGTGCTTCATATGGTAAGCTGCTTGGTTCTATTGTTGGCACTAAGGTTGGTGAGAAAGTTCTTGATGGAGCATGGGACTTTGTTAAGAATCTGTTTACACCGACAGGAGGATAATCTATGCAAAACTATAAAAAGTTTATGGCTCAAGTTAATGAGCGCATCGAAAAGTCTGGTAAGAAGACGACCAAGCCTGAGGGCGGCATCATGGCTCGTAAGGAGCGCGATATGAAAGCCGCTGACGACTATGTCGATACCATTGCGTCATACATTGCAATTATCCGCAAAACAACACAGAAAGTGAAGGCGAAGAATGCAGCCTGATTTCCTCCACCAGCCCATCCCCGGTATTTCGTTGACCGGTGAACTCGGCAATGCTCCGTGGGAACAGCCTCCGAAATATACGACGATTGATGAAGTCGTTGATTTTTATTCTGATAAAATCATAGAGCCTGATGTCACTAAAGACATGCTTGACGCCATCAAAGGAAACATTCCGTTGCTGACAATTGCCGACGGCATGTTGAAGATGGGCGTGATGGAAGGGTTGCATAGTATCGATACGGCTATGCTTGTTAAACCAATCCTTGTCGAACTGATGATTGCAATGGCTGAGATTTATGACGTCGGATATGTCATTGAGGCTGATGATTTGATCACGCAGCGGATTATGCCTACCGATGTAGTTCAAAAAGTTGTTGAAGAAGCAACACAGAAAATTGCCGAAGTGAAAGAAGAATCCGGTGGTCTTATTGCTCGGAGGAAGAAATAATGGCTTTTAGTCTTGTTGGATTTGGTGCCGGTCTTGCCGAGAGCATTACTGAGCGCATTGAAGAAGAACGTAAGTTCTCCAATCTTGCATTGCAGGGTCGTATTGAGCGTGCGTCTGTGTTGAAGATGCAGCAAGAGAAAGAAGCAAAGGCCATTGAAGAAGACCTCAAGGGCAAGCTTAATTCGTTGAAAGAATTTGGCGTAAACGATCCTGAGTTGCAAAAGGCATACTTGTCTGCTCCTACCGCTCTAGAAGCCTTGCAAAAGGCAAAGCTGTCTGGTCTTGAAGTTGATCCGAAAGCACTTATCACGGTCAATAAAGACAAACTCTTCGCAGGCACCCCGGAAGAAATGATTAGGGCAGCAACACGTCCGACAGGTACAGTGAAGGCTGCAACGATTACGCCCACGGAAGGCGGAAGCATGCTTGCTCCGTCTGCCAGTATGCAACAACAGCGTTTCCAACAAATCGCCAGCATGCGTGGCTTGACGCCAGAAGATGTTGGTCGTGCTGAAGCAGGATTTACTCCGCAGCGTCCTGAAGTAGCTGCGTCGATTAACTTCGAAGTGTTGAAGAAAGAAGATAAAACTACGTGGAAACAAAAGCTTGAGCGCTACGAGACCAACTATGCTGACGCTGTTCAGCGTTTTGGTGCCGACAGCCCAGAAGCAGTCAAAGCAAAGAATGCGGTAGATAGTTATCGTGTTGCCACCAGTAACATGACGGAAGAGCAATTCGATCACGCTAAAAAGCTGTCTCGTGCTAATGCCATCATGTTTGATAAGACTATGCCTAACGTAACGGATCAAGATCGAGCGTGGGCAAAAAGCTATCTGGACAGCTATAACGAATACAAGCGTAAACAAGAAGCTTTGGGTAAGCCTGACGAAAAGATTCCGGCACCGGGATCACTCGTTAGTATTGCCCGTACCGCAGGCGCTAATGCTGTTCGCAATACTTTCGGCACAGGCGTTACTCGTGCGCAGCTTGCTTTCGTTACCAATCAAGATGGTAGCACCTCTGTTCAATATTCTGGTGACGATCCTGAAATGCAAAAGCGCATTGTTCGTCGCGAACAAGAAGGTGTCGTTGCTTCGTTAATGAGGCTTGAGCCGACGGGTCGAGTTACAAATAAAAATATTGAACTTGCTCTATCTGCTTTTGGTATTACTCTTGATGAAGACCGCAGACCCGTGCTCATTGACGCTACCCCGATGCCACCCGCTCGTGAACGCCCCGCTGTTCCTCCGCGCACTCCTTCGGCAGCAGCTTCGGCTGCTTCAGCACCTTCGACACCGGCTCCAAAGCCTGCTACAACGCCTGAAGGATTCCCTCCCGGCAGCAGGATCGCTCGCAACGAATTCGTTGCCGGTAAAGGATTCAAGGTTTACAATGCCGAAGGTAAGCTAATCGGCTACGCTCAAGAATAAAGGATTGACATGCGTTTCGTACCTCTGAACGAGGCAGAAACAACGACGGAACAACAACAAGCGCAGCCTAAACCCCTGCGCTTTGTTCCGTTGGACACTGCTGAAATTGCTCCCGCACCAAAGGCAAAGTTTGTGCCTGTAAGCGAGGCGCTTACGCCTGACGATATTCGCAAACGCGCAGAAGAAGATCGTAAACGCTATCGTGAACAAACCGGTCTAGCTCCTTCGACAACGGCACCGGTTGAAGGTACTGGTGGTGCGGCCTTTGGTGTATTTGCAATTCAAGGCAAGCAGCGTCGTGAAAACATTGAAGCTCGAAAGGCCGCACAAGAGCCTAAGATTTCGATGGACGAACTCACCAATCGTGACGATTATTTCTCCATTGCCAATCAATACATGAAAGCTGTCGGACAGCCAATGTTCGACGAGAAGAAAGAAACCCGCAAAGACTTTATCGAGCGCTTTTATAGCGAGCGTCGCTTTGCCGATTTCAATACTGTTCTCGGCACCATCCCTGAACTGGCAGCGCTGAAGAACGCTAATCTGGATACACAAGAAGCCATTGCTCTTGGTCGAAGGATGTATGAGCAAGCAGCAAGTGCCGGTGCTCCGGGTGGACCGTCAGCGCTTCGTGCCACATGGGATATTGTTAAGTCTGTTGCCACTGACCCATCGACCTATCTTGGTCTTGGTGCCGGTAAGGCAGTTTCTACCGGTGTTGTCCGAACTGGTGCAAAGAAGTTGTCTGAAGACGTTGCCGCTCGTGCTTTGGAAAAGCAAGCGTTGTCAAAGACAGCAAAGCGTGCAGAAGTCGGCGCGTCTGCAATTACAGAAGCTGCTGTTGCCGGTGCCGCTGACATCACCGCACAGCGTGCAGAACGTGCCACAGCCGAAATTATGGGCGAGGAAGTGCCGGAATTCAGCGCCACTCGCACCGCAATCGTTTCCGTACTAGGCGGCACACTCAGTGCTGCTGTCTCTGCCAAAGCAACCAAAGCCCCGACGATTCGTGAGCGTGGCGAAATCATCTCCGACGAAATCACTCGTCGCAACATCACCCCGGCAAATCCGACAGCACCGCTGACAGAAGCTGAACAGCAAATTTCTAAGGCTTTGACGACAGACTTTGATGACGTGCATTCACAGTATGTCAAAGCCTATGGCAAAGCCCTGTTGAATCAGCTTGATCCGGCTACGGCTGTCACCGATGCAAAGGTGCAGGAACCGTATAGCCGCACGGCTGTTCGCGTTGCTTTGCAACTGATTAAAGACAATCCGACGCAATACGGCTTCAACCCCGCCAAAGAGCAAATCAGCGATGCTGTCTATCGCACGCTGTCGCAGGTTGACAACATTGACGATGTTGCCCTCGAAGCCGCTGTAAATCGCGCAGGGCTGCGTCCTGATCAGTTTGCGGCGATGATGAAGACTACGGTGTCTGAAGCCGCTAAGACGATGCAGGCATATTCTGCTGCGTCTCGTGTTGTTAATCGCATGCGTCAGATTGATTCGACATTCGATCAACGCATGAAGGAGTTGTACAGCGTCGATAACGATGGTGTCAGCGCTTTGACAAAAGTCGGTGAAGGCATTCAGCGGGTTGAGCGCGAGAGTAAGGCACTCATCACTTCGGGTATTGACACACTTGCTCGTAACTTGATTGGTAACAACATTGCGCTGACCATCAAGACCGGTGTGCAAATGCTCGAAGGCTTGCGCTACAGCGTCGGTACTGCCCTCGGTGCTGCCGATGGCACTCGTGTTGCTACACTCAAGACGACAATGGGCGACGCATTCAGCGATGCCCTCGGTACCTTCTATTACCTGCGCAATCGTGGATTGGCAGAAGATGTCACCGAGAAAGTGCTTGAAAATAATCCGTCGCTGCTCAGCCGCATCAGCACCGCCACGCAAGATACTGAGATGGATAATGTTAGTAGGCTTGCTAAATGGTCACAAACGCTCAACAACGCAATGGACGGTATGTATCGGCGTGCATCGTTTGCATCTTCATTGGAGCGCGAACTGCGCCGTGTTGGCGTCGATCTGTACAAAGATGTGCTGGCACAGAACAAAGAGATTCCGGCGTCTGTGTTGAAGCGGTCAATGGACGAAGCATTTAAGGACACCTTCTCGTACACGCCTCAAATGTACGCAAAGTCGTTCTCAGCATTTGAAGATAGTTTTGAAAAGGTGGGAGCACAGTTTGTTCGCATGGCAGAAGCACCCGGTGCGTCATTGGTAATTCCGTTTCCGCGCTTCGTTACCAACGCCATTGCGTTCCAATATAAATACAGCCCGTTGGGCTTCATTGGCGCTACCGAATACGTCACGCAAGCGGCAAAGCTTCGTGCTGCCGGTCAACTTGATAAGGCAGAGATGGTGGCTCGTGAAGGTGCTACCAAAGCCATTCAAGCCACCGTTGGTTTGGGCATGCTTGCTGCCGCGTATGACTATCGTGTCAACAACCCCGACAAGCCGTGGTATCAGTTGGGCGATGTTGATGTTCGTGCCATTTTCCCGTTGTCGCCATATCTCGGATTGGCAGACTGGCTTGCTCGCGATGTTGCCGGTGGTACTGGTAACGCTCCGACAAAGGAGATTGCCGAAAACATCATGGGCTTTAAGATGCCTGCCGGTAGCCAGAATAGTTTCTTAGAAACAATTCAGGACTTGGTTGGTAGCGAAGAGAAGTGGGACAAGGCGCTTGAGGGAATTGGTAAAATGGCAGGCGACTTTATGGGTCGCTTTACGCAGCCGTTTGTTACCAAGCAAATTTTCGACCTAATCGATTTGATCCGTGGTGACGAAGCTGTAATGGCTCGCGACCCGAATGTGCTAACTGCTGAAACAGCCGGTGGAAAGGCTGTCGAAGCTGCTACACAGCGCGTACAGGCAAAGCTTCCGGTTGTTAAAGAAGAGTTGCCACCCGCCATTGTTCGTTTCAAAGAGCAAGAAACCCCGTCGAAAGAGGGTGAATTCTTCAATCGTATTGTTGGTTTCCGCACTATTCCGAATCCGACAGACGCTGAGAAAGAAATCAATAAGCACAGCACTGATCTATTTAAGGTATATGGTCGTCCCAGTGGTGACAAAGATTTTGACCGGGCCTATATCAGTAATGTCAATGATTTTGCAATTAGCTTCGTAAACAGCGCCATTCGTCGTCCTGATTACAAAGAAGGCACTAGCGAAGAAAAGAAGATGATCATTGACAACGCTATTCGTGCTGCAACAGAGCGTGCTAAAGTAAAAACAGAAGGGAAATTCGCACAAGACTTTCCAGATAAAATTGATCGGATTCGTTATCTGCGCCTGTCGTCTGAAGAAAAGAAAATCGTTAATCAGCGCTATGCCAAAGATAACAATGGCAGGACGATGGAGGAAGACAAAGCCTATAAGCAGTTGCCGCTGTATTCAGACTTTGGCAACGTGAAGTTTGCAATGGGCGGTGTGGTACAACAGATGCAACACTTGTTCGGAAGATAATCATGGGACTTCTTTCAAAGGGCGCAAGCACACTTGCAAGTAAAACCACCGGCCTTGCCATTCGCAAGGCAGCACCGCTTGTTGAAGAGGCGGCAGAGGGTGTTGTTGAAAAGACGCCTCTGGTGGCTCCTAAACGGGCGCTGAAGGCGACAAAAGCCACCGAGCCTACTCCGACCCCTGCTCAGGCTGTTGAAGCGCCTGAAGGCGAGCTTACGCTTTCTAATGCCGAAATGTTTGCCAAGCAACAAAGCGTTGCCAAGCAAACCGAAGAAGCGCTGCCTGCACCCGCAAGCGAGTCTTGGTCACCCTATAGCTTTCCTAATAAAGTATTCACGGATGACCAATACTTTGCTGCTGAGATGGCGCTAGAAAACAGCTTTGCGATGGAAAGCTTGTACACGAAGCTGAAGAGCAACAAAGAAAAGTTTGCCAATGAGCTTCAGAAACAAGCGCAGAAGATGTTTGGTAATAAAGGTGAATCTGCGCCTGTGCCCTATGACATTCAGTCAAAAGCTAAGACGGTTGATGAAGCCATTGCCGAAGTAGAGGCTACAAAGGCTCAGAAGCCTGCTGCTGATATCACCGGTGAAGAAGATGTTTTGCCAACTTCTACTATTGATCGGAAGAAAAGTATTTTCTCTGGAAAGCTTGGTACTAGCACTGGTCCTGATAGCAATAAAGTGTTGGAAGAGATTCGTCAACTACGCGAAGAAAACTATAAAATCTTGACGAATATGCCACAGGCTCAAAAGTTTGATGAGCCAGTATTAGATGTAGCATTGGGTGAATTTAGGCATAAATACGGGTATGAGTTTGATCCAGTAATTCGTCGCGACAACAAGCGCATTATCAGCCTTATGGAAGAAAAGCAACAGGAATACAACAGGCTGAAAAAGAAATATTCCGATACCCCTGACATTTCCATTTATCACGGTGGTAGCGATTTGAAAATTGCTTCAATCGAAGCGGAAGGATTCCGTCGTCCTTCACTTTCTAAGCGCACAGCGCAACAAGAGCTTCGCACCGGATCAACTTCGCTGACGCGAGATATTGCTTTGAATTTCAATCCGGCAACGGGTTTTGGTGGTAAGGCAGAGAATGTTCTTGAAAAGAAGATTCCGTATGCCGAATATGCATTCACTCGCGTAAACATGACTCCGGCTGAGTATCGTGCAAGAGATTTGGATGCCACTGCTCGCACCATAACCGGCTCACCGACGGGCACTCGCGCTCTTCAACTTCCCCGCACCTCTGGTTTCTTTGAAACTGAATCGGCTTATATTGAATCCGATAAATTGAAGATGGCAAGAAATCCTGAAGAACTTTCAAAGAAGAAAGACATCATCGATGAGTTTACGGAAAGAAAGCGTAAGCTTCAGGACGAGCTAACAGACCTTGCGGCAAAGAACGTTTACACAAAAACTCTTTCGAAAAAAGAGGTGATGGCGGGATATAAACTCATTAAAGAATATATTGATAATGCCGGTAAACTGGCAAAAGTATCAAATGTTCGAAGTGGTATTGGTGAATCATATGAAAATGCGATGGCGTCATTGTTCTATCGACAAGACTATTTAAAATTGTTGAGGGATTCATTAACGCAATATGATCTACCAGAAAAAGCTGGTAATATTTCACAACTAATTAACATATCAGAGCGTGGTTTAAATCTTGGCAGCGATACCAAGATCGGCAGTGACATGTTAAAGCTAGCCGACAAATTCAAAGACGGTGGTCTAGTCCGACGCAAATAAAAAAGCCCCCGAAAGGGGGCTTCTTCTTTATTGAAGTGGGCCTGCGCTGAACTCACCGTTCGGTATCTCTTCATCGTCGTCGATGTCGAGATCGTCAACCGCATGCAAAGTCTCAATAAGAAGCTGCATTGTCTGTTCTTTTGTAAGCCCACTACTCACCTTTAAATCAAGCGAGTCAGCGGTGGCGCTAATGACAATGGTGCCGGTGATGTCATCGTTGTTCACTTTGTTTCTTTCGGTCTAGATTGTCGAAATAGGCGCGATCAAAACCTCGCTGCCACTCTTTGCCTTTGAGGCTGTCGGCGTTGTACTTCGACACAATCCATCCGCGAGAGAAGGCGTAATAGCCTTCCTTGAAGGCGAAGGCAGATTCCTTAGAAATGAACTCTTTGTTCATAGCATTTCTTTCAGTTGCGAAATAGGAAGATTGTAACAGTCTGCTTTGACGACATACTTGTTGTCAGCATCCAATTGCCCTTTCTTCATAAACACAGCGTCTTTAAAGAACTGACTCTTTGAGTATACGCCACACCACCACCCCACTGTCAAGTCTTTCTTGACACGAATAAACACATAATAGTCGCATTGTTGCTTTGTGTTGAAGTTGGCAACGCTGTTACTGTAATGCGGCAACGGAGCAACAGAGGTTGACTTCGTCTTCACATCCACCTTCACACCATCTACGACAAGATCGTAGTCGTATGTGTTTTCCTCGACAACTTTCTTTCCAGAATGGCGCAGTACATGTGCCGCCACTTCCTCGCCAATAAAGCCAACAAGGTTGCCCATGCCTGCGGTAATGCTGTTATTGAGTCTGCCCATCTCTTTCGCCTTCTTACGGGCGCGATTGATCATGCTGTCTGTGATGTCTACTTCAATCATCTGCCATCTCCCGACGATCCATGAATTCGCCAATGTGAATCGTCAGGAAAGGCACCTTAATCAGCAAGCCAACAAAGCATAGCAATATCTCTTCTTCCCTTCCCTTGTCATCAATTGCTCCGGCACGGTAACAAATCTCTTCATTGTGTTCGATGTCGAGTCCAAAGCCAAGGCGAGGACGAACCAATATTTCCATTCTGTTGCTCCTAGAAAAAAGCCGCTGAAGGTTTCCCAACAGCGGCTGTGAGTATATCAGCGAATCGGACAAGCGCCAGTTGCGCAATCGTCATCTAGACCAATATTGGCTTCATCGATGGCAGTGATGAGTCGAGTGTTTGCTACCAACTCGTTGTACTGCTCTTCGGTGATTTCTTCGAGCGGAGCCTGCTTGAATCCATGTTCGGAATGCAGCAGGAATGACAGGCTCTTGTGAGCATTCTTGTAATACTTCTTCAAGTATTTCCGAATCTCAGGAAGCTCTTCCTTGCGATAGTAGACGGTGCAACTAACGCTGTTGTCACTCCAGTTCTCTTGCAACCACTTAATCGTCTCAAGCTGATCGATAGCGGTCATGTCCTTTGCCAACACCGCGTGATCGGGATGGCGGAAGGGGAACGACACCACCACCGTGCTGTGATCTTCGCT
>Ga0129333_10005360_pt1 | contig 12036 bp, 11 predicted proteins | sample CPB6_08_DNA_FD_94474 | JGI IMG/M metagenome (GOLD analysis project Ga0129333, IMG submission 94474) | Freshwater to marine salinity gradient microbial communities from Chesapeake Bay, USA - CPBay_Sum_0.6_0.8_DNA | ecosystem: Environmental > Aquatic > Marine > Coastal | place: USA: Chesapeake... | reverse complement strand
GCGACCTCAAAAGAATGTTTTAAGAAAAATTTAAAATTTTCAAAATTTTCCCAAATATTACCTAATTTGGTTTTATTTTGAATATCATATAGTTCATCTAAAAAAATCACATATTTTTCATCAGGTGACAACCAGTCACTGATTACAAAATCAAATTGAGTAGAATTTCCATTATATATATTGGAGATTCTGTTTCTTTCAGATTCTGATAGTAATAATTTTTTATTGTATAACATAGATGATTTACCTTAATAAATATCTTTAATAATGTAAATATCCTACTTTAATGGATTCGCCTTTCCTCTTTTTAATGTTGAACCAACGACATCCGACCATTTGGTAACACCAATTTGATTTGCTGGGCCTCTAGTAAGACCACTTTCCCATTTACCAACTTCAGGATAACCTTGCTTACTACCAGAACTACTAGTTCCAGCGGATGGTTGGGCGGATGCGGTATCCTCTTCTTCACTTAAATCATCAATAACACTACCTGTTATTAATTTCATTTGTTTTTCTGTTACAATTATTTTCATTCGTCGTATATTGTTTTATCTTTTTGTGCAAACATTTTTATATATTGTCCTGCTTTTGCGTTTGCTTCGTCTTCAATTTCTCCTCCTATGTCTGCTGGTTTAACTTTTAATCTACCATCCTCATATTGTTTATGGTGAACCATTTCGTGTGCAATACTTCTCATTACATCAACCAATGCTCTATTTTTTGAATTGACCCTAATGGTTTTTGTATCGGAAGAATAATTGTAGTTTGCGGTGGTTTTTAAATCACCTTTACCATTTTGCAAAATTATTTTCGGACAATTTTTTAATCCGAGTTCATCATTAACAAACTTTACAAATGATGTTATTTTTTCTTGTTTATTTTTTTCTAAAAAACTCATTAACAATAAATACTTCTTTGTATCTAATTATTATATTTCAATATACTTAATAGTATGTTAGATTGGTATGTAATAGAGATTTTTTTCCCAAAATCATTTGAATTGTTTTCAAAAACGATGTTTCCAAATGTTGGTGTACCAAGCATATCCGTGCTCCAATACTATGATATTAAAAAACTTTATAGATTCTTTGATAAAAATGGTGTTTATTTAACTGTTGAAATGTTAACAAAACACCATTGGGTGTACAATATATCAACAAATGATAATCGTGTAATGTTTCCCTGTCAAGAACCCAAACATAACAGAGAATCAACAGAAGTTGATGGATTTTTTGAATGTTTTAGAACGATGGAAATCAAACTTCGTTTGAGTTAGATATTTTTCGTGAAAAAAAAATATAGGATAACCAAAAACAACCTGAAATAAAATAGAAAATTATATCTGCTGCCCAATATGAACCAGTTATTTCCATCAATAATTTGAATAGGGCATCGTACCCAAATGGTAAGAAAAACATAGCTAGCATTAGAGAAGTATCTCGATATAAAATTGTTTTCGATTCTTTTACTTTCGTCTTCATTATCACTCTCAGATTCCATTATTTTTATTTAATAAGTTTATGGTAATAAAATATCATCTCTACTGTTTTCCAATTGAATTAAATATTCTTCCGCTATTTTAAAATTATCAAAAGATGTTAAATATGTTTTATTATTGTGTCTTAATAAATAACATCTATATTCTTCATTTAAATAAGTATTTGTTGAATTCATATAAATACCACCCTTACGTTCTATTTGACCTATTACATCACCAATAAATTGAAATTCTTTTACAATCATTGATTTTAATTTTCTCTCCTTTCGTTTGGTTGATAGTGTTTAATCCTATCATGCCAAATTGGTGACGCCAATAATAATGCCGGGTTTATTTTACCTTCTTTAGTTAATTGGTATATATAAGACATCCACGTTTGTTCAAAAGGGTGGGCCCATTTTGTTTCAATGAACATTTTATAATTACCTTCTTTACTCACAATCATCGGCCAGTTAGCATAATAAATTTCACCACTTATGTAAGTTAGTCCGTCTACATTTCCAATATTTTTAAAATTAGTTAATGGTGCGTTAGGGTCCAACCCCGTAACAGGTAGTTTATCGTAATGTGGCCAATCTCTTGTTCTAATGTGTTGTGGGACATTGTACCAAGAACATTGTTTATCGTTGTCAAAATAAACTTCAGTAAATGATAATTTAAGAAAATCAAATTTTTCTTTTAACATTATTCTGTGCACTAAATTATAAAGATTTGGTATATATTTTCTAAATCCATTCCTACAAAACTGGCCCTCATACTCAGGTGGATTTGATGTCATATCATCCTCAAAGAAAAACATAAAATCAGCATCTGAATCGTGAAAATGTTCTGCAGCAGCTTGTCTACCACCACAAATACCTGTATTACCCTCTAAACTAATGTACTCGAAATTATAGTCTTCAGCTATTTTTCTGTTTTCATTCCTAACCTCTTCAGTCGTTGAATTGTCTAATAAAACCAAATGAAGTTTAGTTAACCACTCTGGTGTTTTTTTCATTGATTCTATTGTGTGTAAAACTTGTTCAGGAAAATTAAATGTTAGAATATACAAATTTGTTTTAACTTTTTCAACGTCTCTATCGGTGTATTTTATAAAATTTTGAGGAACAGACGCAACCTTTGATTCGGCAATTTTAACATTATTATCTATCACCGCTTGTGTAAATTTTACAATCAATCCGTTACCATCTAATTCAAATCTTTTGTATATGTGAGGTTCTAAATAGGACATTAAAGTAAATATACTTTCTTCCGTACCCATATACCCCGTATTTATTGTATTTGTTAATAACGAATAGTAAGTTGCGTTTGCTTCATTTATTTGTTGTTTATGTCCACCAAATAACCCACCCCTACACACATATTCAACTTTGGTTCTGGCGATTTTATTCATTTCACTAAATGTGAACCCATGGATTTCAGTGTTAGCTTCATATGGGTAACTTAAAAACAAAAACGGATTGCCGATTTCGGTTAATTTATCTAATACGTTGTTTTCAACAAAATGACTGTGTGGTACTGTGTTTGTAATACCCGCATCTAACCAAAAGAAATATTCAGTATTAAACGGATTCCATATTGATGCGTCGTTTAGCATAAACATTTTGGACTGTACAATTGGATTGTAATATTCCAACACCGCTTGTGGTGAACCAGATAACCATCCGGCTTGATTTAACCAATTTGAATTATTTCTTATTTCATGTGTTTTATCCCAAAATGGACTATATAAATTTTTAATGTCCTCTAATTCGTAAATTTTAACAAAAGTATTTTCTTTACTTCTTTTTTCCCACACCAAATACTCATATTCCGCGGGTATATAAATAAACAAATTTTGGGGGATATCTAAAAAATTTTTAAAATGTTCTATATAATGAGAAAAATCCCTACCTGGTCTCCCAATATTCCACAGACCGGTAACGATTGTTAAATTTTTATTCATATTAAAATCGGTTAATTCAACTTTTTTTGTGATTATTTCAATATTATCTTTTATTTGTAAATGTGAAAATTTTAGTTCTTTCAATTTTTGTATTTCATAAAACGCCAAACCTTTTCTATTTCCATTTTCATATCCATGAACCATTGTTGATTCTTCCAAATAAAATTCAGGTTTAGGAAAATTAAATGGTTCGGATTCTAAACAAGGAGCATAAAAACCCGCAGCACCTCTCTCCCATACTTTTTCAAGTGAAACATCATTACCCTCATTCACATGAGAAATATGGTAATTTTCGTCATTTATATTGTACCATGTCGTGGTTAACAAATACTTACAATTTGACTTTAAAATGTTGTTTAAGACTTTTTTACCTTCATCTAAAGATAAGTGACCAAGTAAATCTCTAACAATTAATAAATCACCATCAGGTATTTTTACGTTGGTTTCTGTTAAATCTATTTCAATAAAATCAACATTTGATGTCACATATTTTTCATTGTCCTTTTTTATTTCGGGTACAATATCCCCACCTATATATTGATGAAAATCATATGCAATTGTTTTCATCCAATTAAAATCACCACAAGGTATATCAACAACAATTTTAATGTCCTTTTCTTTAACTAACTCCTTTATTTTTTCTGATAACGCCATTGTTTCTTTTATTGTGCTACCAGGACCACTTTTACTTTGTGGCCAACCACCAAATCTCCAATTTTGGTATATATCTTGAAATGATTCTTTTAATAAATTTTTATCGTTATTCGTGTTAGTATCCTCTGAATCAATAGACCATTTTTCATAGAAACTATGGGATATATTTTTATTTGGTGGTTCTTCATTCATAAACGATTTAAATCCGCCACCATTATAAATAAATTCGACATCGGAAAGAAAATTACCAAAATGACAACCTCTACCGCTATTATTTTTTCTAATACACAGAATATTCCAATCTAAAAAATATTCATGATTATTAATAATTTTCTTTAATTCATTTTTATATTTCACATAAAAACTAACTCCATCTCCTCCTCCACCGATGTCTTCAATAATATAATAACCACCATTGTTTAGTCTATGAAAAAAATTTTCAAACGTTTTAAATTGACTATCCGCGGTATGATTACCATCGTCTAAAATTATATCAAATCTTAAATCACCCAAAACATCATCACATTTTTGTTTATCGATAGAACTAACTAAAAATGTTTTAATTCTATCATCGTTAACCATACAATCATCAGCAATGTCGATACCATATATATTAGAATTAATGAAATATTCTTTCCAAACTTTAAGTATTGAAGAGGGTTTAAAATTTGGATGAATAGAAAGTGTACCGACATGTGACGATTCGACGTTCAACAGTGTACCTAAACCAATTTCTAAATAATTTAAATTACGGTTCCTGATACTTTCAAATAAATTTGTATAAATATAATGATACCCACTGGTTATCTTGTCACAGTCATATTTTTTTATTAAATTAAATAAAACATCGTCAGTTGTTTGAATACTGTAATTATTGTTGTTAGAATTTAGATATTTATTATCTTTACGATTAAAAATAATTGTAAGTATGTTATTTATGACCCCTATATTTTTTTTATTTAAAATATCATTAAATGTTGAATAATATTCACCATTTAACAAACTTATACTTTCTTTTTTACCACCAAATAAATCACTTTTATATGATGTTTTAATATCTAAACCAATAAAGTTGCACATATTTTCAAAAGAAAACCCGTTTAATTCATATTCTTTTTTGGTTTTTTCAGTTAAATCATCCGATATTGAAAATAAATCACCTTTCTTTTTAATCTCGTTAAAATCAGATTCATATAGATTACTTGTTATTGAATCGAATTCAATCCAGTAAAAATACTCACAATTAAATGGGTTCCAAATAACCGAGTCATGAAAAATAAACATCTTTGAAATTGAAATCTCATTTTTAAATTCATACTCATCATTCGTTAACGATATCTGTATGTTTTTTTTGACTTGTTGTGTTTTTTCCCAAAATGGGTTATAAATTTTTTTTATGTCTTCTAAATTATAATGTTGAACTAACGTATTTTTTTTATGTCTATTTTCCCATACCAAATATTCAAAGTTTTTTGGAATGTAAATTATCAAATTTTGTTTTATTGTTAATAATTTTTTAAAATCTCGAATATACGACTCTAATTCATTACCCCTTTTTGAAAACCCCCAAAATCCCGTAACCAAGGTTATATCAGGATTTTTAACTTCAGATAATGTCTCAATTTTAAATATTTCTTCTTGTTTTTTTATTTGTCTGTTTTTTACCATTAGACCCAAACCGTTTGATACTTCAATTACATTATAATCTAAATTTCTTGATTTTAAAAAATCTTTTATCGCAGCATCAACACCAGGTAAATCGGGTCTTTTGTAATCGTGAAAAAAAATATAACCACCGTCACTTATCCTATCATATATTTTTTCTAAACTATCTAAAATTGAAACATAAAAATCACCATCTAAAAAGGCAAAAGAAATTTTTTCGGGAATTTTGTTTTCAGGAATATCACAAAAAAAATTTTTATGAATTATCGGTATCGGTAAATCATTTACTTCAAAATTTTTAATTAAAACATCCATTGTTGTTTTAAGTGTACCACTTTTCCACCCAGTGTTTTCTTCCCATTTTGATAGTGATGGTAAACCTTCAAACGAATCATAACAATACAACTTTTTATTTGATTTCGATAATGTTATTGTTCTCATTAACATTTTTGCCGCTTCACCTATATACGTACCAAACTCAACAACATCTCCTTCAACATTATTTTCTATTACGTTAATTAATCCCTCACACAATTTTTCAAATTGTTCGGGTTCTAACATACCAACCTCACCTGTGATACATTTGTTATCACAATTTAATACTTTATTATAAACATGAATCATAGTATAAATTTAATCTAAAAATTGGTCTCTTGAAACCCAAAAATCAATTAATTTTTTATTTTTTTCGAAAAACTCTTCTTTTGTGTTTGAAATTTGTAAAGATAAATTTTCACCATTAACGTTTTCTTGGTGTCCCTGAGGAAAATAAAATCTATCGGCCTTATATATATTTACTGTGTGCCAAAATTTATCAAAATTTAATGGTGTAATATTTAAAAATTCGTTAGTTATTGAAACAGGCGCATTGTCAATATACATATACGAACCGGGACATAATTGTATTCTAAATAATTTATCTGATAACCCAAATTGCATTAATTCATCCCATATTTTAAAAACACTCATGGTTTTTTCGGAGGAATCTAAATTATAATACCTAAAAGGACCTTCAGTTTGTGTGTATTCGTCTCTTAACCAACTAAAATCATTGGATATCACTTCGGGGTATTTATTTTTTAAATAAAATCTCATGTGGTTAGCCATTATTATATTTAGTGGTCCCCAACCAATAAAATTTGGCCATCTTGATGGGTCAAATCTTTCTAAATCACATCCTTTCATTGTATTTATTGGAGTATCATACTCATTCCAAAATAATTCTTCAGTTGTTTCACCATTTACAATTTTATCATATCTAATGTCAGTATCACAATCACACATTAAAAATTTACTAAAACCCATTTTTGATATAGTAGGTAATGAAAATCTATTTAAAGCATATGAGAATCTCTTACCATTATTTGTGTTTTCTCTATAATTAACACCATATTCAATTTCTGTTAAATAATTGGGTATATGTTCAAATTCATATGACCATTCTGAATACATATTTCTTTGTTCATTAATATCCAATACGTCAACAACAATTTTTTCATCATTTTTAAATTCTAAAAAATCATCAACGTAATCCGTTAAAATAAGGTATGGTAAAATTTTATCATATCCTGTATTTTTTGCTTTTAAAATATTATGTTTAACTCTATTTCTGTATGTAGGTCCACATCCCCACGTTGCAACTATTATGTTTTTGTATATGTCTGTCATAAGTTTATTAGTTTAATTATATTTTTTAATCTATTTTCTTGAATACAATTTTCTTGAAAATAATTGTGTGCGTTTTCAGATATATATGATAAAAAATCGTAATCATCTTTTACTTCTAAAAAACGTTCAATGTAGGCGTTTACATATTTTTCACCACCCAATCTATCAAAGTGTGTCCCCCAACCTTCATCGTTTTGTTTCCCATATAAACCATATTTGTCCCTATCTACGGATATATAATGATAATTTGGTATTAAAGGTGGATTCGTTGTGATTTTATATTCTAATCTTAAAATAGGTAACCCTATTCCCATGTAGTCAATTTCTCTGTAACACAATTCCGCAACACTAGAAAAGGCTAAACCAACTTTATACTCTATTGCGGTATTTAAATACATCTCCGCACTAAGTCTTAAATCGGGGTTTATACAATAACCCAGCTCATATAATTTAAACGGGTCCTCTCTTCTTGTTGTGGACGCAAAAAACATTTTATCAATAAAATTGTTTTGTTTTTTTAATTTCCTTAATTTATAAAAATAATCATTGTTAATCCATGGATTAAAAGGAAAAAAAGATGTTTTAAAAATTTTAAAATTATATTGGTTACTAAAATCGGCACTGTGGTGAAACCAACTTGAATAATGAGAAATTATAATTGTGTCAATTGGGTTATTTCTTTTCACTAAAACATCCCAAATGTCATTAACTTTGGTTCCGTTACCCCAAGCTCTAGATTCACAAACACTTAAAATTGTTAGTTTGTCGTTTTCTTCATCTTCTATTATTAATTCACAATCTCTCATTTGGTGGTCGTATTTTTCAATATATATATGACCACTATCCACGTCAGGTTGGATTATTTTTGCTGAATAATTTTCTTTTAAGTATGTTACAATATCTAAAAAAAAACCATGAAACCCGATTTTTGAATAAAAATTTTCAGGTAATAAAAAGTAAATATTCATTTTATAAAATTTAAAATTATTTGTGTATGTATAAATCTTTAATAATTAAAGAATCTAATTTAGTTGTGTGAAAAATTTCAAAGGCATCTTTGTATGTTGATAATATTGGTTTGCCATTTACATTAAAAGAAGTATTTAATAAAACACCCACTCCGGTTTTTTCTTTTATTAATGTTATAATATCGTAAAGTAATTTATTTTGTTCTCTAGTAATTGTTTGAACTCTAGCGGTACCGTCAACGTGAGTTATCGATGGTAATTTTTCTCTCCATTCTGGTTTAACTTTTGGACTAAAAGACATCCATCTTGATTCCCCATTAAAAATAAAATATTCACTAACATCTTCTAAACGAACTATAGGTGCAAAGGGTCTAAACCATTCTCTATTTTTTACTTTAAAATTTAGTATATCTTTCATTTCAGGTATCATTGGGTTACAAATAATACTTCTATTACCTAACGCCCTTGGTCCATGTTCAGAGTTTCCTTGTACAACACCAACTATTTTACCGTTTATAATGTCATCAATGACATCATTAAATTCTATCTGTTCAGTAAAGTGATAATTTGAATCATAATTCATTATTTTTTTATGGTGATAAACACCATGTAAAAAAGTGTGATGTGATAAGTATTCACATAATACTTCTTCATCTAATATAGGTAAACCAGCATAGGTTAAATCAATTGGTGTCTTAGGCTTCATATGTTTTAACATATTACCTACCGCAATACCACAATCGTTTGGGTTTGGACCAACAAAAACTTCCTTATTAAATTCAAATTTTATTCTTGTATTTAAAATTATATTTAGTGAGCAACCACCCGCCATACAAATTGGTAGGTCGGGATATTTTTCAAAATATGGTTTAGCAACTTCTAAAAAACATTCTTCAAATGCTTTCTGTGATGTTGCAGCCATGTCATATTCCGTTTGACCACTTAGTTTATTATTTACATCAAAAATTAAACCTGTTTTTTCGCTTAATATTTTTAATTTATTAATGTAATCATTATTACCACCATCTGGGTCGGATTTATAAAATTCAATAAATGGCTCTAACCATTCTTCAATTACATTACCGTAAGGTGATAATCCCATAATTTTACCTGGCCAAACTAAATTTCCATTCCCTAAATCATCTGGTGATATGTCTATGCAGTAATTTGCGAATATCATATATGCAAATCCTAAATTGTAATATATTTGATGATGGTTAATAGTTGGGTTTATTACTCTTTCTAATAACGTTACCCCCTCATCTTTATCACCAATATACACATTAAATTCACCATCATCACCACCACCATCAAATGAAAAAATTAATGATTTTTGATAAGGCGATTGATAAAAACAACCATTGGCATGTGATTCATGGTGGGTTCCATGTATAATATTTTTCGCATTAACATATTTTGTTAAATAAAAATTATTGTATCTAATTTCTTTTTGTTCAGGATTTTCAGATTTTAACTCACCAACAAAATCGGCACTTGAGAAATAACAATTCTCATATTCATTAACACCATATTTCTTTTCAATCCAATTTAAAACTTCAAAGAACATGTTAGTGGGGTATCTATGTGTTTTGTATTGAGCAATACCCATATTTTTAATATTAAAAAATCTTTCAAATTCCAATACCACTAATATTTCGCCATTTTTTTCAACAACAACACCACCATTGTGTGAACCGTGAAAACTTATATTATATTTATCTTTCATTATTACTTTTTTTTATTTTTTTTATACCCAAAATCTTTCAATATCTTTATTGTGTTTAACATCAAAAAATCGACCAGAGTTATCTATTGGAAATTTAATTTTTAAAAAATCATAGATTATTGCCATTATAAATTCATCATGAATAACATATGACCCTTTGTAGTTAAAAATATAATTATTTTCATATAAAAATTCAACTACTTCATTCCATATTTTAAAAAAAAATTTTAAATCATCTAAATTATTTGGTATAAATAATCTAGCGGCTTCATCTAACACTAAAACAGTTTCAGGATGTTGGTACCCGTACTTTTCATTTAAGTAGTCTGAAATAATTTTCATATTAGCATAGGATACATTTGATTTGGTATCAAAAGTTTCGTACCACCAACTCACAGCATTATACATTAAATTTTTATTTTCAAAAATATCATTATTAAATTTATTAAAATCAATAACCGTGTCTGTACATAACATAGATACGTTTTTTATCCCAAGTTTTATTGCTTGCAAAATATTAAATCTATATGTTGACATCGGAAAAAGAAACCCTTCTTTTAAAAACCTTTCAGCGTAATCGTTTTTATCGTTACTAAGTAAAAATGATTCATTTTTTTCTAATTCAGGAAAATCTTCGTAAAAATCTTTTAATTCATTTACAATTAAATTTTTTCTTTCTAAATCCGAAAAATATTCCTTATTGTCAGTAACAATACAATAATAGATGTTATCATTATCAAAATAATAATTTTTAATTCTATCGTATGCGGTCTTTCTATACGTTGGCCCGCAACATGTGTAACCAACCACTATTGGTTCATTAATTATTATATCCATTTTATTCTATTTTATTTATTTTAGCTAATTTTATGTATAAATCGACAATATAATTAGTGTTTGTATGGTTTATAAAATAACTGTTCCCATTTTCACTTATGTATTTCAAATATTCATAATCATTAATATATTTCTCAACATAATCGATATAATTTTGAGCAATTTCCTCAAAAGAAAAATTAAAATTATCATGAGCGTTAATCGATGGTTCGGAAACCGACACATAATGATAATTTGGTATTAGTTTATTGTGAAATTGTGTTTTTAATTTTGGTCTAAATAATGGTAAATTTAAACCCATAATTTCCAAATCCCTCAAACAAAATTCACCATTTCCATTCATGGATATACCTATTCTATAATCCGATAGTTTTTTAAAATATTCACACCCGTGGTAAACTTGTTGATTATCATGAATTTCAAATAAAGGATGTTTTTTTAAAATATCACAAACAGACTTCCTTGTACCATACATCGCACCAATAAAAATAGCCTTTTTTATTTTTTTTTGTGGGTCATATGTTTTCGTGTATTTATTAATATATACATCACTATTAATAACTCCCAATGGATATTGAAATGGAGTGTGTTCTACGTTATATTTTGTTAAAATTTCTTCGCTATCCATATACATACCTAAACCACCTATATACTGTTCAATTTTATAATTTTCCCATCCGGCACCAATAATAAAAAATGGGTCCATCCCCCTATCCCAAAAAGACATCAATATTGTTTTATTATTTTTAGGATTAATTAGTTGGAAATTACTAATACCTCCGACTGTAGACGGGGATATATCAAGAACATGATATTTTGGTTGGATGTGAACAAATTCATATTCTATATATGTTTCTTTTAGTTTATTAAAAATTCCATGATAAATTTTTTTAAAAAATGGGTTACCAGCACCGTTTTCATCAAATAAACATTCAATTAATATTTTATCCATTTATTTATTTTATTTTTAAAAAATCGTTTAATTTCTTTATTGACATGGATACATTTTTCGGCACATATGTAGGTTTTAAAGTCGGTTCAACATTAATATTCGTTTTTTTTGATAGTTCAT
>Ga0129333_10005359_pt1 | contig 12036 bp, 15 predicted proteins | sample CPB6_08_DNA_FD_94474 | JGI IMG/M metagenome (GOLD analysis project Ga0129333, IMG submission 94474) | Freshwater to marine salinity gradient microbial communities from Chesapeake Bay, USA - CPBay_Sum_0.6_0.8_DNA | ecosystem: Environmental > Aquatic > Marine > Coastal | place: USA: Chesapeake... | reverse complement strand
CCCAAGCCTTTCCGCAACCCCTCAAATTTCCGCATCGTGATGAGGTGCGGGAACACACACTTGCCCGCCAGCACGTTCGGACTCCGCTCCGCGTCAAACCGCACCACCAGCCCGCGCTTCCCGTCCAGCTTGGTCTTCGTCTCCCACTGCTGGTCGTCTACACACACGCTCTCCCACCCGTTCGCCGGCTCCGCAAACCGACCCATCGCATCGAGCCGCGAAAACGGGTTGCCAATCACCAGCATCCGAAAGTCTTCGGGATACCCGCACAGGTTCACGCACGCTTCAAACACCGCATCCGGCGTGCTCGTCGCCTCGTCAATCACCACAAGCTGCCGCTTGGTGTGCAATCCCTTGATGTTGTCCACCGCCTTGTTCACACTGCCCCCATCTTCCACCGCCAGGCCAATGATCGCGTGCTTGTCGTCCCCGCCCCGCGCCTGCCACATCATCCGCGAATCAATGAAGTTCCCCGTCTCCTGCAAATGCATCTCCCGCCGCAACGCACTCAGCTCCGCCCACGCCCGCCGCCGCAACGCCTTGCCCGTCGTCGAGGTCAACACCACCGAACTGCTCTCCGGCTCGCACAACCACCACAGCAACGCAAACAACGTCGCCCCATACGTCTTGCCCGCCCCCGCACACCCCGCCCACACCACCCACCGGCTCTCGTTCATGCTCCGAAATTGCCGCTCCAACCACGGGTTCCACTCCAGCTTCGGAGCCAGCACATCCGCAATGTTCTTCAGATGATTGAACTCCCCCAGCCCACCCTTGCTCTCGTCCTGCCCCAACGCCACCGCCGCCCGCTCATAGTCAAACTGCGTCATCCCATTCGCCAGCGGCAGACCATACGTGCGCAGGTTCGGCGCTGAACCGATTTCAGAGGGGGTCAAGGGCATGGGGTTGTTGTAAGTCTGAAAATGGCCGGGCGCTTACAGCCTCCCCCTTCGATGAACGGCCCCCCGAAAAAGGGGGCGTGGGGGCGTGCCGGCGGCTGGCCAGAAAAAAAGGATGCTTGCCCGACCCAGGCCAAGCCCGGCCTCGACCCGGCCCGAGGTCGGGTCCAACCTCCGGCCAGCCTGCTCGCCAGCGTCGGCGAACCGGATCGGCACCGGGAATTCGACCGGCGGCGAGGCGTGAATTGGCACACTCACACGGATGTTGTGCTATTTTCGGCCTGTTTTGGTGGGTTTGGATGATTGCTCGAATCATCGCCGGCTCCGGAATCCGTCGGAACTGGCTCAACGTCAACGACTTGGGCTGATTCCAGACCGCGAAGGTCTGCCACGAGGCCGATGGAGATACGACCGGATGAGCCGCCGGCGTTGGTGTCGGCCCAACCGTGGACCTTGGCGGCCCCTTCGGTCGCCAGTTTAGCCGTTTCAAGCACGGTCTTGGCTGCTGCGTCGTCGTTGCTGGCTTCTACTTCGCGGATTCGGCGCTGGGCTCGTCTAGCCCCGATCTGGAACGTCTCGGCCAGAGCAGCCCGGGTGGCTTCGGCCAGTTCCGCCAAGGTCCGGCTCGCGGCCTCGATCTTCACCAGCGGCAGGTTGGTTGGTGATGTTTTTGGGGCAGTCTTGAGCAGTTTATGGACACCTTGAGCTGAGATTCCAAGCTGCTCACCGATCTTCGCCATGGTCAAACCCTGCATCCGCAGCTGGATAGCCCTGGTTCGGTTATCAACCGCATCAACCACGCCGTCAACTTCACTTTCAACTGGCATGGTTGACAGGCTACAACCGGATACCTGAGTAGTCAACTCAGGTTGCGGAGGTTGCGGGGTTGCGGACTACTTTGAAGTTGCTGGGGAACTTTTTTTCCCCCACGACATGAAAGTAGTCCGCAACCCCGCAACCCTGTTTTACAACATCCCCGCAAACTATTTTGTTCAAAATCGCCAATGTTTATGCGGGTGGCGTCGCTCTGGTGGTGAAATAGTTTGACCGCAAGCCGCTTGTGGTAGTAGTTTGTATCCGTTCGGATTAACCAGCCCTGAGAGCGGGGCGCAACGAGAAAGACCAGATCATGAACCTACAAACCAAGGGCGCGCAGAGCGACCACGACGAATGGGACGCGGACAAGGAGCGAATGCACGGACCGAGCGGCAACCTTGTCACGATCAGCGACGGAGCCGGGCGGGAGGTGGAGATGACCAGCGACGAGCTGGAGGACTTCGAGAGCGAAACGGGCCTGACCGTGGCCGAGGACGAGGTTTCGCCCGTGCGGTTCGATTCGCTGCTGGCATGGCTTCGCGAGAATGAACTGCTGGCAGCAGAACAGGTGCACCCGGACGCCCTTGCCACAGCCCTGGCCGCGCTGGAGTCAATTTCCACCCTTGCAAGCAACTGCCCGCACGACCAGCCGGAAGCCTGCAATCGCGAGCTGGAAAAGATTATGAGCCTCGCCCGCGCCGCCATCGCCAAGGCCACTGGAGGTGCCAAGTGAACATCACCATCACCCGGTTTGGTAAAATCTGGCGCTGGCTGGTATCCGATCACGCTGGCACCGTGGCTGGCGGGTTCGCGCGCACCAAGGCCCACGCCAAGAACGATGCGGACATTGCGCGCCGCAGCGCGGCAGGAGGTGCCAAGTGAATCTCCTTCGCCTCATCCTCTCCCTCCTCGCCCTGACGCGCCACGACCCGGACGACGCTGCGGCGGGGGTATCCATTGGCATCCAAGGATAAAACCTGTGAATACCGATCCCATCCATCCCAACGCCAGCGCGCACCTGTCCGTGATTGGCCGCAAAGGCGGCTCCACGACCGGCCCGGCCAAGCGTCGAGGCGACTCGGCGCACTACAAGTTGCTGGCCGCGAGAGCAGTGGCGGCGCGGCTGGCGAAGAAACAACTGACGAATCAACCAACCTGAGTTACAACAAAACAACACCATGAAAACACCCGTCATCAAAAACTCCTCAGCTTGCTTCACTTGGCGAATCCATCAGCACCACGGATGGAAGACCATTCACAGCTCGTATTGCGACACGCGCGCAGAGTTCGATGCAGAGTGCGACCGGCTGGCCGAGGACGCGGCATCAAATAGCGACAACTCGCCAAGCCTGTTCAACCGCGACGAATATCTGGAGTGCGATTATCACACTGTTCCGCTCAAGACGGACGCAGTGGCCGTCGTGGCGTGTTCCAAGAACGACGTGCAGCAGTTCACCAATGAAGCCGAGGCCCAGGCTGCTCACGCAAAAGCCCTGCGCGAACACGGATACGCACGTCTTCTGTGCGACATCGGGGGCCACGCTGGTCCGACAAACATCGTGGATGTTGAGGACATCACTATTCACTTGTTGGTGAATGGCAGGATCGCATCCTTTACCGCCCCGGACGCTGCGCATAAATTCACCGAGGATGAGATTGAAGACAGTCTTGGCGAGGGAGAAAACGCTGCGCAGATCGCGGCGATGCTCAATGAGCAGGTCAGGAAATACGCCTGACCAACCGCAGCCTCACCCCACCCCGGCCTCACCGCCGGGGTTTTTTTGTGCCCGCGCCTTGAATGGCGGCCAGTTCCTCGACAGCGTGCAGCAGGTTGAACATGGCGTATTCCAGCCGCGACACCCCCGGCGGCGTCGCGGTCTTGCCGTCCAGCACGTCGCGCCCGATCCTGCAACTGAGCTTGCACCTGTAGGCGGCCCATTCCTCTGGCGTCTTCGGCTTCATGTGGTGTGCGGCTTGGCGAATGCCTTCGCTCGCCATGGGTGGCACCGCTTGATGGGAGAAAGGCGGCGATGCGCGGCATCAATCGCAGCCACGATCTTGCGCTGCTCGCCGCGTTTAATGGCGAGCTGCTCGAATACGTGGGAGGTGGAGCGGTTCTTCATGTTAGTATGGGGTATCCTCGACCGTGCCTGGCGGCAGCACCCGCCACCGTTTTTGGGCGTTGTGCGGCACCGGTTCACGTCGGACCCGGCCTGGCATCTTGTTGGCCAGCCGGCCAAGATACACGCCGCAGGCATTGGGCCAGCTCAGGAGGTTGCGCGCCTGGCCGGCGAAGCGGAAGTCACCAGCTGTCAACTGGCGCTGCAATTCCTCGGCCGTGCCGGTCCATGAGCTGGGCACTGGCGAATCAAAGAGCAGTGCGTCAATGTGCCCGAGCAGTTGAACCTCCGGCGCCAGTCCGTTGATTTCGTCCACGATGCGCGGATGGTGCCAATGCGTGACCCCGAAGCGGTTGGTGCGCAACTCCTCGGGAATCTGCCACTGGTGCAGCCACGCCACATACGCTGGCAGTTCGGCTCGCAGCGCGGCTCCGAATGCGTCTCGTTCCTCGCTCGTGGTGCTCGGCATGGGCATCTCGGCCTTGCCGCACAGGAACAAGCTGATCTTGTCCATGATGGACTCATCCATGGGTGGCAGGGCCATCAGGTTCTCGCTTTCGTCGTTCAGGCTGACCGACACGCGCCAAAACGGGCGCAGGATGAGCGCGTCGCGGCCTTTGGCGTGCAATCGTTGGTCCTGATTGACGGTGAAGTCCTTGATCTTGGACCCGAAATCCCGCCGCGCGGACAGGCTGGTAAGCGGTTGGTCGTCCTCCATCATCAGATGCTCGCCAGCGAACAGGTCCGAGTTGAACGGCGTCACGCCGGCCATGTATTGGTAGGGCTTGGCGCTGCGGCCCCCGAGGATCTCCGTAATCAGGGCTTGAAGCAGGCTCTTGCCGCACTCGCGCGGCCCCGCCAGCACGAGCACCTGGCCCGGCTGGCGTTTCCGGCTCCGTAGCGCGGCCTCGGCGATTTTCATCCAACCGTGGAAGTGGTTGCGCTGGTCCGCATCCTCGATCACAAACAGCCCCTCGAACACCCGTGCCAGCAACGGCCACTCGCCCGGCTTCGGCTCGATTAGGCGTGGTGAGCTGGTGACAAGGATCCGGTTGCCATTGTAATCGTGCAGGCCGGACCAGTGCCCGGCCAGCGGCCCCACGTAGGCCACCTGGTTGTCTTCTTGGATCTCCAGAACTCGCCGTTCCAGCGGCGAAAGACGCTCCCCTTCCTGCACCTTGGCGCGCAACCCGTCCTCGCGCAGGCGCCGTTTAACCCCTTCCAAATCGTGCGATCCCCATTGCTGCTGGCCGTTCACATACCAGAACCGGCTGCGCCCGCGGTCGTAGAATATCTGGCGGGGAATGCCCCGCCCGGCTTCGATCTTGCCGTCAATCACAGCGACGGCTTCGCCTGCGTTGGAAATGATGGCTGGCATACTAGGGCATTACCATGAAATCACCCCACGGTCCTTCCTGATTCCACTCGTCGAGATCGTTGGGCCACGTTCCGTCCTGGCGCTTGTCAGCCGAGAAGTCCACGAGGTCAACGTGAGCAGCCACTGGCAGCAGTTGTTGGCGCCATTTCTCGGCGCCCTTCAGGCCCGCTTTTTCGGCATGGGCGAATATCCTGACCCGCTTCCCCTTGAAAAACGGCAGCGCGTCGGGCCCGATGGCCGGCGACGCGGACAACATCGCCACGGGCGCACATTGTATCTGCGCCAGCGCGTCGTTGATGTCAGGCCACTGATCGCCAACGAACCGCGCCTTGGACGCGCCCCCCTGCTCCCACAAAATGATCTCGTGCGCCACCAGGAAGTCCGGCACACCCTCGACGATCGCCACCGCCGGGTAATCCACCGCCTCCGGCAGCCCAACCGGCCAGCTTTTCTCAGATCCCTTGAGGCTGTGGCTTTTGCGCACCGGCAGCGGCCCCATCGCCGGAAACGGCTCATTGTCCAGCCGGCGCACCTCCAGCACGCGACCACTGGCATCCGTCACCCCGTAGCATTGCCAGTCCCGCCACTGGCCGACGACCAGCACGCCTCTTTGCGCTGCCCACGTCAGCCCGGCCAGTGTGCCGAGTTCCCTGTGGAACAGAATCGCTCGCAGATCCGCCAGCGTCGGCATCCTGAACCCGTCCAGCTTCGGCGGATGCTTCACCAATGGAGCAACCGGCTTGGGAGCCGGCGCGGGCGGTGGCGTGAACGGTTCCTGCCCAGCCTTCGCCAGCAGGTTGCCCCGCTCGCCCGGCCACTTGGCTGCGGCTTCCAGCAGGCGGAGCAGCTCCTTCTCGTCCCACGGCGGTTGGCAGGTGGCATTCCATTGGCGAAACGCACTCAGCGCCGTGTGCGGGTCCAGGTCGAAGCCCAGCACGACCGCCTTGGCCAGCCGGGCTGTGGTGCTGTTGCCGTCCTGTCCTTGGATGGCCGGCGCGCACTTGGCGAGGTAGGCCATGGCCTGCTCGACTGGCGGACGGATGATGCGACGGGGGACTTTCATTTGGACTCCTGAAACTGAACAGCCCTCGTGCAGACCGCGATGTAGTTGGGATTTGCCTTGAGCCACAACCCGGCCAGCGTCTTCACTCGGCTCAATGCCACGTAGGCTTGGCCCGGCTCCAGCGCGGCCCGGATGTCAATGTAGGCACCTGCCAAGGTCGTGCCTTGCGCCTTGTGGATGGTCATGGCGTAGGCGAGTCGCAGCGGAAGCTGCCGCATCGTCGGCCCGCGGCGGTCGCGCGGACTCTGGTGCCACTCGAACTGATCCACGCCCACGAGCACGCCGTCATCTGTCTCCACGTCCACACTGAACGGCGACATGCGCACGACCTTGCCCGTGGTCCCGTTCACGAACCGGCCCTGAGCGTCGTTGACCGTGAACATGACCCGCGCGCCCGTGCGCAGGCTCAATTCCAGCGGCGTGATGCTGTTCTTGGTGAACCATTCCCGCACCCGGTCATCGCCCGGCGGCGTGAACTCAGCGGTATAGGTCCGCTCCGGCCCCGGCAGATCGTCCAGCATGGCGCGGTTCACCTTGTCCACGTCCCGGTTGTGGGTGCAGAGGCGCGTGAGCGTGGCCGGCGGGAACATCCGCACACAGGCCGCCAGTGTGGCGCGCGATGCCGGCGTGAGTCGGCCCCGGCGCACGTCGTTGAGCGCGGATAACAGCTCCGGCTCGTCCTGTCGCCAGACCTTGGTGAGCCTGACCGTCTGGAAGTTGGCCCGCTGCCACGATTCGCTGGCGAAAGCCCAGTCGTGTGGCGTCTGCATATCCCGGCGCACGGGCGGAAGTTGCAGGAAATCGCCCGTGGCAATGATCTGGATGCCGCCAAACGGCGCAATCCGGTCCCGGCACCGCCGCAGCCACAGGTCGAGGAAGTCCATGAGCCGGCCCGGCAGCATCGAAACCTCGTCAATCACCAGCGCGCGACACTGGCGAATCCGCTGGCGAGCTTCGCGCACGGAGCGGCTGCCTGACTCGTCCAGATGGTCGGCGAACTCGTCCAGGCTCTCGCCCGGCTGCGGCCCGAGGCCAATGCCAGCCCAGCGGTGCAGCGTCATGCCCCCGACGTTGAGCGCCGCAATGCCCGTGGGCGCGACGACATCCGCATCCCGGCCGCCCGCCTCAAGCCACTGGCGCAAAAGCGTGGACTTGCCCGTGCCGGCTTGCCCGGTGAGGAAGATGTTCGCGCCAGAGTCGGCGAGGGTGAGGAAGTCAGTCATGGCAGGCTAGGAAGGCTTCGATGAAGGCTTGCGCGACTTGCGGCACGATTGCATTGCCGTAGCCCCGCAGGAGTCCCACGCGGCCGGGTATCCCATGAGCCAGCGGGAATGTGCCGGATTCAACGCGCCGCGCTTTGTTGTCTCGGCACCAGAGCACGTCGGCGTTTCCCCATGCGCCAAGGCTGCCTGCCGGGGGAGCTGGTCGTTCCGCTCGCGCGTCGTTCCGTCTGGATTGGTCCCCGTCGTGCTCATGCCGGGAGTGTCCTTCCAGTCGCGTGAACTCGGCGTAACCCATCCGCAGGTGAAGTAAATGGGGGGGGGGTAGATGCAGAATCGCCTGCGTGGTCAGCGATTCCTGCGTCCCCTTCATGCCCCGGCTGCGGTCCTGAAATCCTTGGCGTGCTTCGCTGGCCATGGGGGAGGCCCATCCCACCAGCATCTTTACATCCGTCGCCAGATTGGTTTGCAGGATGCGCCCCGTCGTCTTGTTGCGCCACTTGTTGCCCACCCGCTCCAAGTCCTCGCTCGTCTCGCCCGCACTCCCCGCTGCTGATGGCGTTGCCCATCCGGCCAAGACCGCCTGTTGATCCAACGGAACTCCCGTGTCCCAAGGCCGCGCATCCTGGTTGCCCCGGTGCGCTCCCGTTGATTCGCTGTCCTCCGCTCGCGGCGTGGGCCACCCAGAACAATCTCTGCCGGATGTGGGGCGCGCCGACGCCCGCAGCGCACAGATCGGCTCCTGCCCGCTGATAGCCCATTCCTTCCAAGTCAGCGAATACTCCGGCGAGCCATTCGCGCCCAGCTTTGCTCGCAACCTGCTCGCCAAAGATTGTTGGAGGCTGGCACTGGCGGATGAGGTTGGCGAAGACCGGCCACAGGTGTCGCTCGTCGGCGGTGCCAAGTCCTTTGCCAGCGGCGCTGAAAGGCTGGCAGGGGCAGCTTCCGGTCCAGACGGGGCGATCAACCGGCCAGCCCGCGAGCGCGAGCGCGTAGGGCCAGCCCCCGATGCCGGCGAAAAAATGGCACTGAATGTAAGCTGTGAGTTCATTGGGCTTCACCTCCACGATGCTGCGCTCGTCCACGTCCCCGGCTGGAATGTGCCCCTGACGGATCAACTCGCGCAGCCAAGCCGCCGCCTTGGGATCATTCTCGTTGTAGTAAATCCCTCCCGCCGTTGCCGCGACAGGCGGCGGCACGGACGCAGCATCAATCGTTACTACGGAGTGATTCTGCATGGTTGTGTCCGCGCACGGCGGGAGGGAATACTTGTGGTTTCAACCGGATACTACTTGGCCATGGGCAGCAGCCGCGCCGCCAGCCTGGCCGTGAGGTCGAGGTCGTTGAGCAGATACTTCACGGCCTGCTCGCGGTCCTCCTTCCAGAGCCGGGCGAAGTCCGCCCCGCTCCCGTTCTTCTCGCCCAGCCCGAGGGCGCGACAGATGGCGTCCAGGCTGCCGGCAGCTTGCCGGTCCCCGAGCTGCCAGATTTCGCGCAGGTCCACGAACCAGTCGGACCAGTAACGACCTTGGCGCACGTTGGGCGGGATCTCCACGCCATTGACCCACGACCGCTTCACGAGGAAGGGCAGGTCAAACCCGAGGATGTTGAAACCCACAAAGGTGGGCCGGCGCGTGCCCCCGGCGGTGCGGAAGTGTCGCCACACTGAGTCGAGCAGCTTGGCCTCGTCGTCATCGCACAGAATCAGCGGAGGATCGCCAAAGTCCGGCTGGAAACCCACGGCCAGCACGCGACCCGTGAGGGGCGACAATGCCGCGTCTTCCTTGAACTTGGCCTTCTTCTTGGCGATGTCCGCCGCGATCTTGTCCGGGTCTTTCAGGTTCGCCGCCGGCTCGAACTCGGGCATGAGCGCGTCGAGCTTGATGTCTGGCAGCGGGCCAGTCTCGATGTCGAAGATGATGCTATTCATTGGCCTCCTTCTCCAGCAACTCGCGCTGCATCTCCGCCTGAGTCATGTCCTCCACGCCGATCTGCTCGCCAGTGTCGTCGCGGATGACGCGCTTCTTGTCGGCCGCCGGCTCGCCCAAGCGTTCCGTGCAGGAGACGTTCCGATACTCGTAGCCCGTGCTGACCACGCTGGTCAGAGTGTTGATGCGGGCGTCGAGCGCGCTAATCTTGGCCTTGAAGTCATCCTTGATGCGCTTCAGGTCTTCGTCGAGGCGGGCACGTTCAGTGAGCTTGTCAGCCTGCTCCTTGCCCGCGGCCAGCAGTTCCTCGCGCTCCAGTTGCACGCGGAGCCATCGCTTGGACTTCTTGGTGTCAGACTTCTTTTGCGGAGTGCTCATATCAGAAGTTCACGTTGTCGTCGTTCTGCTTGGGAGCCGTCGCCAGTTCCAGCGCCTTGATGAGCCGCTGGTCGTCCGCTGTGGGCTTGCTGTTGGCCTTCGACGCCGGCAGCCAGTTGGTCACGATGGCCGTCAACTGCTCCGGCGTCAGGTCACGCAACGCCTGGCCCTTGCACTTGCCGACGTGGACCTTCACATCGCCGTAGTTGTCGGCGTTGATGGCGTCGGCCGGGCTGGCCTTGGGCGATTCAGGCTCATGGCCAGCGTCGCCCTTGTCGCCCGGCTTAACCGCGCGCAAGCGGATGCCGCCAATGACCTTGCCACCGTAGTTGATGGTGGGGTCTTGGTAGGCCACGAGCTGCTTGCCAGCCCAGTCGTCCGTGTCATCGGACTTGAGCACCTTGGCCGCCAGTTCGGTGTTGACCCGGTTCAGCACGAGCGGCTTGGCCCACTCCTCCTCGAAGTGCATGACCCACTTGAGTTCTTTGGGCTGGTTCTCAGGCGCGACGTTCTGCTGATCGACGCTCGCCACGGTCACGACCCGGCCATTCTCACCCACGTCATGCTGGGTCAGGAACCGGCTGTTCTTCATCTCTCCAATCTTAGGCATACTATTGTCTCTGCTTTCTGGCCGAGGTTTGCCGTCGGCTCGCGGTTCCGGCTCCGTGCCGGAAAGTGTCAGTCCCACCGCATCTGGTTCACCTGCCGGTCCAGCGGCGTGACGTTGGTGTGTGGGTTCTCGTAAAGGTCTGGCATCGCCCGGATGCCGCGCCAGATGTCCTCGGTCATGGGCAAATGCAGCATATCCATGTTCAGGCGCGAGAACATCTCCTCGGTGAACGTCTTGGTCACATGGTTGTGAGTCCAGACCAGCCGTTGCGTTCGCCACTGGCGCAGAAACCATTCGGCGAAGTGGGGAAAATCGGTGTGGCGCGTGTTGGCGGCGAACTTGAACAGCGCCGCATCGGTTGAGTGGCGCAGCAGTTGGGCGCGCTCCGTCAGATCCAGCACGTTGGCCGCCTTGCCCCACCACGGCAGACAGGCGCGCAGATCGTCTTCCAGTATGAAGTGGTTGTTAAACGACGGAATGTGCGCCCATCGGCACGTTTTCCACAGCTTGTGCATGATGCCACCGTCCACACACTCGCTGGTATTCAGCAACCCATAGTTCTCGTGATGCTCGTAAATGAAGTGCGTCGTGCGCTCCATCACCTGCCTGAACCGCGGCGTAGCCACGAGCCTGGCAATCGCGTCAAGGTGGTTCTGCGGCCGGCCGTCAACGGTCGTGTGGTAGTCGCTGGCCCGGATGTAGGCCACGCGCACGCCCCCGGCGACGGCGTTGTAGTGCAGCAGGTAATTGGCGTAGGCCACGCCCCGGCACGAGGCCAGGATCAACACGTCCATGCTGGGGTTGCTGGCGCCGCCTTCCCAAATGGTTTCTTGGTGGGGCTTGATGTCGTTGACGGTAATCATGTGTTTTCCATCCTTCTCGCCAAATGATTCGCCTCGGTGATGATCTCTCGCGCACACCAGCAGGCCCATTGCTCCACCCACTCGGCCCCTTCCTCTGGCGTCGGTGCGAACACGACCGGCACCTCATACCGCACTTCGAGCGCCGCCAGCGTGCCCAGCACCGCATCTGGCTCGATGCGGCTCCGATATTGGTGACTGGCAATCTCCGCTGGCGTGCCAATGACCAGCAACCGCTTGAACTTGAAGCCGCGCAGGCGGTGCAGCTCGCGCTCGAATCGCGCCCGGTCCACGCCCATGCAGCAGCCCACGAGGTCGGCCACGCTCTTGCGCTCGACGGCCATGTAGGTTTCGCCACCGCTGAACGAGTAGTCGCCTGTTGTCAAACCGGATACCTCACTGGCCAGCCGCGTGAACACCAGCGGCGTCTGCTCGCGCGTGTCCACGATGATGCGCGGCAGCTTGCCGGCCAGATCGGGCAGCTTGGTCTTCAGCGGTTGCAGGGCTGGCAGTTTCACGCGAACACCTCGGCTTCCTCCATGACCGGAGCCTGTCCGCGCTTCAAAAACCGACGGATGCCGGCTACACCACGCGATTCGCTGGTGCCATAGATCGCGGCATCCCAGTCAATGCACCGCTGGCACGTAAATGTGCCGGCAGTTTTACGCACCGCCTGCCGCCCGCACGGGCACAGTTTGGTTGTCGGATCAACCTTCATGACGCAGATAAGCGTTGAACCGTTCCACCTCATCGGGACCGAAACT
>Ga0129333_10005357_pt1 | contig 12037 bp, 22 predicted proteins | sample CPB6_08_DNA_FD_94474 | JGI IMG/M metagenome (GOLD analysis project Ga0129333, IMG submission 94474) | Freshwater to marine salinity gradient microbial communities from Chesapeake Bay, USA - CPBay_Sum_0.6_0.8_DNA | ecosystem: Environmental > Aquatic > Marine > Coastal | place: USA: Chesapeake... | reverse complement strand
TTGAAGATACCAAGGTAACTTATAGTGATTTAAAAGACGAAGGTATTCCCGAGAATATTCTCAAAGCTGTTGCTATTCTTAGCAAAAATCTTTATAATGAAAATGTCAGTTACGATCAATATTTGTCGTGTGTAAAGAAAAATGAACTTGCACGTAAAGTAAAGATTGCTGATATGATTAGTAATCTAGCTGATAATCCCACGGATAAACAAATCAAGAAATACGCCAAGGGACTGCTTTTTTTGGTTGATTAAATTTCTGAAATAAAATAATATGAATTACACTAACTTTTTTGAACTTAAGGGTAAGACTATCACTTCAATTGATGGTATTAACTCTGATGATAGTGACACTATTATCACTACCAGTGATGGTTCTATTTATACTTTAACGCATCTGCAAGATTGCTGTGAACACGTTAGAGTGTATGGCTCTGTTGGTAATATTGATGATGTGCTTAATGCAGAAGTAATTGCTGCTGAGGATACTAGTCCTATGGATAATCCTAATGCACCTGACTACAAGGCTTATGATTCTGCCACTTGGACTCAATTCAGAATTGTTACCAACAAGGGATCTTTTGAAATTTGGTGGTTGGGTGAATCAAATGGATATTACAGCGAATCCGTTTCTGTAATTAAGAACCAATAATTTCTGAAATAAAATTATATCGTACTTTTAAAAAAACACTAATTATTTGCGCTTAAGCCGCTGAAATAAGTTTAAGAAAAAAGTTGAGGTTAAGGCTTGACTTTTTAAAAGAAGCTGATAAGATTTAAGAAGATTATGAAACTCAAGATCCGAAAGAGCTGGGGAGAAACCAAACCTGTCACCAAGCGTATCGAAAGCGCCAAGGCTTACTCCCGCAAGATTAAGTATCGCCGTGCCAACTGGATGGACCTGGAATAAGTTCATCACCCCACGGTTGACAACCTGAAAAAAGCTGTTAGTATCTTACACGTAAACATGAACGACACCGATATCAATCCGTTTCCTGAACTCACCAACGAAGAGCTGGATGCTATTGTAAATGAGCTTCCTACTCCTACTCCTGAAGCAATTGCACTATATCGTGCCAAAATCGAATTCCTCCATCAGATTAATAAAGAAGCTGGCGTGTTTCAAGACGTAGTTATTGAACAAACCAGCGCCGATGAATACGAAATTGCTAATAAAGGTAAGTATATGGATACTACCTATGGTACTGGTAGCTTCTAATATCACCTAATAAACCACAACATATAGTACAATGAAGAAACTCGAAAAGTCTTTTGTTGGTAATTATGACCGTGTTGGTAACACTCGTTTTGTACAAGTAAAGCGTACCAACTCTGTTGCGATGTATCGTCGTGAACATATGGATGGTCAAGTCAAGAGCTACGAAGTGTTTCTCATTAAGACTCGTAAGAAGGGTGATCCGCTTCCTAATGGTGCTGTCGAAAAGGAAGATCGTGAATGTTATCCTGGTACCGCAATGTTTGGTCGTATCGCTTATGATTGCAAGACCGAGGCTCAAGCCGAAGAACGTTATGATGATTTGATCAAGCGTGCTCAAGAACTATCAGAAGCCAAGGAAGAGTCTATCAAGACTGGTAAACGTGTTAGACCTAAGCGTCCCAAGGCTGAAGTGGTAAAGAAGCCTAAGCGTGAAAAGAAGAAGATTGAAGTGAAGTTGCCTACTGGTAAGTTCACTATGAAGATGCTTGTGGCTGAAACTGGTTTGTCACAACCTACTCTGTATCTATACATTCAGAATCTTATCAAGGAAGGCTTGGTTCGTGAAGTGGACCGTGTACGTGTTGAAGGACAACGTGGTAAGGCTTCAGTTGTATATTCATCTGTATAAAACATTATGCCAGCAATGACCTCACAACTTGCTAGCCTTAAAAAGCTACAAGGACACAACAGAGAACAATCGTTCAAAGCCCTCTACGAAGCAAGTCACTCTGACTGTGTTGTGGAGGTTATTAAAAGTAGGCGTAAACCAGATGTTTGTATTAAACGTAATGATGTAGTAGTACACAATATCAGCGTCAAATCAGCTGATAAAGTAATTCAGTGGGAACTCAAAAGTGAAAGCAAGTTGTTGTCTATGTATGGCAATGACCACCTGCTTGTTGAGTTTATGAACATTCGTACCAAGCATGATAAACCCACTCAAAAGCAACTCTTTGTAGATTATTTCCCCAGAATTACAGCTCATCTCACCGATAAACAGAACTTCAAGCAATTCATTACCAAACACTTCACCAACAATAATGAGGTGGATTTGCTTGCTGTGGGTAATGGTATCAGCTATAATATCTATAACTTTCAACAGGTATTGGATTATATGGCGGATAACTATGTGGTAAAGAATAGTGAACAACAAGTTCAAATCAATACCACGGATGGTTATCTTATGTTTAGTATTGAAATTCGTAGTGACAAGAAATGTATGCTTATTCGTCAAGATGTAAACAGCTTACAACGAGTTCTTAAGCATATTACACCAGTTGACATTGTACCTCCAATCTGATAGTATAAGTACCATGGATAATTTCGTGGTTAAAAAGTTAGATAAGAATATTGCAAAGAAGCTTATCGTAGACAATCACTATAGTCATAAATGGACCAAGTGTAGTCTTGCTTTGGGTATATATGAAAAGGGTATTAGTAATGAATTTATTGATACTACAGAAGATGTACTCATTGGCTGTATGGTATATGGTGATCCCATTGGTGCTGATGCAAGTAAAAGTATTAGTACCGAAGTAACGCAAGGACAAGTATGGGAACTAACAAGATTGTGGGTAAAAGATGGTACTCCAAAGAATACTGAAAGTTGGTTCATTGGCCAATCCATCAAATACATCAAGCAATATCATCCACATATCAAATGTCTTATCAGTTATGCTGACCCAGAGTTTAGTCACAAGGGTATTATCTATCAAGCTACCAATTGGATATTTCAAGAGGTAGGTATTAAAGTAAAACGATGGATGCTATCTTTTAGTGATAGTCCATATCATTGGCATCACAGCAAAACAATCATGGATAAGTATGATTGTAACGGTATGGCTGATTTGAAACGTAAGATGCCTAAACCATATTGGTTAAAGATGACGGGTAGAAAGTTTCGATACATATTGCCAATTGGTAACCGCAAAGAGAATAAACTACTTGTCAAAGGGCTCAAGCATCCTCCAAAACCCTATCCAAAGGAGATCCAGGCCAGTGATGTCCCCAACGAGGTGTTCCGGGTCGATTAGGACCGTCAGGAAACGCCCTATAGGCCCCAATGGGACGGTTTTGGGGTCCAAACACGGTGTAGACACCCTCCCAGAAAATCTACGGTGGGTGTACACTTTTCTGTTGACTTTTTATAGCCTTGGTGGTAAGGTCATTGTAGATCGGCTGAACAAGCTAGGGTGGGGGACCAAATCCTACTCTGATTACGTTAACATTAACGCAGAAAGTTAAAAAAAGATGTTGAAAGTGGCCGGTTCGCTGGTAGACTGAAGGAGTAATAAATAAAAAGCATATGAAGAACATCGCTATTAACATCAACTCCACCTCCACCACCGCCACCAAGGGTAAGCCTGGCCGTCCGGCCGTGCCGGTGACGTTTCCTGTCAAGGGTTCGTTCACCCTCAAGGATGTTCAGGCCCTCAATCCCAACGTGAAGTCGGTCACCATTCGGTCCAACGTTCTCCGAGCCGTTGACAATGGTACCCTGACCAAGTTGGTCAAGACCGTCAAGTCTGGAAAGAAGGGCAAGCCGGCTTTCAAGTTCATGTTGACCGAGGCCCTCAACCGGCTTAAGGCTAAGGATACTCAGAAGGTCGTCGTGACTGCCTGATTGAGCTCAATCACCAAGGGTTGGCGGTGATCCCTGAAAAAGTTCAAAAAACCGTTTGACTCTGACCGAGACTGGGTGTAGGATATTTCCACAATGAAGACGATCACTAAGGATTTCATCAAGAACCAACTGGCCACCAACCCTACTTGGGCTGTCAAGGCTCTGGTCAAGATCTACGAACGTCAGACTATTGACGAACAGAACAGTCAGGCCACCAAGGAGAACAATGGTGTTGGTTTCAATGGATTGGATGCGAATATCCTTTCCAGTTTTGCTGAACAGGTCAACAAGGGTCGTAACCTTAGTGTTAAACAGATGACCATTGTGTACAAGAAAATGCCTCGTTATTGGAAACAAGTGGCGAGTCTTATTCCTGCTGATAAACTGGCCGAGATCGAAAACAAGTTGGTTGGTTAATTGTTTTATTTTAGATATTTTATGAAGAACCTCATTCACGTTATTTATCCTGATGAAGCTGTCCATTCTTTTGTGATGGACAATGATATGTCTACAGCTGACATTCTGGAACGTGTGTTTGCTGAATGGAATCACGGATCTGGTATGGAGTGTGAAATGTTTATTCATTCAAAAAAGCGATCACTCTGTGTCAATGATATTGTGTGTGTCAATGGTGAGTATTTTCAGTGTGCCAGTTTTGGTTGGAATAGTGTGACACCTGAATATGTTAATGAATTGGAAAGTGATGTGGCTAAACATCCTAGTCGTTGTGAAGGAGCTTGGTTTGCACTGATGGATGTTATGTGGGAACGACAGAACTTTGTGGTGGTTTGATTACTTAAAAAAAGACGGTTGACCTTTTCTAAAAAGCTGGTAGGATATTTCCACAATGACACTGACTCAATTTCAACAGGCCTTCGCCATCGCCAAGGATTTCAACCGTGACCTCTCCAATGTGGATGACTCTATCCTGTACGGATATGGTTTGTCAAGCTTCAAACCCGTCTACACTACGTTGGAAGCTGTGGCCAAGACCATTCGGTGGCAGGCTCTCCAGTTCAATGGTGAATGGAATGCCGAGGCGTTGAACGAGGTGGCGGAGAACGGCCGGAAGAATTTCTTGATTCTCGGTTAAAAAAAGCTGTTGACTTTCTGAAAAAACCCTGGTAATCTATTTTCACAATGAAAGTTCAAATTGAGTTTGATACCGACAACGCCGCCTTTGAAGATTCTTTCCTTATGGAAGTTACTCGGACCCTTCAACAATGCAAGACTGCTTTGTTGGATAGTGAACGAGGTACTATTACTATTCGTCGTCCTATCAAAGATTCCAATGGTAATAGGATTGGTGTGGTTAGTATCGGTAATAACTAAATAATAATATGACTCTCACCGAACGTTACTCTAATGATACTATGGTCCGCAATTATGTTCGTATTCATGATCCTGGCCATAGTTGGTTAGAGGTACCTGCCAAGGATGTACGAGATGCGGCTGGTGTATGGGATAAGATTACTGCTTATTCACCTCTCAAACGTCACAAGTTCTATCTGGAAGAAGATTGTGATATGTACACCTTCTACAAAGCCATGATTGATAAGGGCTATAGTGTTAATATCACCAATATCAATGTGGATGACTTTGACGAATATCTAAAGAATAAGTAATATGACTGAAACCATTATCTTTACAGATAAATTCAGAGAAGCCATATCATTGGATCTCTATGGCCGTAGCTACTCACTAGCCAAAGCCGGTAACCAATGTGTTCAATGTGGTAAACGTGCAGACAAGTTTCGTGATAAACTCAGTGAACGAGAATATCAGATTAGTGCATGTTGTCAAGCCTGCCAGGACCTGTTCTGGGGTGGTCTACCTAACGAATAGTTAAAAAAAGTTAGAGGTTCCCGTTGACTTTCTCGCTGACTGGGTGTAATCTATTTCCACAATGACCTCTGACTCTGTTCCCTTCGTTCCGACCCGTGACGACCTGATCGGTTTCATCTCCGACACTTACAAGGAGATCAACGGGTTTCGGCCTCGTCCCAACTGGTCCGAACTGACCTACAACCAGCTGGACCAGTGGGGCCGGGAGTTGTCGGTCCAAGTATTCAACTACCGAAAGCAGGAGGTCATTCGGAACCGTATCGCCCGTGGCCTCCGCCGGGCGCAGCAGCGGGCCTGGGTTGAGAAGAAACGGGGCTACTTCACCCCGGCCACGTTCACCCTCGGAAATATCGTCAACTTCTAAAAAAAGCTGTTGACTTTCTGAGTTCTTCAAGGTATTCTATTTACACAATGAACGTTGACTTCAACACGATTGATCCCCAGAACGACCTCTCCGACCTGTATGTCCCCGACTATCGGGAACAGGCTCCCAACGAGGATGGTTATCTGGACCAGGCCTACGAGGACCGATTTGAATGTGCTTGTATGGCCGACTATCAATAAACGTCGGGGTCATATCTAATACAATAACAATAACTAACTCTAATACTACTATGGCTATTAAAAAGAACGACATCGTTACCAACAACAAAGATATCCGCGTTGGTTCACCCTCTAATTCCGTTGTTATTCCTACTGGTACTCAACTCCGAGTGTGGAAGGCTACTCGTAAAGGTATCCTCTATTGTACCGCTGTTGATCGTGGTCTACCCTATTCCTATTACACCATCAATGCATATGCAACTGATGTCACTAAGGTGGAACAACCCAAACCTAATGTTAATGTAGGCGACATCTTTGTGTGTAGCTGGGGCTATGACCAAACCAATATTGATTACTACAAGGTGATGGAGGTAAAGAATAAATCAGTGGTCGTTGCCCCTATTGGACAAGATCGTATCTACACTGGTCATATGCAGGGTGAGTGTAATCCAGTTCCCAATCGGGTTGGTGATAAACGTATCACCAAGCGCATCATCTCTAGTGGTGATAGTGTGAGTCTCAAGATGACCAGTTACAGCTGGGCTTATCCTTGGAGTGGTAAAACCAACCACTTCACTGAGTGGGCTTAATAGGGGACAGTGGGGGAGGGTATGTCACTTTAGCCCTATTTATATAGTTGACGGGGGTGGGGGTATGTATCCCCATCCCTTTTTATTAATAGACGGGGGGAGGGGGTAGGGGGAGCCCTGTCAAGTGGTTCTGAACATGAGGGGGTACCGTCTCAACCGTCCGGCGAGGTATATACAACACACATGGAGGTTTTTTCTTTGGGAAAAACGACATATGTTGTGCTGCGGTTTTTAATAGGTACTTTTTGAGTTATATTATAAAATGTGTGTATTTAACAGGGGGAGTATATTTTTTATGGGAAAAAGTGTATATGTTTGGTATATATGGAGGTGGGTGGTATATTTATAATTTATTAACATGACAAAAACACAACAAAACAAATTGCGTGAACTTATAAAAAAGATTATAAGGGAGGAGTATTATGGAGAACCTAATGATGCGTTGGCAGTACAAAGTGCTGAGTTGACTAGTCATTTGAGTGAGGATAGTGATATTCAGAAGGATATTGCGGATTTGGAGAAACTATTAAAGAATCCAGATCCTAGTCGTGCTAAGGATTATGGTAGTGTAGAGAAGTACAAGAGTATGCTACGTGCTAAGATTGATAGATTAAAGAAAGGAAACAAGTGATATGAAATTTTTCAGTGATTTATTGAATGAAGTGGTGATGGAGAGCATGATGGATAAGTTTAATGCTGTTCCATTGGATCAATTTGTAAAACAAGAGTTGGATGAGGCTGACATGTTGGGTGCTACTACCAAGGTATTGCCACCGGATGAGTTGCAGGCTTATTTGCAACGTACTGCGGCTGGAGAGAAGGACAAGTTGGACAAGTATAAGATGCCATATGTACATAGGGGTAATATAGAGATCAAGGATGAAAATGATCGTACATTTGATTTGGGTAAGTTGAGGGCTGCTATTAGTGCTAGACCTGAGAAGATATTGAAGCAGAACGAAAAGATTACGCATAGTGGTGGTGACAGCACTGTGTATTATAATATTGGGTTACCTGCGCTCAAGGGATTGGCTGTGAATGAGGCTACTGGTGATTTTGTGGTGGTTGATACGTGTCCTGGTGCGGGTGCTTGTAAGGTATATTGTTATGCCAAGAAGGGTGGATATGTGCAATGGAAGGCTAGTAGTATGTCACAGACTCGACAATTGAACTTTTTGTTGAATGATCCACAGGGGTATAAAAACAAGTTGGAGAGTGAGTTGAGAAGTGCTGAGAAGAAGTTTGGCAAGAAGGGGACTAAGATTGTGGTGAGATGGCATGATGCTGGTGATTTCTTTAGTCCTGAGTATTTGGATTTGGCGTATAGTGTTGCTAGGGATTTTCCTAACATTGAATTTTATGCTTATACCAAGATGGCTGGAGTTGCTACTGGTGCTAAGCCAAGCAATTTCAAGATGAATTTTAGTATGGGTGCTACGCCTGAACAAGAGAAGCAGATTGATTTTCAAACTACCAAACATAGTACTGTTGTACCAAAGCAATTGTTTGATGATTTGGTGATGAAGGATGACAAGGGTAAGGCGATACGTAATGACAAGGGTCAGATACAGTTTAGTGATGAAAACTTGGATATATTGAAGAGCAAGTTGGCTAGTAAGTATAATATGTCTAAGGATAGTGTGATTACGTATGATGAGATGATGGCGATACCTGTTGGTAGTGAACCTAAGTATAATGTTATTGTTAAGCCAGGTGATGGTGATGATAGTGCGAACAGGGCGGACGTTATTGGTACATGGTTATTGATACATTGATATATGAAATTAATTGATATATTGGTAGAGGCTAAGGATGACACTGTATATCGTGGGGTAAATCCTGCGTATGGAGATGTTGGATTGGGTATTAACAGCACCAAAATTGGCGACAAGTTGGTTGCGACGTTGGGGCCTAATCATACTGATAGTTTGGATGTTGCTAAGCAATTTGGCAAACAGATAATAACGACCAAGTTAAAAGGGCCTGGGTTAGAATTGGCACATTATAATGATATAATTAATTTGTATAAAAAGTATGAGATGTCATTACCACCTGGACTTGCTAAGCAAATTAAGTATAGTGATGGTCAGGAGCAATTGGAGTTGATACAGTTGGCAGGTAAGGAGTTGCGTAATATATTGAGCAAGAAGTATGGATATATAAAGAGTCCGTTGGCTGTTAGTGATGCAAATTATTTGAGTCAGAAGGGGTTGACTGGCAATTTGTATATACCATTGAAGTAAAATATAATATTGTGTTTTGTTTTTAAAGTGTTATATTATTATAATACGTTATGAAGATACTTAGTTTTGTTTATGGTGAGCATTGTTGTGGGTTGGCTGTTATTGAAAATGGCAGACCCAAGTATTGTTATGAGGAGGAGCGATTTACCAGAGTAAAGACGAGCACTGATTGGCGGAATCTGTATTTTCGATTTCCGATTATGAGTTTGTATGAGATGCAATATAAGAATCGGGATGATATTAATAGTTTTGATTTATATTTGTTTCCGAAAGTAGATGGAACTGAAAAAGATACTTTTGAGTATTTTTTCACCGATGTAATACCTCGTTGTAATTGGCATATTGATGTTGATCGTATGAGGTCCAAGTCGGTGTGTTATGATCATCATGATGCGCATTGTGCGTTGGCTTACTATACTAGTGGATTTGTTGATACTAAGTGTTTGGTTGTGAGTATTGATGCCCTTGGGTGTAATTATAGTGCTAAGTATTATATTGGTGAGAACAACCGAATGACGTATATTGATGGCATAGAAGCTGGTAGAGTATCATTTGGTATGTATTACGCGATGCTTACTGAGTTTCTTGGATTTCAAAGATTAAAGGATGAGGGCAAGATTGTTGGAATGAGTTCACATGGTGGAATACTTGATACTGATTATAAATTATTTGGTGATACCATAGGGCCTCTTGATGGTATCAAGACACGTATGTTGCCTAATAAATTTGATGGCAATATGTTTTTGGATTTTTATGTACCGTTTTTCAAAATGTTTGGCAGCACATTTTATAAGAGTAGGGATTCGATGAATAATCTTGCTGCGGCTGGACAATTGGTATTTGAGGATAAGGTGTGTGAGTTATTGAACAATTTACATAAATTATATCCGGATTGTGAACATTTGTGTTTGAGTGGTGGTATATTTGCGAATGTGAAGTTGAACAAGCGTATCAATGAGTTACCATGGGTACGTGAAGTTTATATAACTCCACCTATGGGTGATGAAGGATTACCACTTGGTGCTGGGTTGTTACATAACAAAGAACAATCTGTATTTAGATTGAACGATGTATATTTTGGAAGTGGTTATAGTCAACAGGAAATTGATGCGTCGGTGCGTGATAAGTATAGTGATGTTGAGTGTGAAGATTTGGATGTGAATGTGGTTGGTAAGTTATTGAGCGTGGGTCATATAGTTGGATTATTTCAAGGACGAATGGAATATGGACCTAGAGCTTTGGGTAATAGAACTATATTGGCTGACCCGAGCAAATCTGATACGTATAATAAGTTGAATGGTAGATTACATAGAAATGATTGTATGCCATTTGCGCCGGTGGTATTGGCTGAGTATGCTAAGAATATATTCAAGATAGACAAGAGTGAGTATGCGGCGGAGTTTATGACGATGTTATATGATACGCATGAAGAATGGCATAATAAAATACCGGCTGCTTTACATCCTATAGATAAGACTGCACGTATACAACTTGTGTATGAGGATAAGAATAAATTGTTATATGATATAATCAAAGCATTTTATTTAAGAACTTCTATACCTGTATTGATTAATACATCGTTTAATGTGCATGAGGAGCCTATTGTATGTTGGCCTGAGAATGCGTTGGAACATTTAAAAAATGGAATTGTGGATTATTTGATTATAGAGAACAAATTATATTATTATAAAAACAAATTATGACATTTAGTGAAACACAGATTATGATATTGACATGGATATTAACAATTGGAGGATCGTTAATATCTATTGCGGTTAGTGCTAGCGTATTATATTTTATATATTTGTTTGTGCAGATTGTAAAAAATTTCTCAAAAAAGTATTGACGTTTTTTAATTTGTCTGATATATATTAGATAATGAGAGTCGAGTATACACATATTAAACGTTGGGATAGATTTACAAATTGTGAATCTAGCGCGGTTGATATTGTATAAATGTAAAGAACCTTTTGTATAAAAATATCAACCGCCCTTCCAAAGAAAGGCGGTTTTTTTTTCGAAAGGTTGTTGACAATACGAAAAACTCATGTAAGATGAAAGGACATTAAACGAAACGGGTAAGTGAAATTGAAGTAACTGAAAGTTTAAAATGATGATTGACAATTTAAAATAGTCTGTTAGACTAAGTGAAGATTAAGGACGGCTTGAAACTCCATCTGTTGAGCCACCGCCAGTAACCAAAGGTAAAGAACTGGGAAAATCAATTGATTGGTCCGTGGGTGTTATGTATCGATCCAGAACCCATAGGGCGATGACGGAATTACCGAGGTGATTTCCGTGTAAGGCAAATGAAAAGTAATTTTATGCCGGTTTAGCTCAGCGGTAGAGCAACGCTTTTGTAAAGCGAAGGTCGTCGGTTCAATCCCGACAACCGGCTCCAATTTAAATAACTAAAGTTTTTAAAGACTTAGCTAATATATATTATTATATGAATAAATGTATATTATGTAATCAAGAAACTAAAAACAAATATTGTTCCATAAAATGTCAAAAAGAATTTGAATGGAATTTGTTAAAAACAGAATATGAAAATAGTGGAGAGTACACTAGTAAAAATCCAAGAACAGCAAAAAAATTCCTCATAGAAAAAAGAGGACATAAATGTGAAATGTGTGGCTTTTCTGATTGGTTAGGAACTCCAATATTATTAATATTTGACCATATTGATGGTAACTCTGATAATTGGAAAATAAACAATTCTAGATTAATCTGTAGCAATTGTGATGCTACTACAGATACCTACAAAAAAAGGAATTATGGTAAAGGAAGGTTTTCTAGAAAACAAAGATATCAAGAAGGTAAAAGTTTTTAATGGTGTATGTAGCATAACTGGATTAATGTCCCAGATTGTGAGTCTGGCAGATACGGGTTCGAATCCCGCCGTACACCCCAATTTTAATTACCCTATCGTCTAGGTTTAGGACGGATGTGTTCTCTGAGACATCAACCTTGGT
>Ga0129333_10005356_pt1 | contig 12041 bp, 8 predicted proteins | sample CPB6_08_DNA_FD_94474 | JGI IMG/M metagenome (GOLD analysis project Ga0129333, IMG submission 94474) | Freshwater to marine salinity gradient microbial communities from Chesapeake Bay, USA - CPBay_Sum_0.6_0.8_DNA | ecosystem: Environmental > Aquatic > Marine > Coastal | place: USA: Chesapeake Bay... | reverse complement strand
GTTACGTTAGAATCAGATATACTTGTCAAAGCTGCTGGTGTAAATGGAGCACCAAAGCTTGCCCATGACAATTGCCCAGCTCCGTTTGTCACTAATGCTTGGTTTGCTGTGCCATCAACTTGGGGCCAATTCAATCCATCAAGAACAATACTGCCTACAGTGTTAGGTGTAATGACAATGTTGCCTCCCACGTCAGTGGAAGTGATTGAGTTGCCATTGATATTGATATTGTCAACTTGCAACTCAGATAAGTTGTAAAGCTTATCGGAAGTGTCAAGAGAAGCATTTGTGCTTTGCACCCAGTAAGTACCGTCACTTCTTAAAATTTTATTTGCAGGGGTTGCAGAAGGCAATAACGTAATGTCGATTTGTAATTGCTGGAATGTAATTGGGCTTGTGCCAATAACAAAAGGCCCTTGCGAATTTTCTTGAAATACTAAACTTGCATTTTGTGTGCCCTGGGTGATTGCAACAACGCCTAAGTAAACAATTTCCGCAGGCTCGTTATAATCACTTGCTCTAGTTAATACCCAGTTAGATGACAGGCTACCGATATTAGTAACAATATAAATACCATTTTGAAATGTCGACACCTGGTCTTTTATTAAAACTCTGTCATTTAAAGCTACAGCCACGCCATCAATACTTAATGCGGTTTGCGCACCTGAGTTTGTAAGTGTAGCTCCAACACCTGCAACGCCATTTGCATAAGTTGCGGTTAATGGTGTAACGGTTGCTAAACGACAACTTGTATAAGTCGTAAAACCTTGAGCAATTAAGATATATTGCAGAATGTCGGCAAGAATATACTTAAGAGTTGTGCCATTAATTGACTGAGAAGTATTTAACGGATTAGTAGCGGGTATTTCAATGTTACCATTTGGTAAACCACCCGCTGTAAGCTGACTAATAGGAATCGACATTTCTCACCTTCTAGTTCTGATAGTTTTGTATCACTTGGAACTCAACTGATGTTCTAGCGCCTGCTGCATCTTGAGTCAATAAACTTACCGTTTGACCCGCATTAACTTGTAATGCCTGTGGGTTAAGTAATGAGCTTGCAGCTGCAAAAGCACCAGCCGGAGCCGCAGCAGTTGTCGTTAAATCAACATATACGTTACCCTCAGACTTTACAATCATAATCCATTTAGGATAGTTATCAGGTACAGTAATGCTTTGTGCAACTCCTGTTGCAAGTAAGCCGTTAAATATATCTGCACTAGGTTGCAAGCCAAAGCCATTAATGCCAGCAACAGTTCCATTTATATCTCTTATAACATTATATTTTGTTGACATGTTGATTCCTTAATTTTGTATGCCAAAACGAGCGTCTGCAACCCATTGCAACGACATACCATTTCCAATTGCGCCTCCGCCACCTGTTCCTGCATACTGAAATGAAAAACCTGAAACACCACTATAAACAGCAGAAATTGCGTTGTCTCCTAACGAAGAATTATAAACGTTATTAATTGTGCCTTGGGTTGAATAGGGAGCTAAATTATATACTCCTGTGCCAGAGTTCCATGTGGGCGCAATTCGTTTAGTTGTTTTGTAAAAACTTGTGGCTCCTGCTGCATTGCCGCCACCGCTGGTTGCGCCAAACTGCGTACTTCCAATAAGCGTTATAGTTCCAGGGTTAGTTGCTAATTCATAACTTTTTTCATAATACTGTTGTAAGCCTGCTAATGTTTCACCAAAACTCATTGCAGCGGGTGCAGTGGCAATATAGCCTTTTTGCAAGCTTATATGCTCAATTTCAATGTTTGAGCTAACCGGCACTTGTGCAAAACTTACTACAATTGCAAAGAACTTAGCACTACTTATGCCTGCAACGGCCGATTCATTCCAACCTGCAAAGCTGTTATTAGACATTGTTGTAGAAAGGGTGAAGTTTGCAGCACCTAACGTGTCTCTAGTAACTTCAATCCATGTGCCATGATTACCACCGCCGCCAACTGTTGGTGCACCAGTTGTGTTATCTATAGCGGACACTAATGTATAGCCTCCAGTTGCTGGATTAGCTGCCATAACCGGCAAAGTCGCATCGACTGTTGTATAATACAAATGTATTTGCCCTCTAAGGGTTCCTGTGCTTACTTTGGCTCTTATCTGAGAACAAACAGGGTTATTCAGTAACTCTTGCGCTTCCCTTGGCCCTAGGTATTGCACAAGTGCTAATGAACTTGGATTTGTTGCTACTGCTAATTTAATTGCGCGGTTATCAACTTGTGAAACAGTGGTGGTATTTACAGTGCTTTGAAACAACAGGGTTTGGTCAGCTACATAAACCGATTTTCCTGGGCTTGTTGGATTATATAAAAAGCCCGCAACACCTTGTGCTTGAAAAGGGTTCATTGCAAAATCCCAGCCCAATGTATAGCTTGGAATTGGCTTATAAGCTAATTGGTCTTTGTAATACCAAAACGTAGCATTGGTTTGTTGTGCGTTTGTCTGTTGTACGTTAGTTACTAATGATGAAGCATTTTGTACTGTTACACCAAAGAAGCTTGTGAAAGTTGTGATTCTTGCTAATGGGACCTCTAATGTAAAATCAACGTAACCTGTTAATGGTGAATCAGTATTACCTGTTTGTGTAATAAATACAGGAGCACCGCCAAAGCCTGCCAATAACTTAAATTGTTGGTTTGTTGATGTAACGCCATTTAATACTTCATAACTTACGGCATTGCTTGATACATAATTGATTTTTATAGTATCTGCTGTGCCGCTATTACTTTTAACAAAAGCTGCAACGCTTAAATATCTTTCATCAAACACTCTTGGGGATTGGTATAATCTTTGCGTAAGTTTTACGTTAGTTACACCCGCCGCAACATCAATTTTTAATGCATATGATGGATTAGTTTGTATCAAAGAAGCATCAACAATTAATTCTTGTGTAAGTTTTATTGTGCCAGCACCTGACCAACTTAACATCCAGCCTGGTGCAATCTCCATTGACCCAACGCCTGCGGCTGTGATTGTAAAGAATGTTTGTCCAGAGTCAGGAACAAAGTTAACTATTGAAAACTCTGGGTTGGTAAATAAGTTTTGTGAGCTTTCAAATACATCGGTAGGGCTAGAGCTTTGTACTAAATTAGGTGGCCATGCAGCTCTTGTAAATTGCAACACAGAGCCTTGTACGCTAGGATTGCCACTCCATACACGTATCCAATATAACTGTACTGTTCCTGGTGCTTGCGGTGTTCCAGTATAAGGGAATAAAAATGGAATTATGTCAGCACCATTAGCATCTTGGAATGTTCCTACAAGTGATAATTGCAATACAGAGCCAAGACTTGTGTAAGTATATGTTTCGGTGGGAGCTGCAACATAAGATTGTTGATAAACATCTTTAGGAACTGTAAACGCAGGGTCACTGAAAAATTCGACATAGCCATTTGCTAGTGGAAATCCAGTGTCCTTGTTAACAAAATATTCCTGCAATGGGAAGCAGGCAACATATAACGGATTTGGTAATGCCATTTTTAGTCCTTTTTTAATACAACATTATGCTATTAGTTCATCGATAATACAATTTTTACTTTATAATTTTATTTAAACAAATACAATTTTGCCGCAACAGTTGCTAAAGTTGTTTTAGCTGCTTTTGTTAATTTTGCATATTTTTGCTTATGTTGCGCTAATTCTCTTCTTGCATTATCTGTTTGTAATTTTAATTGTTTTACATCCATACCAGCTTTACTTGCCCTTTTTTCTGCATCTGCTAAATTGTTTTTATAAGCTTCAAATTGTTGTATATCTTTTTCTAATTGCTCAATCTCTTTTCCAATTTTTGCAAGCTCACTTGATTTTACTTCAATGCCTTTTTGTTTTTTTAATACTATGTTTTTTATATTTTCGTATTGCTCTGACAAATGTTTTCCAAGATTACTGCTTAATTGATTTTTTGCTTTTATTAAATCTTGTATTTGTGTAGCCGTAGCTTTCGCCATAGGTTCACTTAGTTTTTTTTGGCGTGCCATTTGTTTTTCAATGTTTTCAAATTCTTGCAACGTTTCGTGTATTTGATTTACATGAGGGTCAGATTTAACAAAATCGGAATATTCTTCATATTGTCCTTCTTTTGTAAGCTTGTCTAAATTTCTTCCAAATATTTTACCAAGAACGGCTTTTCGATAACCTTCATTGGTTCTAATTAAGTTTCTTAAAAAAGATGCTTCAGGAATACTTTTTGCAGCATGGGTATCACGCAAAACATCAGTAGTTATTCTGCCTTTTTTTTGCGCCTGCCAGTGTTCTGGTCTTGCATAAAAAGGCGCTTTATTATTTGCGAAATATGTATCAGCGTCAGATAGTTTTTCAAGTATACTTGGACTAACTGCATTTAAAACATCACGCAATTTATTGGTTAATAAATTGTATTTTTCTGATGCACTGTCTAAATTTGTACGTTGTACTTCTGTTAATCCGCTTGCTTCTTGCCATGCCTTGCTTGAAAGTTTATAGGCAATTTGTTTTGCTGTTTTGTAAAATGACAATAATTTTTCTGTAGGAATAGTTTTTAAATCTTTAGTTTTTTGAAGCTCAGGAATCAACGCCTGTTCTTCAGAATTTAAAACTTCCACATTATCTGGAAATAATTTTTGTAAAGGCGCAGCCTCTTCTCCAACAGCATTTGCAACTTGCCTGAATTTTTTATATCCGGTGTTTGTGGCAGGTATGCTTTCAGGCTCATCTTCAAGCACATTATTATATTTAGCACTTACTTGATTAGATATTTTGTCATAAATTTTGTTATGCTCTTCTGCTGCTAGTTTATTATAATCAATATTAGGGTCAAAAGATTGTGTTGCATTTTGTATAAACTGTTCTTTTTTTTGATTTAATATTTCTGATTTAGATGTTTCTGGCAGCTCTAATTGTTTCAGCTTTGTTAAGTCTATTGTGATAGGGTCTTTTTCGCCAAATCGTATATCTTTAAACGGTTTATCTGCCTTTATGTCTTCTTGTAATTGTTTTTGTTTTTCTTGTAAATTTTGTAACTGTGTTTTAGCTGTTGCCTCTTTTGCGCCCATGCTTTCAGAAGTTCTGCGCCCTAAACCAACAGGTATTTCTTCTTGTGTTCTTGCTAGATATTTCTCAGCCTCTATTTTAGACCCTTTTGCTGTTTTTAAATCTTCTTCTAACAACCCTAAGCCTTTAGCTAACTTTCTGCCGTAACTTAATTCTTTTGCACCAAACCTACCAACACCAGGCAACGCTTCTGCGCCTGCGCTTAATACCCTTTCTCCACTAATTCTAGGGCCCGGTTGTTTTAGATAACCTGCAATTAATGGCCCAGCTATACCGCCAACTGCCGCGCCTACAGGCCCAAATCTTCCGCCAATTTTAGCGCCTAATAAAGATTCGCCAAAACCTTCTGCGGCTTTAGTTGTGTATCTTCCAAGACCTCTAGCAAATTGTTCACTAGTAGGTGTTGGTATGTCTGCCTCTAAAGGCAAAGATGGTTGGCCAGAAACAAACTCTCTTAAGCCACCCAAAGATTCACGTAACTTTCTTTTTACACCATAACCAAACTCTTCACCAAAACCTGATGGCGCAATATCTTTTTCGCGCTTGCCTGTTATTTTTGGCGCTCCACCTAGTTTTTCAAAAGGGCTTGCGGAAGGCTTTTGCTGTTGCAAGGCTTTTCTAACATCAAGCTCTGTGTAACCCTCTGGCACTTCATATGGTTGTCCATCTATAATGTGAGTAATTGTTTTAGCCATTTACAATCTCCAGCTCACCTTTTGCATTAGGCGTCATCTTAATAGGCTTAGATTTTTTTTGTGTCTGCGCAGTTTTAGCCCCCTGACTAATTTTCTGTGATAAATTTACAGTTTTTTTTGTAGGTACAAATTTTCTTTCTTCTTCTGCAGCTTCTCGCGCTTTTTGTAATTTATCTAAAACCATATTGTTTATTATTCCGAATTTATCTTGCGCATCATTTTGTATTGCTTTATTAATTCGGGATTCATAAGCTTTATATTTTTTTGCTAACATTGGAAACAAGGTTTCTGCTGGTAAATTTGTAGGGCCCAAAGCTTCTCTTAAACTTGACAACACATTTTTAACTTTTGGCGCATTTAACATACCAATTTCACGAGAAGCTGTGCTCGTTAAGAGCTTACCTGCTATCAACCAATTGCTTAATCTGTTAGCTGCTGCTTGGTCTATGTCTTGGTTTTTTATATCATTTTCAATTTGAGCATTTACTTCACCTAGTGTGCCTTGATAGGGTTTTACGCCTTCTGATACATATGGAAATAATTCTTTAAAACCTACAGGGCTAATTTTTTCTTTAACTTGTGTTTCTGTATATTTTGGTACTTCGTATCCTATAAGATTCTTGTTTTCATCATAAATCCAAGTAGCATTAGAAGGAGGTCTTGGTTCATTTCTTATAACGCTTCCACGATTTAATGAATCAATTCTGGCTCTGTAGTCCTTAGCTTTTTGCGAATCTGGCCCAAATTCTTTAACTGCATTTTCCCATTCTTTGTATGATTTGTCGTATTCAGTTTGTGTTTTTTTGTCTTTATTTAACATGTTGTCTAAAGCTTGTTTTGCCATTCTTGCTGATTCTAAATCACCAATAGACATATAATGTTTTAAATCCTCATTAGCTTTTCCAAAAGGACTTTGTGCTTTGAAGTCAGGTGCGGCACCTTGAGCACCACCCAATGATTGTATGGTCGTCTTAGTTGCGCCACTTGGTAAAGTCATAGTGGTAATTTGTCGGTTACGTGGGAAATCATTGTAAGTTTTAATACCTGTTCCCGGTGACATTTCTTCTAGTATTTTTCTGTGCAATGGGCTTTTTATGTAAAGCTCATCTGCTTCAGCATAGCCAGGTTTTACATTGTCAGTGTTAAATCCTGCTTGTTGCAATTGTTGCGCATAAGATACTGGTTGTTCTTGTGCTTGTTGAGGAGCAGGCATTCTTGCCGGCATGCCTTCAGTAAGTTCCATTTCCATAGGTCTTTGTAAATATTCAGGCGCTGCCATTGCCTGTTCTTCAGGTCTTAATTCCATGGCCATCGGACGTTGCCCGGTTAATTGCATTTCCATAGGGCGCTGACTATAACTAGGTTCAAATAAATTTTGTTGTGCTGGCGTATAACCTTGTGCTAACTCAGGAGCTAGCAACATAGACTCTACAGGCATACCAAGTTCCATAGAGCGCTGTGAATATTGAGGCTCAAATAAGTTTGGCTGTAATGGTGTATAACCCTGTGGTTGTTCAGAAGCTAGCATTAGAGAGTCCGCGTATGATTGCGCTGCTTGTTGCTCAGGTGCAATACTGGACAAGTATTCTGGCATGCTTTTGCCTGTTAACATGGCCGCAAACTCTGGCACATAAGGCTCTCTTAATGCGCCTTGCTGAGGTGATTGTTGTTGCACTTGTTGCACTGCTGCATTATGCGCTTGGTCATGGGTTGCCCCCATATTCTTAAAAGCATTGTACGCATCTTTGTACAAGCTTAATTTCATTCTGGCTTGTTCGTTAGCCATGCGTTGATGTTCTTGCGATAAACCAGCACTTGCAAGCTCTGATTCACGCATACGCCCATAATATTGATTAATCAGGCCTTGATGCTGTAAGTTAGCCAGCGCTTGGTCATATGATGTTTTTGCCATAGGTTCAGCATATTTAGCTTTAGCACGGTTAATTGTGTTAGCTAGCTGATTAGATACAAGTTGTTGCGCAAGCAATCTTGGATAGCCTTGTACGTTTTCTACGTTACTGCGAAAACCTTTAATCATGGCTTGGCTTAAATCAGGTACGGCTCCCGCTTCTTCAGCGGTTCCTCTGATTTGCCCAGGAATGCCTGGTAAATTAAATCCTATAGCCATTTGCTAACCTCCCATCATTTTGCCAAAGAAACCACCTAATGGGCCGCCAAATAAAGTACCTAAGCCACCAAACAGTTGACCCATGCCTTTGCCTCGTTGTTGGTTGCGCATAGATTTTTCTAATGCACCATATTGTGCTTGTTGCCCAAGTAAGCTGCCTAACATATTGCCGTAGCCCGTGCTTGCGTCATAGCCCATCTGATTAATATTACCCAACCCTTGTAAGCCTGTGCCGTATAATCCCATCATGCGACTCATGTAATCGCCAAAATCTTTTTGCGCTAAGCCTCCTGCAACGTCCGCAGACTGTAATTGTGCTTGAGGTGTGCCTAACATACCACCTGCTGCTGCTTGATTGCCTACAGCGCCCATAGCTTGTTTTAACGCCTGTTGAAACCCAGGGCTTTGTTGATAGCCACCAGCAAGCTTGTTGTAAACATCGCCAGTTGAACCTGTGAGTTGGCCATATTGACCCATCAACTGACCAAGAGCATTTTGCCCAGCTCCCATATAAGGCTGGTAATATGGTTGCATTGCGCCCGGTATTTGATTCAAATACTTATTTGCTTCTCTTGATATACCAGAGCTTGGGCCAAATAAGTTATATAAACCACCACCAATGCCAGCGGCTCCCGCACCATATCCAAGCATACTTAGTAAATTGTTCATTTGTCCGTCTGACATTGTGTTTTGCGCCATAATAATTCCTTAAGGTGTGTACGGTATTACTTTAAATACAGGGTTGCCGCCTATGTTTATTGCAACTTTAACTTGGTTAACTGTTGTGTCATATACCATTGTGCCATACGCGCAAGTTTTTCGCCCTTGGCCGTCAACATTATTTTGTATTGTTGTAATTTCGGCACTTGTTAAGCTTGGCAACACAAGTCCTTCGTTACCCATTAGTCGTTGTAAATTAGCTAACAAAACTTGACGAAAGGTTAATTCGTCATCAGTGGGAAAGCCTTTTTCATCTACAATTCTTCCCATGGGTAAATTTGGTATACGTGTTACACTTCTATCACTTACGGTTGTCATTGATATATCTCCAGGATTCCGTCAGTGCAAACAAAACGGCCAAAACCGCTAAATCGTAGTTGAAATGTAGCATCGTTCACTATTCCTAAACGCTGGTATATAAAACGTGACTTTCTTTTGCCAGTCGGGTTCATATTTAAACGCCAGCTAGAGCCAAATGTTTCTCCGCCATCACGAGATATACTTAAATCTACAGCTTCACTATAATTAACAACGTATTCTGTTTGCGTTGCATTTGCTTCAACACCAATTGGATTACCTAGTTCTGTGGTAATCTCAACATAAGATTCTGTTGCAATGATTTGACTTAATGTATTAGTGCTAACAGGTATTAAGGTTTTAATGTTTTGTTGGCCGTTTTCTATAGTAAACCCTAGGCTTTTAGCAACAAAATATCTTTGGCTTGGTAGTCTTATTGGTGGTGTTATGCGTATGCGTGGTATTTCTTTGGCAATAGCAGTTTCACCAGTACCATATTTGGCATCAGTATATTGAGTACCAAAACGATAAACGTCACCGCCATCTAAAGACACAAAGTAATAATCATTTTTAAAGAACACGACTTGTCTTGCTATATGATAATCAAGGTTTTCATCGCTTACATTAAAGAATAGGCCGGTATTAAAGTCATACGCGTAGCTTATATTGTCATCAAGAAATGTAAACTGATAAATAATGTGTCCATCTTGTCGAAACAAAAATCCAGTGCAATTTTCTGGGTTTGTAAGATTTGAAAGCACATAGTCAATACCATCCGTTGATATGCTTTTTGTTGTGCTGCCAGTTGCGTACATAATGACAGGCCCTGACTGCTCATTTACACCTAGCCAAACAATCATGTTATCCAGTTCAGCTATACTTGAAGCATTTAAACAACCATAGTCAATATTGTAGGTTGTGCCACGTTGATAAGGAAATAGTGCAGCCCCTACATCTTGCCAACTTTCAGCAACGTTTGTACCCATAACAATTAAGTTATTACCGCCTCCCGGGATAGGCACTGCGGCTTTTGTAGTTGTAGGTTTAGTTTGTATAGAACCAATTTGCGCAGGCTTGGCAGGCCCTGTATTTGGCCAGTCTAAAGCATCATTAAATCCTGATAGAACCCAATAAAATGTACCTTCACATGCAATAATAAGTCTGCCGTTTTGAAAAGACACGTAACCAGGGCTTTTATATATTGTGTAATCAAATTGAGCGTTTGTCAGTTTATTAAAAGCGCCTGTACTCCAGTTGTAAACATATACATACACCCTATCTGTAATACATACCTGGGCGCTATTGTTTTCAGCTATATATACATCTCCCTCAGATGTGTCTAATGATGCTATATATTGCGAATACAATGTTCCATTACTGGCTTGCTGTACTTTGTAGACATTTCCACCAATAACACAAACCATAAGGTCGCCATTAAATGTTGTATATATGCCTCTGCCTTTTTGGTTAGAATTCAATATTAATGCGGTTTCATAACCTGCATAAGGAACCAAAAAATTATCACTAACGATGAAATTCCAAGTCTGTGAATTGTTAATTTTAGCAAAGCGACCAAAGTTAGAGCCGCCTACTATTTGCAACGGTATTTCTTGTACTTGTTGTATGGCATTTGGTGCAGGCATAATACTCTCTTATAGTGTAATAACAACACAATATGATTAAAAAGGAAAATAACCTTTACTGAGATTAATGGCTTGCCAATCCCAAGGCGATTGCCCTGAAAAAAATGTTGTTCTGGTAAGCGATAAATCTGGAGGACTAACATCCAATATAACGTCTTCCATTTCTTTTAATTTTGCTTTTGATTCATCAGGGAACGTTGCGCCATAATCAGAGCAAATATATTGAGCTAATTGGTATCTTAAAAATTCAATATAAAATTCATCATAAATTGTGCTTAAATCTGTATCCAGGGTAACGTTGGTTAATCCAAATTTACCACTTAGTTTTAATACATAATTACCTTGAGGTAAAAAGTATAGAAATATTCTTGAGCCACCCTTTTCGCGTTCTACGCGGTAAGAAAAAGGTAAGGACTGTATGCTATCAACACGTGCTGTAGCGAAAAATTGCTTACGTGTAAGTTCAGTCATTGGGTAACGAACATCACCTATATTGTATGTCATGGCATCAACATAAAGCAGTCTTTCGATAAAGTACTCGCCAACACCAGCTGTTAACGTTAACGTATCACGTTTGAAGTATGGTATCTCACGCAAGTCTGTGCTTTTAAATTGTAATAAAGCATTAAGGAGAAACAAACCATCCTCGATTTGCTCTCCTGATACTTCTTGTAATTGCCTACTAACTATCTGAGACAGATAATACGCTCTTGTAATCAACATTCTAGCCGTATAAGCCATATTATCTATCTCCTATATTTTAGATTGCGAACTGGTAGCCACCAACGCTAACCGCAGCAGCAGCGCCGGCATTACTTACTTTGTAATTAACTTTTGGTAAACCAGATGCTAAGGTTGCCATAACTAAACTTTGACTTGATACAATTACAGCATTTACTTGACCTGTAATGGTAACAGCGTCACCAGTTCCAGCGGCAGGTTGTAATTTCAAGGTTTGGCTTGCAGCACTTGGGGTTAAGGCTGAGTCAACAAATACAGGGGTATTTGCAACAGCAGGAACCAAAGCACTTAAGTCAATAGCGGTGTAAGAGGTTGCGTTACCAGCAGTAATAGCGGTAGCTTGTGGTGCGTCATACATAAAGGTGCGTAAAGATGACTTGTCATCAGTCCAATAACCTTTTAAGAATGTAGAGCCAGCACCTGTTGCAACATAACCAATTACAGCATACGCATCATAGCCATAAGGCATTAAAGGTGTGCTAGATAATGAAATCATAGCGCCAGGTACATAGCCACTTGAAGTCCCAGCAATTAAGTAAACATAATATAATTTACTAGCTGCTAAAGAACCAGTGTCTAAGCCATTTAAGCCGTTTACTGCGGCATTGATGGTTACACTTGCATCTAAATTTAACTGAAATGTTTTGCTAGAATCTAAAACACTACCAGCAGCCACATCTAATTTAGTATTAGGTGTTGTTGCATTGTTGCTTAATCCCAAGCCATAAGCGTATGGGAATAAAGCCTGATTAAATGATTTGTATACAGTCATAATTT
>Ga0129333_10005355_pt1 | contig 12042 bp, 9 predicted proteins | sample CPB6_08_DNA_FD_94474 | JGI IMG/M metagenome (GOLD analysis project Ga0129333, IMG submission 94474) | Freshwater to marine salinity gradient microbial communities from Chesapeake Bay, USA - CPBay_Sum_0.6_0.8_DNA | ecosystem: Environmental > Aquatic > Marine > Coastal | place: USA: Chesapeake Bay... | reverse complement strand
TTCCGCTGCCCCAAAGTCAGGTTCCGCGCTGCGAACGGCTGCCGCCCCTTGACCCATCAGGCCCTGAGCGCGCGCGAGGTCGGCCTGTAGGTAGTCGTCCGCCATTCCAGCAGCGCGGCCCACGACACCTGCCCCTCGCTGGATGTACCTCTGGCCTGCGGCAATGTTCTGCTGGTACTGGTCCAGCTGGTCAGCCGAAATTATCCCCTGCTGGTAGGCTTCTCGCGCAGCTTGGAACTGCGGGTCCATGTTGATGCCGTAGATGTCCTGCGCACCCAGCATCGCCAGGTCTTGGCCCTGGGTAATGGCATCTGAGGCAGCCTCGAGGTAGGGTTCGTAGAGGCCGATACCTTGCTGAGCAAGGTCCATGGCCTGAAGCTGGGTAGGCGAAAGTCCTGCTGCGACGTATGCGGGAAGTTGAAAATCTTTTTTAAGTTCGTCCTGCGCTAGTTTAATAACCGCAGCTTTTTGGGCCTCAACCTCCGGGGCCTCTCTGACGATTTGGCTGGTATAAGTAGTTTCAGGCATTGGACTTCTCCAGCGACTTCATCAAGGCATACATGCGAGCAGCGCCCGCACGCCGAGAGCCGTTGCCCGCGCCCCTGACCGCCTTTGCGGTGAATACAAACTCTCCGTCGGAAAGCATCGCTGGAATTGAGTCCGAAGTCCCGGTTCCAGGGCCGTCGATCTTGCCAGTCTTACGGGGAAAATCATCAAGCGTCATTTCCCCGCCTTTGGCAGCGTACTGAGGCGCGGACCCCGAGAGGTAGTTTGAGGAGTAGGGGTCAAACCCATGATACCCAGTGGAATAATCTCCTCTTTTGAAGGCCCATTTCTCGGGGTCTTCTTCGATCAATTGATAGCCGGTCTTTCCAGCATAGCGTTCGTCGATCATCCCCTCGTAGCCTGGCGGGGGCGCTGCTTCTTCTCCCGTGGCGGGGTCAAAAGCCCCCGCCAAATACGCGCCCCCTATCCCGACGGCAGCAAGCGGGCCGTAGGTCCGAAGAAGTCCGGGGACAGCTGCCTCTTTTGCAAGCAGTGCCTTAGCAGTAGCGGCCTTGTCGCTTAAGCCTCCGGCAATGGCGTCTTTGTAGGTGCTGTCAAACGCTTCGTTGGCTGCGATTTCGCCCTTCTGCTTAATACCGCCGGGTAGAATGTTGTCGTTGACCCATTCACCGGGCTTTCCAAAGGTCTTGCCAAGCCACGATTGTTCGACGGCCTTGGTCGCTGTGGTGGGAGAACCTGCTTTTGCCGCGATATCCGTTGCACTGGTGGCAGCGTCGGGAACCGACGCCTTTGCGGAGGTGATAGCCTGATTGGCACCCCCTTCGGGCAGGGGAGTGGCTTCCGGCATGTCCCCTGCATAACTTTCGCCGAGTCCAGCCGTTTTTACTGCGGCAGATCCTTTCGCGGCCTCTGCCGCCTTGGTGTATGCCTCTGGAGTCAGATTAAGCACCTTGGAGCCAATGCCCACTGTGGCGCCAGTCAACAATCCGCCCTTAAGTGCATCGCCAAATTTCTGACCGCCTGCCCAGTTCACCAAAGTGCTTGCCGCGGCGGTGTTGAAAGCCAGCGCCAGGTTGGGCATGGCCGCCATGCCAAGCGAGCCCGCCAAGCCAGCTCCACCAAAAAGCGCGCTTCCCGGACCAAGGAGCATCGTTGCTCCGACAGTGAGGAGAACCCTTCCGATAGGATTTTCAGCTACTTTCTTGACGACGTTAACGATTGGTTTGACGATGGCTTTAACGACGTTTACCGCGCCTTTGAAGACCTTCCCAACGGCTTTGAAGAGCTTTTTGAAGAAAAACTCTGGCAGTCCTGTATCGGGGTTTATGGTTCCACTTCCGCCCCTGCGGCGCAGCAATCGTGCCTCGGAAGGCGTGATGTGCGCCAGCATGGTGTCAGGACCACGGCCCATATCAGCCAAGGTGGCAAGGCCCCCTTCGGCAAATTCCATGTTGTCAGGCATTTCCGGGCGGCTGTTTTTCTGCTCGGAAATCTGGTCAAGCGCGATGTTTAGAGCGGTGAAATAGGCGGCATCAAACGTCACCGGCAGGAGTTCTTCCGGAACCCCTTCCGCAATAAACTCCTGCCGGTTTTCTTCGTAGTTCTCTGGTTCGCTCATCAAAGCGTCAACCATCTGCCCCATGGCATCAACCAGCTCATCGGGCATGTCTACGGAAGACAAAACGTCTCGAAATTCGCGTACCGTCTCTGGGTCAGCCTCTTCAACCGCGCCCATGAGGTCGTTGCCAAACCGAACCGGGTCGGCGTTGGCATACTCACGAACCGCGTCCTCGAACTTCTTACGGTCCTCGGGAGAAACTTCCGGGCCAGTTTCTGGACTAGCAGTGGCGTCAAATTCCCCCGTCATTTCGGGAGAATCGGGCAGGGACATGATACCTTCAGCCATGTTTCATACCTTTCCTGTAATGTGCCATGGCCCGTGGGCCGCGCGCCGTGGAAAGGACGCGAAGATGGCACTAATAATGCGTCAAAAACCTAGTTTCTGTCCACTTCCAAGTAGGACAGGTAGAAATAAACCGTGGCCACGGAGGATTCCACGGTAATCTTGTCTCCAGCCTCCAAAATGCACGGAACTCCGTTAAAAACGTCCAGGGTGCTATTTGGGGCGAGAACGTAGGACCTTAGCAGGTAATATTCCGTGGCAGACCCGCTAACGTACTGAGAAACAGTGATCGAGGCCCGCGAACCGTTGCCATTAGTCACCCTCAACGAGCTTAAAATGGCCGTATTGGCAGGCGGAACCGTGTAAAGGTCGGTTTCCGTCGTAGCACTGGGGGAAAGCCGCTGCCGGAAGTACTTATTTGCCATTTTTTTAGCTCAAAGAGGAGATATAACCCACCGTCAGGATGACAGAAGGCGTTGCTGGACGGGTCGGGGAAGTCGCCGTGGGCAAATGCTGGAGAGAAACCGCCGTATCTGTCGTGCTCCAGTAGATTTCGAAGTAATCCCCTGGATTAAGGTCCAGGTAGAAGTTAAGGGCGGCAATTAGACCTCCGTCCACGCCTCCGTGAGAGGAGGTAACGCTGTACCGGCTGTTACTGTCCGCAATGTTAGTGCCGTTCTTTGAGAACCAGATATCAACGTCATGTATTTGGCTGTCCGTATTGATCAACTGAAGGCTAAACTGGGCGTTGTAAACCCCTGCGTAGTCCACGTTTACCCGCGAGGAGTTGGTGACATATACCCCCTCTGAAAGGTCTGTCACGTTGTACGTGATTGCATAGCCAACAGTCGTAGATGCCGCCGTCTGGTCTTGGTTACTCCTGAAAGCCCCGTGAGGAAGAAGGAGTTGCTGGGCACCTTGCGGCCCAGAAATGCCGGAGGGGCCCGCCGTGCCCCCAAACCAACGCCCTGCCCCGTCCGTGCTCTCGGTCGTGGTCGGGGTGTAGCTTGTGTTGAGCTGGAAAATGACCTGCTCAAGCGACCGCACAAGCTGGTTGAACTGCTCCGGGCTGTACTCCCGCGGGACAGCGTTGGGCAGGCGGACGTTGAGAATCTTGCTCATCTAAGCCCGTCCGGCTGCAAGTCTACACGCAGGGTTCCATACCGCCACTTGGTGTCAATCTCGTCACTCTCGATCCGAAGCGAGATTTGCCTGCCCCGCGCCCTGGTGTCGATCTTGGTCGTCGTAGGCGTTACCGTGTATGGGTCCAGGGAGCTGGGGGAAGCAGTGCCCTGCGGGTATGCCCGCAGCAACAAGTGGACCGTAAGGTCTCCCTCCTGCTCCTTGAAGTCAGGCAAGAATCTGCTCATGAAGAGCATGTTGTCTCCGTCGCCAATGTCAAAGTAGCCCGAACGGATGTAGGCCGTGATGGCCTCGTCAACCGCATTCTTTCCGTACTCCTGCGCGTACGCGGGAGACCTTCCCGCCGACAGGCCATAAACCGTCGAAATAGTGCTTTCAGTGCTGCTTGGCAGGTAGGAAAACGCTGTCGGGTACTTAAACACCGAGGCATCCTCCCACCACGTCCGAGACATGGTTCCAATGCTCCAGACCTGCTCAAGGTAGTTAAACGTCACGCAGCGGTCGATGTAGTCCGAATTCTGCGAACAGTAAAACCATGTGACCTCGTTGAAATCGGAGTTCAGGCCCACAAAAACGCGGGTTCCTTGCACGGAATTGATGTCGTCGAACACGTAGTCCTGAACAGTGCAGGGAAGCTTTTTGGTCGTTCCGTCGAATACGTAGAACGCCTCCTGGCTCATCCAGAACGCCAGGCCGTTGATGTCTACCGCTGCATGGGCCCCGATGCATCCGCAATTTGCACCCAGCTGCTGGAAACCGAAAGTGTATGGCGGCCCGATGTACTGCATGCCGTGCAATGACGTGTCCGTCAGGATAAGTATCTGGCCGCGTGACCGGAGCGCCGTGACAATCTGATTGCCGTCCGTGAGCCGCTGACCTCCCGCGGTGTTGGTGGCAGTCTCGGCAAAGTTCCCAATGTCCTCCTGGGAGGAGAACCTCACAAACATGGGGTCTTGAGTAGCCGCAGTTCCAATCGTTGTTTCGGTCCCAAAACACACCAGGTGTCGATCAGGGGTAGAGACAAGGGCGAACGTACTTTTGGTAGGGGCTCCCGAGATCTGGGAAGCGCGTGTGCTAGGGCCTGCGCTGGTGTCCCAGTAGTATGTTCCGCCGTTCACGACTTGGCAGACCATGTCTTCGCCGTAGTTATCGAACTGCCAAATTCGAGCAAACAGGCCTAGGCCGGCAGCACGAGGGGTTCCCCATGTCCCACCACCCCACACTCCAACGCCCCACCCAAAGTCGAAGTAGTTGATGTCTAAGCCAATCGAAATCTGGTAGGCCCCTACAACCGAGGCTCCTCCGTTACCACTGTCAGAAGCATTGGCATTAACGGGAGCCGTTATGGTGTAGGTGTTCGCGGTCAGAACTGAGGTAACTTCATATTCGGCATTCAAAATAGAAGCCGTGATATTTCCTCCGAGAGAACTGGCCCCGCTGAACTTAACAAAATCCCCGGCCAACGCGCCGTGAGCGGTGTCGGTAACCGTAAGGGTCGGAGACCCGTTGGTCGCCGCAAAAGTAACGTCTCCAGCGGCGGTCGTTGCCCGCAGCGGCGTGATGTCGTCCCAAAGACCGCCGGAATAGACGTACAGCTTCTTTGTTGTCCCCACTACCATGTAAGGGACACCCGCCAGAGAAGTCCAAGATCTCGAGTGACATACGACGCCAACGAGATAGGTTTCAAGCTGCTCGAACCACGTCCAGCCGCCTACTTTTTCAGGAAGGCCATAGCGAAAACGCACGTAGTCGCAGTCGGTCCAACCGCCCTCCGCCCCGTACTCTGTATTTTGTTTGTCTATGCCCGGCTTTAATGCCAAACGAAGAAGAGCCATGACCGCACTCCTTAAGCCGCCACCGCCTTGATGACCGCAAAGTTGAACACCGGCTGCTCTGTCGTCGTGCCTCCGGTTGTAGCAAATGAGATACGGAACGAGCCCGCAGCTACCGCCGTGACGTGCATCATGTACAGGTCCGTCCCGCTCTTCTGGCTGAGGATTACTACGTCAGTCGCAGCCACCGTGCTATTGGTAACAGTGAAGCTCTGCCATGTCGCAGTCCCCGCCGCAGAGACCAGCGTAATTGCGCCGTTCGTCTTGTTTAGCGTGACGCCGGTTGTTCTGCTGGTGGCCTGCGTGACAGCTCCGCCAGAACCCGTGCCGTACCCGAGGCCAGCTGCGTCACGTATGACGGTAAGGCCGGTGGACGCTATTTGCACAGTAGTGACTGGAGTTGTTGCTCCGACCGCTGTAGTCGAAAAGTTTAGTCTGGCTGGAATTGAAGATGCGGCGACTGCTCCTGCTACTTGCGCAGAAATATATGCGCCGGGATTGAACGTCGAGGTCGCGTCGCTGTCTGCGCCATTAAACTGGATAAGACCAAGGTTGTCGCCGTCCGTGACCGCGCTTAGTGTGCCACTGGCCCCGGATTTGCTTTTATTGAAAACAAAGAAGGATGGGAAGGTCGCGTTGTTTGCGTAGTTAAACAACGCCATAGATGAGGTGGCGGCACCTGTCCCATGAACCTGAACATCAAGCGTCCCGGCAGTAGTCAATACCTTGGTGGATACCGTGGTTGAACGGCCTTTGATCAAAACCCCGTTCGCATCCACCACAAAAGGAGAGGAGTCTGGGTTAGTAGTGTCCTCGATCTCCAGCGCGTTACCCGTTCCAAGCTGCGTGACGCGCAGGGCAGCGTTAGTGTTGTCGGTGACGCTGATTACTGTGCTGCCACCGAAGTAGTTCGGGGCACTGCCTGCGGCGTAGAAGTTGTAGCGGCTTGTGCCGGAGACAGCTAGGTTAGAGTAAAAGCCATAATTACTTGTTCCATTGGTCAGGGCAGCTGTTACGTAATATCCGTACTGGTTGGTGACCGACGCCCCCACTCCCAGTTGGCACCCCGTCGTATAAAAAGAAAATAAATTAGTTAGGGTAGTAGCACTTACCGTTGGGGTTGACCAATAGGAAACGTGGTATTGGTTAGTGCTAGTTGACAGCGTTATATCGTCTGTAAACGCTTGGCTCGCACTAGTAGCCGAACTGTCTGTTCCCGTCACATTTACAACGGCGAGGAGACTGTCCGACCGAGAAAATCTCGCCGCCTTAGGGGTTGTTATTCCCACCGTTCCATTGATGTTAATCGAAGCCGTGCCAGTAAGATTCGTCACCGTGCCGGACGAAGGCGTACCAAGCGCACCTCCATTAGTCACAAAAGCCCCAGAAGACCCGACGTTTACCGCCAAAGCAGTTGCAACGCCTGTTCCAAAACCGGAGATCCCCGTAGAAACAGGCAGTCCCGTGCAGTTTGTCAGCGTTCCAGAAGTAGGAGTTCCAAGAACGGGCGTGACAAGAGTCGGACTCGTCGCAAATACAAGCGATCCACTGCCCGTCTCGTCAGAGACAGCCGCGATAAGGTTTGCGGAGGAAGGGGTGGCCAAAAACGTCGCGACACCCGTCCCCAGACCAGAAATACCAGTCGAAACAGGCAACCCTGTACAGTTCGTCAGCGTTCCAGAAGTGGGCGTTCCAAGAAGAGGCGTGACAAGAGTCGGACTCGTCGCAAATACAAGCGATCCAGTACCCGTCTCGTCAGAGACAGCCGCGATAAGGTTTGCGGAGGAAGGGGTGGCCAAAAACGTCGCGACACCCGTCCCCAGACCAGAAATACCAGTCGAAACAGGCAACCCCGTGCAGTTCGTCAGCGTTCCAGAAGTGGGAGTCCCAAGGACAGGCGTAACAAGCGTTGGGCTGGTGGCCAAAACGTTGTTGCCAGTGCCTGTATTGGTAACGCTGGCCACATTCTTGTTCGCATCAAGCGCAAGCGCCGTACTGGCCGTCAGCGAAGATACCGAAAGATTCCCTACCTGCAGGTTTTCTAGCACATTGTAGATGTAAGACGTGCTACCGCCCCCAGAACAACGTACGACGATGTCTTTCCCGTTCGGGATCTCGTAGTCACGAGCAGCGTCATACGTCCCTTGGAAAAGCAAAATACTACGATTTCCCGAAAGCCCGTTCCGAATAAAGTAATACCCCTCAAAATCATTTGGGGTAACCTGAACATAGGCCGTGCCCCCGAGATCACCCGCGTCCACGAACTCAACAATCCTGTTCCGCCCATTGGACGCCGCAAAATCCGCAACATTGAGCGTGTTCGGGGAACCGGAACTACCCGCAGAAGCAAGCGTAACGCTGACATAGCCGACAATGGCCGTGTCAAAGTAATCAAAGTTGGTGTTGGTCGAATCGCCCCACGTGCCGGATTCGTCGCCCGTGGTGATCTGCTTGATGCCAAGATTCGTGTATGTAGCCATTCGCTCGCTCCTATGCTACTCGTGACCATGTCGCGGTCTGGGAATCGTCTACAACAGACCACCCTGGGGAAGAAGTTCCCTCTACGGCAGCCCATGCGGGTGTCTGTGAGTCTGAAACAGTCAGCCAGTTGGCTGTTTGGGCGTCATTGACCACGGCCCAGCCGGGAGTTTGATTGTCGTTTATTGACGCCCAAACAACAACATAGCCCAACTGACCAAGGCCCACGACGCCAGAAAGAGTGGACGCAGAGGCGGTTCCCACCGCTCCAGAGCAACTTACCCCAGATACGGATGCCAGGGTTGTCGGGAGCGCGGACGCAGTACCAACCTGGCTTGTCCCGGAAACCCCCGTTGTTTCGTAAACAACGCTTTGGGAGGTCTGAACCTGCCCCGCCGTACCCGCTGCTTCTGTGCCGGTAACCGATGCAAACGTGCTGGCGGCGGTGGAAACAGACCCAAGGGCCGTGGTCCCTTGGACTCCGGTTGCCAGAAAAGAAAAGTTCTGCGCAGTGGAGACCGTCCCTACCTGGCCGGAACCAGCTACACCCGTGACCTCATAGGTCACGCTTCCAATTACTTGAACTGTTCCTATCTGACCTGTGCCAAAGGTCCCAGAAACATCAACAATGTTTCCAGTGACAACCGATACCGTACCGGAGTTGCCAGTCCCTTCAGCCCCGGAGACATCCCCGTAGGTGATGTCTCCTACCGCATACCCTGATACCCAGTATCCGTATTCAACATATTGGTCAGAATAGGCGCTCACCTAATCGCCCATCAGTTTGGCGGCGGCAGCCACGGCAAGTCTACGAACTGCGGGGCCGGCGTTTTCTGTCCTTCAATCTGAGCGGCAACCATCTCTTCGTACTTCTGGACGCCGGAAGAACCAAGGGCCTGCAACGTCCAGGTTACCGCTTCTTGTTCCGTGATTTGATCAAGCGGAATGAAATTAGCAGGGTCCGGGGGAAGTAGCGTGCAGTCGCTGGAGGCAGCGCCCTTAAGCCCGTTTTCTTCTCCTGAACAGGTAAAGTAGCTGATAACAATTACGTTATCCAAACTACCTTCAGTAACCGCTTCCATTGCAGTAACCGTCCACGTGTACGTGATCATTGGTTGTCTCCTTCAGGGGCCTTTGGGATCTGGCTTTCGGCCTGCGATTTGATCTTGACTACCAGGGGCCACGCACCAGAAGACGTGGGCAACTGCCCAAGAGTCTGCAAAACAGCGTTTACTTCTTCTACGGAAAGTGTGAGTTTAATTTCCATGTCCCCTCCTTACGGTATAGTTGATGCAAGCAAGTAGTATACAGTGCCATTAAACCGAACCGCGATGGTTCGGTTGGCGGTCGGTGTCCCAGTTCCGACGTTAGTTCCCTCGGTGTAATAACTTGGGATCGTATTCCCCGCTGACAAGTCCGAACTGTAGAACTGAACCGTGTCGGCCACGCCGGTCGTAGGAGCTGTTCCAGTAAAAACGGAGAAGGTATTGGTTGCACTAGTCCCAAACGTAGACGTTGCAAGTCCAAGATTGTTGGAACCATTTAAGGTCATGCGCTGCGTAGTAGACGCTGCGCCAGCGCCTGTCCACCAAGTAAAAATACCTTGGGTTCCACTCGCTCCCCATGACAAAAAACGCATCTGGCCGCTTGCAGTATTGAAATCCATCGTGCCGGCAGAGGTTTGGTTAGCGCTGGTGGCGCCTGATACTCGCACCGCGCCGCCTACGTTAAGGGCTTGGTCTCCGGCTGTTGATGAAGAGCCGACTCTTACAACCCCACTAAAGAAATTCGGCGCAGACCCAGCACTATAAAAAGCGTACCTAGTAGTTCCCGAAGCTGCTAGCCCGGTATAGAAAGCGTAATTGACAGTCGAAGCATCTGTGAGGCCGGTGTCTACTAGAACTCCGTATTGCGCAGTAATCGTTGAGCCCGCCCCTTTTGCCTGTGGCTGTGCATAAAAATGCACCATATTTGCCAGCGTAAAAGTCGCGGCTTGGGTTATCGGCCTGCTTTTGTATGTCGTATACTCGCCGGTGATGCCGCTTCCAATCGTCGGTTGCGCTTGAATTGAAGCGCCGGAAGTAGAGCCTGATAATGTTCCGCCGATGACTGCTCCAATGGCAGTCCCTGCGGAAGTGCCTATGCCTATGCTTCCAAGCGCGGGGGAGTTTGATAGCACGACCGATCCAGTTCCCGTCGAGGTCGTGACACCCGTCCCGCCGTTAGCAACCGCTAGAGTGCCCGCCAACGTAACAGCGCCTGTGGTGGCTGTGTTTGGGGTCAGGCCCGTTGTTCCGGCGCTGAAAGAAGTAACTCCCCCACCCCCGCCAGACTGAGCGACCCAAGAGGTAACCCCTGCCCCGTCGGTCGACAGAACATATCCATTGGTGCCCGCAGAGGTCGGCAGAGTAAGAGTCCAAGTTCCCGCAGCGGCTGCGGTGTTAACCGTGACTGTGCCAGAAGATGATCCATTCAGGCCCAATGACGAGGCGCTGAGAGTAGTGAAGGCTCCTGTGGTAGGAGTCGTCGCTCCAACAGTTCCATTGATGTTGATTGAAGCGGTGCCAGTCGCGTTGGTTAGCGTTATGGCAGAGGGAGTGCCCAAGTTGGGGGTTACTAGCGTAGGGCTCGTGGCTAGCACATTATCGCCGCTTCCCGTATTCGTGACGCTGACTATGTTTTTGCTTGAATCAAGCGCAAGCGCGGTGCTTGCAGTGAGCGAGGAAAGATTCGTGGTTCCGTTTACCGTAAGGCCGGTGTTGCAGGTTGTATTCCCGGCAAAGTAATTCGGAGCCGTCCCCCCTGCGTAAAAATTAAAACGCCCAGCAGCGGAGGCAATGTTTCCATAAAACCCATAGTTCGCGGTTGCGTCAGTTAGGGTTGCTTCCGCGTGGAATCCGTACTGATTGCTTAGAGTTGCGGCGGCGGGTTTTGTTTGCGGATTCGCATAAAAATGATAAAGATTGTTTAGAGTGAACGTTGCGTTCTGCAAAATTGGACGGCTTAGAACGCTGCGATAATTTGCTGTAACCCCGCTCCCCACCGTTTCGTCAATGGTAAGTCCGTTGATCGTCGTGCCACCCGCAGCGGTTCCTGTAAGTCGCAACAGGTCAACGGTTGGGGTTCCCCCAATCCCAACGTTCCCGGCGTTGTCAATTCGCATTCTTTCTGTCGGAGAGCTGGCTCCATCCGCCGTCGTACTGAATACAAGCCGCCCAGGCATGTCGTTAATGCCGGGAGTGCCGTCAACTTCGGCGAAAATTGACGCAGCTTCGTAATTGTTTGATGTGTCTACATGACCAGAATACGAAATCGTCCCGAGTCTATCGCCGCTCTGGACCCCCGTGCGCACCTCAACTGTGCCGCGCCCCTTTCGAAAAAAGAATTGTGGCCCACTACTGTCGTCCGACATCCTCTGGAACAAAACCCTGTAGTTACCATCATTAGCGGTAATGTAAAGCCCAATGTTCCCCGGAAAATAGCTTGCGTTCGGCACGCCCATGCCGACCCTGCCGTCAGCAGTGACGATGAATGGGGTGCTGTCTGGTGAGGCACTGTCCTCAACAAGCAAAGCATTGCCAGCGCCAGACTGGGTAACGCTCAATGCGTTTCCAGCGGTGCTAACGCTGATGGATACAGGGGACGTGCCTGTAAGCTCTACTTTGTCCGTATTGAGGTTGATAAAGTTACTATCAACCTCGTTGTGGGTAAGAGGGGAACCCTTTCCAGCCCTTGTTACAATCGTCGCCATTACGGTTACCCTCTGTTACGTGATCAACGCCTCCTGCCGCCCCTTAGGCGGAGGCTTATGCAATACGAATAATAGCGTCGGTTGCGTTTGGTGATGGGAATTGAATAACAAAACTGCCAGAAGTAACCGATTTCGTTCCGCTGAATGTCAATACACACACCGCTCTGTTAGAAGAGGTTGTGTTGTAGATCAAAGCCCCATCTGCACTGAAGGTAGCGGATGTCCACGTAGGATCATTACTGAAATCAGTGAAAGCGGTAGTGGAGGATGAGGTTGGAGTGACATTCGTAAGCGCAACGCCTCCTGCGGTATACCCCGTCCCAGACGTTTCGTCAGAAGCGCCTGTCAAATTCGAGTAGTTTGTGGTCGCTGCCCCATAGTCCCCCGTCGGAGAAGCCTTGATGAGCGCAATCTTAAAGGCATTACCA
>Ga0129333_10005354_pt1 | contig 12042 bp, 27 predicted proteins | sample CPB6_08_DNA_FD_94474 | JGI IMG/M metagenome (GOLD analysis project Ga0129333, IMG submission 94474) | Freshwater to marine salinity gradient microbial communities from Chesapeake Bay, USA - CPBay_Sum_0.6_0.8_DNA | ecosystem: Environmental > Aquatic > Marine > Coastal | place: USA: Chesapeake... | reverse complement strand
CTCACTTGATTCGTTGTCATGTTGTTGGCATGAAGGAAATGATTTCGGGAGAAGTCCTAGATCATACCTATTCCTTCTACGAAGAATCGCATATGGAAGATATGCGTGTAGTAGAACACTTTCTCGACAAGGGAAAGATTCTTCACGATCCCCAATTCTACCGTGAATCAGTTCTTGTCGTTGATTCGTCTTTGTCGAATAGTCCACCCATCGAAGTCTATGTAGATGGAAAGACTCACAATCCACGCGACTACGCAAGAAGGCTCTACAAGATGCTTCTTGAAATTGGTTTCACTCCATACACGAACTAAATCATGATTCGCTCTCACATTCTCGGAACGAAGGAAATGTTTGGTGGTCGCATTCTCGACCACACCTACAACTTCTACGACGATCCGCAGTATGAGGATATGCGCATCGTAGAGTTCTACCTCTACGATGGAAAGATTCTCACCGATCCGAAACTGTACCGCAAAGAAATGATAATGGCAGACCCCAATACGCATATGGTCTATTCGATCTATGTGGACGGGGAACGGTACAACAATCGCCATCACGCACGATCTCTCTACAAGATGCTTCTCGGAATGGGCTACATTCCATACACGAGCTAAATCAAGCAGGACAAACCACAAATGCCAACTACTGAAATTACTTTCCCCAGTCATCTCAAGCCGATTCAATACCACTACATTCGTGAGGGTGAAAGTAATCTTCTGTATGAGCAGTACCCGATTGCCATGCAGAAAGCGTACCGAACCGTCGAGAATAATGATTGGGATGTATACGCCTACTACAACGACGACTACAACTACGCTCTCGTCGGAATGGTGTACGAAGATGGATACGGAGTGCTCTCGACCACTTTGGTTCCAAATGAGAACAACATGGGGTTCACTTGCGAATACGGAGATACTGATACCTTCCGCGTGTTTCCGAACAGAAATCTCGCAACTCAATACATGGACAAGATGGTTCAGATGCTGAAGTCCCCATACAATCCAACCTGATAAACAATCTAGGAATAAATGTAGGTGAGTGTGGGAGAAGGTGGGGCATTGTGGGGGGAAATGTGGCGAATAGTGGATGGGAGATGTGAGCTAAGACTTCTCGCAGCTCTCTCAATTCCTCGTCTGTATTGACCGTATAGCTCCCCACAAACAAACACAATAAACAAAAGAGAACTCCGCAAATACAACTGCGGAGTTTCTTTATTTACCAATATGTAAACGGGTTTAGGCTATATTGACAATTACTATCAACAAATACTATCAACCCAGCCTTGGGTTGATGAAAGAAACCATGCGACCGATAACCATTTCGGTGGTCGCTCCGATGCAATCCTGATATCCAGATCCGAGTATCAGGATTGAAATGTAAAGCAACCGCACAACAAATGAGCGAATCAGCCCATGCGTAGTGCGGTTGCAATTCATGATTCGAATGTCCGAGATTGAATCAGTCGAGATCGTCGTCGGATTCCGGCTCGAGATCGTCAAGATCGCCGTAGTCCATGTCCGAATCATCTTCGTCGTTGCGCATTGCGTAATTCATGCGCGCACGAATCTGATCTTCCGTGAGGCCGTACAAGTAGTCGTCGTCGTTGTCGTATGGGTAGCCCATGTTCAGTTTCCCTCCGTCTGGAGATTGTTGCCTTGTGCCATTTCGAGGAGCGCATCGGAAATCTCGCTCCAATCAATTTCCCGATGCATCAAGCTCACGCCATCGGGAGTCTTGTGGCCACCGAACGCATCATGCACCAGCTCCTTGAGCTCGGTTTCGGAAATGTTCTGCCAGTCGTTGTCGTGATCGTCAAGAAGGCCAGTGATGCCGTCGAGAATGAAATTGTACAGGCCTTCGTCGTTCTGAATCCACAGATTGACATTCCAAGTTTCGTAGTTAGCCCAGCCGTTGTAGTCGTTGTCGTTCATTGTTGAATCTCGGTGTTAGGGGTTAGATGCAAGCCGAGGAAGTACGCGAGTCGAGCTCGTTGCGAATCGCATTCGCTTCCCGCTCGAGCTGATTCGACACGATGAGCTCGAGATAGCTCATGCGACTGATTCCGCGCGCATTGTGTGCGCGAATCATCGACTCGAGGCCACGAAGCTGCGCAATGAGCTCAGCTGCGGTGCGTTGCGTGAGGGGAATACCGTTTGGAATCGTTGCCATAGCGTGAGTCTACCATATCAGCTCGAGCTTGTCAAGCTTCATATGTAGGAATGTGGATAACTTGTGAAGTCCGTATAATATCTGGAAACACGGATAAGAATATCCGTAATACTATCAACAATTGTAAATTGTTGATCCGGCCGATTGACATATTTCATCCCCCAGGACGATCTCGGATATGCTTATCAGGATATCCGTGATATCGCGTCCAGGGTGAAAGTTATCCACAATTCATCCCCAAAGCGTCTGATAACCCCCAAAGTGCGTAACCCTCGACTGCGCAAGGACTTACGAAAAAAGTGGAAATATATCGTCCGAAGGGGTTGACGGTCGCATCGGTTTCGTGTAGAATGTGTCCATCGGGACAGGTGTTCCCGATAGGGGCAACCCGAAACGCGAGTCGAGACTAGGTAAGAGCCGGCAATCACCCGGCCACTCGCGTGGATCAGAGATAGCAACGGAGTTTCAATCATGGCGAATGCCACCAACAACGGTTCCACCACCCGCACCAACAACACGAAGGGCTCGCGTCGTGGGCCGCGTCCGATTCAGACGGTCGCGCAGCTGAAGGAGAATCTGCTGCGTGATGCGCTTGCGAAGGAGATCAAGAAGATCGACCGCAAGCTCGCGATTGCGCAGCGCAAGCGTGCTGCTGCGAATGCCCGCGCGAACGATGCGACTCGTACCATCGACTCGCTCACGAAGATTCGCGCAGACTTCCTCGCGGAGTCCGGCCTCGCCCCGAGGGCCTAATCGGGGATACGCTCTCGCCTAGTAGGGTTCACCCGCTCGCGCCGTAGATTGCGATTGAGTAGGGTTCACCCGAAGTAGAGAGTAGGTAGTGTCGATGATCTAAATGGAAAGATGCCACACGGTGGCCATGCGGGTTCGACTCCCGCTCGACACTTTCAATCGTTTCAGTTTCACACTCACACAATTTCAGAGCAACAACATGAGCAACAACAACAACAATCCTCCCCGCGTTCTTCCCAATGGCGATCCGAACATTCAGGGCAATCCCCGCGTCCTGGCTGCGTTCCTCGACCTTCTCGGCTCGAATCTCACCGCGGTTCTCAATCGCGCGCGTGAAATGAATCTCGGCCCGAACGGCGAGAATCCTGAGCTCGTTCCCAATACCAGGCTGTCGGTCGATGCGCACGATGTCGCGCTTCTCATCGACTTGCAGAAGCTGCTTGGCATTCTCCGCAATGCCGTCGGCCGCGGCGAGACTTGGCACACCGAAAACCTCTGCATGGAAGTGATGCAGGTTTCGGAGGAGCGTGTGCAGCAGGATGAGAAGCGAAACGCTGCGCTCCTCGAGCTCCTCGACCAGGCCGGAATGCCGATTCCCGACGACATTCGCGCAGCACTCACTCCGCGTCCGAGTCCGGCCGCATCCGCAGACGCAATCCTCGACTCACTCCGCGCAGATGGCGTGATCGGGTAAACAATCGTTGCTCTCTCTCGCACCCGCAACAACGAAAGTTGTTGCGGGTGTTATTATTTACAAATTGAATATGTCAACGAGAGTTAGAGATATTGACAAATACTATCAACATTACGAATATACGGATAGGGATATCCGTAATTACTATCAACAAACGCTTTCGCGTTTGTTGAGCTCAGAAGGGGAAATCATCCCCTCCATCGCCACCATCGCGGTCGTCGCCGTAGGCGAATGGCTCCCATTTGACGAATTCGGGATCGGCGGAATCGGGCTCCCAGTCGCCATCCTCCCGATCCTCGTATCCATCGGGGATGAGCTCGTCAGACTGAATTTGCGTATCGAAATCATCGAAGTTGTCGTTGGGTTCCATGCGTGTAATTATAGGGGAAGAGCTAGATGCTGTCAAGCCCCATGTTTCGGAATGCGGATAACTTGTGGATAACTACTATCAACCGCGAAGCGGTTGATGCATCAGAGTCCGAGCTCGAGATGCGTCCGAGGCTCCCGACCGAGCTCATCATGCTCGTAGATCATCGCAAGCTTGCGCTCAATCTCGAGCTCCTCAATCGCACGGGAAGGAGCTCCGCCGAAAGTGCTCTTCAGCTCGGATCGCGTATCCTCGAGCTTGTCTTCAAGCACGGCAACATCATGCTGCAGCTGCGCGATACGGTCGAGTCGCCGTCCAGCGATACCCTTGATCCGCTCGAGCTCATGCTTTGCACGAGCCCAGGCCTCCTCGAGCTCGAGGGCCATGTCTTCGTCGCCCTGCATCTGAAGCATATCCGCGATAATCTTGATCGTTTCGTCGTTGTTGTTGCTCATGGGGATCATTCTACCTTTGTTCGTTCGGTCTGTCAAGCTCGAGGGGAAGTCGTGTGGACGATTTGTGGATACCTCAGCTCTTGACCTCCGCAGCGTACTCCGTGCGCATGATCTTGAGATTGTCAAGCGCAGTCTGGGTATCGTACAGCTTGTCCTTGAGCTGCACCTCGCGCTTGAGGAGCTTCCCGATCTTGCGGTCGATCTTGCGCAGCTCCTTGACCATCATCTCGCGCAGCATCTTCTCACGCAGCTGGGCGACCGTCATGATCGGTCGAGGACCACGCGAACCCTTGCGGGACTTGGAGGCGGGATTGTTTGCACCGTTGTTGTTGCTCTTGCTCATGCGATCATTATACCAATGTATCGTATGCCGTCAACCACTCTAGCTCATAAATCCACGAATATTTCTCATTTCGAGCGTAAGTGCTGGCATAGCCGGGGGTTAGGTGCATTCAGGGTGATTGGGGATGGATTGTGGATAACTTTGCCCTGGATCGGTCACGGGACAGTGAAAATCGGAGGGGGGGAGTCCCAGGGGTTTAGGGGCTAGCAAATTTCCCCGCATACCTCCCCTAACTCTATAAGTTCAAAAATTTTCCCGTATACCTAAGACAATTCTATAAGTTCGTTTTTGAAAAATTTTCGCGGTATATAAATACCCTGTATAAGTCACATATGAAATCCTTTAAGCAATACATCTCGGAAGAAAACAATCCAGAACAAGAAGAGATGCCAATCTACCGTCTTTCTGGAAAACCACATCTTCCATTTGTTGAAGTTCAAGATTCATTTGGAAGAATACATCAAGCACCTTTTCATAGTGAATTAAAGGATGGAAAAATTCGATATGACTTCACACAAGCAGCTCGAGATGCCAATGCTAAAAAAGGATTTCTTAGCATTGGTGGTAGAAATATTGGAGTTCCTGAATTACAGAATCATCATGGAAGAGAATTCAGACATGATATCTTTACAGAAGGTGGTGGAAGAGGACTCGGATATAAAGGTATTATGTTGATGACCTATACACCAGAAAGAAGAGAAGACGATCAACCACCAGCAGATCCAAGAGAACCAAGACTCAAGAAAGCAAGAAGACTTGGACCTCCAGTTCCAGGTGGGAGAAGGAATTCTATTCGAAGAGTAGAAAGAAAAGCAAAGACTAAAGCATGAAAAGTTTTAAGCAATATATTCATGAAGATATTAGAATGACTAGTCACACTGGTGCTAGAGCAGAAGAACCGTATCAAACTATTAAGACATTTAAAATTGAAAATATGGGTAAACCAGTTGCAACTATTGGAAATTATAATATACATCAAATTCATCACGGAAGACAGACCCATAGGGGATATGGTAAATTTATCGATATAAACGATCCAGAAACATCAGGTCGAATTAGAAATTGGGAAACAGGTGGAGCATTTGTCGTTTATCATCCAGGTAGTAAAAGTATTGTTGGAACTTTAAACTATGAAGTACGAAACGAAGATCGACCAAAAGAATTACATATCACGGATCTACACGCAGTGGAAGGATATACTGGAATTAGAAAATCAATATTCAATACTGCTTCTGATAAATTAGGATATACGATGGTATCTGATTGGAGTCAAACAGAACGCGGTAAAAGAGGATGGGAAAATGATATATTGAATGGAGAACCCATCTCTGTGAGATATTATCATGATTATGCAAGAGGAATTGATTCTAAATTCGATGAAGTCGCAATCGACTCTAATAGTTACAAAGATCATAAAATTTGGTCTGCTGAAAATTATACAAGACCACATCAAAATCCGCAAACAGGAAGATCACACGACCCATCGGATATTTTATTAGTCAGAAAACCCAAAGCTCGTGTGTGAATAAATAAAGTAAAAGGAATGTCATATGAATTTAAAAGATTACTATAAACAAAAATTATCAGAAAGTAATGATGCCCCAAAATCATTCACAGATGAAGTAATATCAGCAGTAAGAAAACATGTAAAAGATCCAGAAAGAACTGTTAGTTCTGAGCGTGGTGATGATTTTGATATGTTTGATCATGCTCGTAGTGTTGCTAATGCCATTGAATGGCATATAAGAAATCCAGATAAAGTTCAATCATGGGAAAAAGATAAACACGCAAAAAGAATTGATTGGTTGAAGAGAACTCTTCCACCCGAGGTTGTTAGTGGCTTAATGTCCAGACATTTTGGTGAATCGAAATAAATTTTAAAGACAAATATTAAATGACTCCCCTTACTGGGGAGTTGTTTTTTCATAAATATGTTTATGGAAACAATAAAAGATTATTTACGATCAATGTTGACTGAAGGAACACCAAATAGAAGACAAGGTGATCTATTTCGTGCATATAAAAGACAAATTACTTCTGGTTCTGTTGCTAGTCCAATTCAAGGGACTCGTTTTAGACCAACAGCAGATGACAGTACACTTGCAAATGCATTAATAACTGCTAACCGAGGTATTCGATCATCAAGTCTAGAGGACAGAGTTAGATCACTTGCATTAAAACAAAGTGTATTAGCACAACCAGAAGCTATGGATATTAAAAACTTTAGTTTGCAGGTTCCTGGATTCGATCCAGCATCAGACTCTCCTCTAAAAATACCAGTAAGAGTTCCAAGAACTTTTACATCTATGGTTGCTTCATTTGAAAGACCTGGTTCACTTGGAAGTTATCGTTCAGAAAAAGAAAGTATAACTGGGCATCCATCTAAAGCAACTGGATTCAGAGAAATTGGTCAAGCAACAATCAACCCATTAGAACAAAAAACCAATCCTGATCGACTTGCTCCTACTGAACCAGAAAAATATTTTTCAACACTTGGACATGAAGTTGAGCATGGAGTGCAAAATCGCAGATTGGCAAAAGCAGTTGCGTATCCAGAACAAACAGTTAAATCTCCAGAAACAAGAAAAGATATAAATCCAAGAGAAGTTCAAGCAGTTGTAGATGCAGAGAGAAGAGGGCAAGAACTGCCAGAAGATCCATTTACAAGTGGAATGCCTATGGCAGAATTAAATGCTATAAATTCGCAATTGCGTATGACTGATACAATAGAGGTAGCGAGAGATCCGAGAGCATATTTACTTCCTCAAGATATTAGACGAAGACTAGCAACTGCTTATGCAAAAAGATATGATGATTATAGAACTTCTGATGTAGAAATGGGAGCAAATAGATCAGGTGCAATTGCCGTTGCTGCACATAAAGCAGCAACAACTGGAAATTTAATGTCACTTACTGATTTTTCAAAGACTGTTCTTTCAGAACCAATAAAGACTGGAAGAAAATCAAGAAAGAAGAGAGTCGAGAAAGCAATACAAAAAGCATTTGGAAGAGTTGCAGTCGCACAGCAACAAGACACAGGTAAAAAAATAAACCCACAACAACCAAAGAATGTTTATACGGACTTTGCATGAAAAGTTTTAAAGAATACATCATAGAATTTACAGACCATAAAGATTATGAAGGATCTAGTTTGTTTGTTTTAGGTTCCGATGGTAAATTGCATATGCGACATACCAACGCTGGTCAAATAAAAGAACACCCAGATACATTTCCAGAATTTAATTTTGGCAGATCTACTTCATGGGAAGCGGACATGGGCATGGGTGATATCCACAGAGAAAGACCAGAACCCGTTGTTCATGGAAGAATAAATCATGAAAAAAGAATGATACAATTAATTACAAAGCATGGTGGTCCTGCTGCATATGGCGACCCACGAATACTTCCTGATGGTGGACCAACATCAAAAAAATCTAAACATGATGTACGCCAAGACGCAATGAATCGTTTAAAAGCATTAAAATCTTTAGAACCATACAGAAATACATATTGGATATACCATTCACATACAGAAGCACATCCAGTGCTTCATTCCTTTACAGAACACGAAAAATATCTAGCGGAGTTACTAAAATGAAAACTTTTAAAGAAATATTATCAGAAGCAAAACAACGTCTTAAAAGACTTGATCAATCTTTCGGCAACATGGCAAAAAAACTTGCTGATACAGAAAATCCAACCGAAGAAGATCTTGAAAAATTAGGAAAACTAACAGATGATCGTGATGTTGCATATGCTAAAGATGAAAGAAGAGTCATCGGTGTTGCAGATTCATTGCTCAAACGAAATCCTCAAAGATATTTGGAATTAAAAACTCAGGTTAAACCACAAATATTGGATAAACATAGTAATAAAATTGAAAGAATATCTGCAAGGTTAGAAAAAGCAAGATCATTAAATGCTCCCGATGAAGTAATAAAAATGCATCAAGATGCTTTAGATACTGCTAGTGACAGTTTTAACCGAGATGTACACCGAGCAGTTGGAGAAGCACACCGAACTTCAATGGAAACTCTGTATAAACCACAAGGGCAATAAAATGAATTTAAAAGAATACTTCAAACAAAGATTTATTTCTGTTTTGTCAGAGCAAGAGCAAACTATATCAAAACCAAATCAAAGTAAGGAATTGCCAGATGAAGTTAGAAAACCATCAAATGGGTTTTCTTCACATTATCATGGTGGAAGAACACGAGCTCAAACTAGAACATCAATAGCAAATCAAAAGGCAAGAGGATAAATGTTTATTAAAACATTAATTGTTATTTTTACTTTAATGTTTACTCTTCCATGTAGAGCAGAAAGACTTATAATACCTGTTCAAGACTTGCTTATAGAAGTGCCAAATTTTGAAGCACCAAAATTAAACTTAGGTGCTTCGCTTCAGGGACAGTATCAAATTACAGATATTAAAAAAGAAAAAAGAAATAAAAAAGCAATTGAGAAAAAATTAATTAATATAATGTATGATCAATATCCTGATGCAAAAAATATTCAAATTCTAAATGGTGTAATGATTATCACTCTCCCTTGACATACATAGTCCTGTATGGTATAATACCAGAAACGGAGTTACCTATGAGTAAATACGATGAAGATTGGGATGATGAAGACGAAGAGGAATTGGATGAAGAATATGATGAGTATGATGATTTTGAAGAAGACGAATATGAAGACGAAGACGAAGATCTAGATGACGACGAGGATGATTTGGATGATGATGAAGATCTAGATGATGAAGACGAAGATGATGACGAAGACTTTGATGATGATGACTGGGACGATTATGATGACGATCAGCATCAATAATTAAAGTGAAAGAAAAAACAACCATCTCGGAAAAATTAGTTGAATGCCGAAGACTTTTATCTTTGGCAGAAGACTATGCTTACGATGGGTTTTATGATGAAAGTAATATGACATGGACAAAAGCATCCGAACTTGCAGTAAGTTTAATAAAGGATTATCCAGTTGGTTACTTTCTTGAAGACGAGTACACATTTCTTAAATCAATTATTAACCACATTAAAGAAGAAGATTAATAAAATGCGTGATAACACAGTAGAAGTTTTTCTGAATGAAGAGTATGGATACAAGACTTGGATTTGGCGACCAAATATGACGGAAGAGGAATTTACCTCTTGGTGGGGATCGCTAACTGAATCCGATGTTATTAAAATTTATTTTAACATTCATGCTCTTCCAGGAGAACTGAAAGAGTATGCAGAGAAGCACACAGGAAACGCACAGCGTAGGGAATACGGGGATCCGACATCACACCGTCCGTATTATTATTGTCATTTTCATGATGTTGATGATTCTTATATCGCAATCGGAAACGATATTCACCGTTTCCGAAGTCGCTCACGATATGATTGGAAGGACCACTGGTTGGATCATCAACTCCGAAAGCAAAACGCTTTCAGGGGTTAAGACCAATTATAGTTGCTGATGCTGGTCTTACGAATTTACACTTTAATGGATAAAGTTCACCAGCGTTTGCTGTCAATCCAATAGTTGCTCCGTTTGTTCCTTTGATTGGAACAAAATTAACAGTTTGGGTTGTATTTGAAATAAAACCAGAAACCATTCCAGTGTACCCTGCTGTAGTTATTGAGAATCCTATTCCATATGCGTCTGCCATAAAGTTATCTCCAGATAAATATATGTATGCAAGAATCTCATTGGAAAGAATTTGACTTTAAAATAGCAAGCGACTATACTCATGGTAGTCCAGAATATTATCGTAGTAAATTACGAAAAATGATTGGATTACCCGAATTACTTCCAGGAGAAAAAAATGGCAAAACTACACAAAGGAAACGCAACAAGAGCGATTCTCCTAAAACACCTCGTAGAAGGCATATGTAAAGTTTCATTTATTAAACGTGACGGAACAATGAGGAATGCTTACTGCACTCTTCATGGTGGTCTAATTCCAACTCAATTTGAAAAAGCAATTGAAAAGATTTTTCTACCTGATGCAAATCAGGAACGATTACCATACTGGGATGTCGTTGAGGGTAAGTGGAAAAGTTTTTACGTTGAAAAAGTAGAATTGTTTATTACTGCTGATGAATTGAAAAAGGATCTACCACCAAGTCTTCAGAAGAAAGAAGAAAAGGCAACAGGAGATATTATTCAAGATGTTGATGAAAATCAACAAAGCAATATGGATAAAGTTGCTGAAAAGAAAATGCGTTCTATTGATAAATCGAAGAATGAGAAGACAATTGATCCAGTCAACAGGAATAACATTTCTCGTATTGGCGGAACAAAATCAACAAGAAGTAATGTAACAAAAAGAATGGAAGAAAAGAAAGCAAGATTGGACAATGCTAGAAATGTAATTAATAGACTGCGTAGAGAAGCAGAAGAAAGAAGGAAAAAATAATGGCACATGCAAAAGATCGTAGTCGTGGTCAAAGTTCTCGCGCGCGTAGACAAGTTCGTGAGGAACTTTATATTAAAAATTTGAATCGTAAGCGCAATCATGCTGGTTGTGCTGCTCGTAGTCGCAAAACAAATGGAAAGGTTTAATATGGCAAACACTCCAACCCGTGAAGTTGCACAAAAGCACCGCAAAGCAAAGAGAAAACGCACTGCAAAGAATCAAGCAATGCTTGCTAATGCAAAAAAGAAAACATTGGAAGCACTGCACAAGGAAGGCAGACTTCCTAAGTCACTATTCCATCGACTCGGACTATGAATATTTTTGTTCTTCATCATGATCCGCGCGAAGCAGCAACTATGATGTGTGACAAGCATGTTGTTAAGATGATCGTGGAGGGTTGTCAAATGCTCTCCACGAATCATCGCATGTCTGCTAGTCATGTTGTACATGCTCCTGTGCATCTATACAAACAGTCATTTCAAAATCATCCATGCACTATATGGTCAAGGCAGACTACTGGTAATTATTTTTGGTTAGCAGATCACACTCATGAATTATCTCTTGAGTATACTCGTCGCTACAACAAAATTCATTTATCTCATGGATTGACTGAATGGTTTAGATTTCATTCTCCTCTGCAAGTACCACAAGGATATTTAACACCATTTGCACAAGCAATGCCAGAGGAATTTAAAGTTCCTGGAGATGCTGTTGCTGCATATCGTAAATATTATATTGGGGCAAAGTCTCGGTTTGCAAAATGGAAATTTACAAAAACCCCAGATTGGTACTCTGAGGGCTTGACAAACGCAGCAGTTCTGGTATAATGTACGCATACAAGTGAAT